>Ga0256833_1000970_pt1 | contig 21631 bp, 21 predicted proteins | sample 356284metaG_FD_190535 | JGI IMG/M metagenome (GOLD analysis project Ga0256833, IMG submission 190535) | Hydrothermal vent microbial communities from Mid Atlantic Ridge, Atlantic Ocean - 356-284 | ecosystem: Environmental > Aquatic > Marine > Hydrothermal vents | place: Atlantic Ocean: Mid... | reverse complement strand
GCAGGACATCATTAGCGGTAAGGTTGACTTCGCGTGCAGTGACCCACCCATGAAGGCTGCTGTCCACGGGTCTGGCGGGGGCTTCCTCCAGTTCCCCGTGATCCTGGGCGCTGTGGTGGTCGTATATAACATCCCCGGATTCCACGGCCACTTGAACCTCACTGGCAGGGTGCTAGCTGAGATATACCTTGGCAAGGTGAGGTACTGGGATGACCCTAGGATACTGAGGCTGAACCCCGCCCTGCGGGGGGTTCTCCCACACAAGCCGATAATAGCGGTCCACAGAAGCGATGCAAGCGGCACTACAGAGATCTTCACCCTCTTCCTATACAAGTCGAGCTCGGGGATCTGGCCTCGCAGCCTCGTGGGAAAGGTGATAGAGTGGCCCGTCGATAGGGCCGGGAGAGGGCTGGGGGAGCTGGGGAACCCCGGGGTCGCCAGCGCTATAGTCTCAACGCCATACTCTATAGGCTACCTAGAGTGGTCGTATGCCATCGATAAGGGGCTGCCCGTGGCCGCTATAGAGAATGGGGCCGGCCGCTTCACTCTACCCTCTAGGGAGGGCATCGAGAGGGCCTACGCCTCGCTGAAGCCCCCAGAACCCACCGGCGACTGGACGGGCTACGTGTATAATGTGATATACTCCAGCGACCCCGAGTCGTACCCGATCGTGGGCCAGACCTTCATGATAGTGCCCCTCCACATAAGGGATAAGGCTAAGTGCATTGCCTTGAAGGAGTTCATAGGCTACATCGCAGGCCCCGGCCAGGGGCTTGTGCCCAGGGGCTACGCTCCCTTACCCGATGTCCTTAGGATGCGGGCACTCGAAGCAGCCTCCATGATTAAGTGCGGCGGGTGACCGGCGTGGCGGAGAGCCTCCTTGAGAGGATAGTGGGCTCCAGAGTTAGGAGCAGGGATGATAGGAGGTTCGTGCTCCTCCACCTGCCGGCGGCCTTCATACTATTACTAGCAATACTCTCCATGCTAGCCGTATTCATAGCCTACTCCACCCCGATAATCGAGAAGGAGGGGTATAGGGTATTCACCAGCAGCCTCTGGAGGGCGGTTGAGGGCGCCCCCGCCAGGGAGTGGTACGGCCTAGCACCAGCGATCCTTGGGAGCATCTACACTAGCGTTATAGCCGTCATCATAGCTGCCCCCCTATCCGTCGCCCTCGCCGTTACCATTGAGGAGCTAGCTCCAAGCAGGCTTCGCGGGGTGCTCAGCGTTCTAACGGATCTGATGGCTGCGACCCCAACAATAATATATGGGGTCTGGGGCCTCGCCTACCTAGCCCCCCTAATGTACGGTGTGCTCTCCTGGCTCCACACCCACCTAGGCTGGCTACCCCTCTTCAGGGAGGAGCCTACATCGGGTTACACCATAGCTACAGCGGGTGTGCTCCTCTCGATAATGAGTACCCCCTACGCGGCGGCTGTGATAAGGGAGGCTTACTCCCTGATACCAGCGAGCCTCAGGGAGGCCGCCTACGCTATAGGGGCCACTAGGTTTGAAGCAGTCAGGATACTCCTCGGCATGATAAGGCCTAGTATAATAGCGGGGCTCGCCCTAGCCTTCGCCAGGGCTATAGGTGAGACCGTCGCTGTGAGCTTAGTGATAGGCAACAGCCTAACAATAACGGCTTCCATCACCTCACCCGGCGTCACCGTGTCTAGCCTCATAGCCTCCCAGTTCGGTAACGCCGAGTTCTACCACTACATGACAAGCGCCCTCTTCGCGGGCGGCCTAGTGATATTCTTGATCGGCGTTGCCGTGAACGCTGCTGCCATACTCTATATGCGTAGATGGGAGGAGGCGATGGGGCTTGGGAGGGCCTAGGAGGAGCGGGACCCGTAGGAGGATCCTGGACCGCCTGGGCTTAGCGCTCATAGTAGCGCTGGCGATACTAGCAGTCGCCCCGCTGTTCCACATACTATACGTAATCACCCTCAGAGGGGCCGAGGCTATAGCACACATAGGCCTTAAGAGGTTCATAGTAGATAGGCCGCACCCCTTCAACGCGGAGAACCCGGGGGGCATAGGACCCGCCCTCCTCGGAACCCTGGAGCTATCGGCCGCCACATCAGCTACGGCTACCCTCATCGCGCTACCGGCGGCGATACTGGTGGCCGAGCTTAGGGGGTCTAGGATAAGCAGGCTAACGCTGCTACTAGCGCTAACGCTCGTGGAGCTCCCAACCATACTAGTAGGCCTCACTGCCTACGCCATACTCGTGGATCACATAGTCGGGCATTACAACATGCTGGCAGGCATACTCGCGCTAACGCTAGTCATCCTGCCCTACATAGTTGTGGAGGCGAGCGAGTCCCTCCGCCAGATACCCGCGGGCCTCAGGGAGGCCGCCTACAGCCTGGGGGCTCCGAGAACCCGCACTATATACGAGGTAATAGCACCAGCCGCTAGGAGGGGCATACTCGTTGGCATCCTAATAGGCCTAGCGAGAGCCGCTGGGGAGACCGCACCGCTACTATTCACGATAGGCGGCGCCTACGAGGCCTATCACACCTGCCTCACCAGCGAGGGGGGAGCGGTGCCCCTCATGATCTACCAGTTCATACAGATGCCATTCAAGCCCGCCAGGGAGCTTGCATGGGGGGCCTCACTCGTGCTCCTCTTGATAGTCGTATCAATCATGGTGGTGGCTAGGCTGCTCGTGAGGGAGGTGAGGCTATAGTGGCGGGCTACGCGCTCGAGGTGCGGGGGCTCCATGTATGGCTTAGGGATAAGCACGTGGTTAAGGGTGTAAGCTTCAGGTGCCCCGAGGCTACTATAACCGCTATAATGGGGCCCAGCGGCACTGGCAAGTCAACACTGCTCAGGGCCCTCAACAGGCTCATAGACCTGAACCCCGACGCCCGCGTGGAGGGGGAGGTGCTACTGCGCGGGGAGAGCATATACGATATGGAGCCATACGAGCTCCGAAGGAGGGTCGCCATGGTGTTCCAGGAGCCGAACCCCTTCCCCCACATGAGTATATACGACAACGTAGCCATAGGGCCGAGGCTCCACGGCCTAGCTAGGGATAGGAGGGAGCTGGACAAGATAGTCAGGTGGGCCCTCGAGAAGGCCATGCTCTGGGACGAAGTAAAGGATAGGCTCCACGACTCCCCCATGAAGCTGAGCGGGGGGCAGAGGCAGCGGCTCTCACTCGCTAGAGCCCTAGCTCTAAAGCCTGAGGTGCTACTCCTAGACGAACCCACGGCAAACGTTGACCCCGTGAACGCCGTCAAGATAGAGGAGGCCATCAGAGACCTCGTCAGGGAGGAGGGAGTTACAGTAGTGTTTGTGACCCACCTACCCTCACAGGCTGTGAGGGTGTCCGAGTACCTCATATTCATGTACGACGGCAGGATAGTGGAGCATGGCCCCTCGAGGGAGGTGGCCCTTAACCCGAGGAACCCCCTGACGGAGAGGTTCTTTAGAGGTGAGCTCTAATGAGCGAGGCTACATCCCGCGAGGAGGATCTCGGCCACATGGAGGCGAATCTGGATAGGCTATTCAGGATAGCTCTCGAGTCACTCGAGAAGGTCTCTAGAGCACTGAAGGGGGAGGCGCCAGCACCCGACCTCAGCGCTGAGGTCGCCCTCGCAGAGCACTTGAAGGACACGATATACTCTGAGGCACTCTTCTTCATAGCAAAGTGGCAGCCCCTAGGGAGGATCCTCCTCTACGTGGAATCCATAATCAAGGTCTCCTATGACCTCTTCAGGGTGTCGAGGTACGCCAACGAAATAGCCCTAACGCTCTCACAGGCACCAGATGTTAAGCTGCCGGAGGTCGTTCTAGAGGCCTCCGAGACCTCTAGGGAGATGGTTATGAAGGCCTACAGGGCTTTTCGCTCAAAGAAGCCCTCCGAAGCACGGGGAGTCGAGGAGCTAGACTCCAGGGTAGACGAGGCGTATAGGGCGTACACGGGGAAGATAACATCGTCGGATCTCATTAGGAAGGAGGACGCCCTTGCAGCACTAATACTCCGCCAGATCGAGAGGGTGGCCGATCACGCGACCTATATAGCGAGAGAGACTATAAGGGCTCTTGGCGGGGGCGGGATCGCTATATAGCTATATAGCTTTTCGACAGCAAGACTAGGCGTGGTAGCAGGCCTTGGTGGTATACAGGAGGAAGATACAGCTCACGGGCGGCTCGACTTTCATCGTATCACTACCCAAGGAGTGGGCCTCGAGCATGGGTCTACGACCGGGATCCGAGGTGGAAATAGAGCCTAGGCCCGACGGCTCGCTGGTACTCCGAGTGTCTCCTAGCACTAGGAGCCGCGGTCTCGAGCGCAGGAAGGCGATCCGAGTCACCGCGGATGGCATGAAGACTCTGGCTACCGAGATACTTTCAGCGTACCTGGCCGGCTATAATATCATAGACCTGCTATACGGGGCCGACGTGGATCCGAGGAACCTCATGAGGGAGGTGGAGCGGGCCCGGGAGAGGGCTCTGGGCCTAGAGGTTATAGAAGAGGAGTATGGTAGAATAACGCTCAGCACCGTGACGGGCCCCCCGACTATAAGCTCCATAAAAGCATTCGAGCGCATGATATCGATAACCAAGTCCATGCTCGAGAATGTGGCCCAGAATATGAGGAAGCCCGACCCTGTCGTTCTCGAGAGCGTAATAGAGAGGGATACTATCGTCGACAAGTTCTTCCTACTAGTTATGAGGCAATTCACACTACTACTACAGGGCGGGATCAGGCCCTCAGATGCCGGTATAGTGGTGCTACCCGAGATACTCTATAGGGTGATAGCGGCTAAGAGTGTCGAGAGAATAGCGGATCACTCCGTGCTTGTAGCGGAGATACTCCTAAACACTAGGAGGGAGGCGTTCCTAAGCGATGATATAGTGGAACTGTTCGAGTACTCCGTTGAGATATTCAAGAGGGCCTCCAGGGCCTACATGCAGCTCGATAGGAACACGGCACTCGAGGCCCGTAGAATGGTCGACCTCTTCTGGAGGAGGGAGGCTGAGACCCGCTCTGCTCTAAGGGAGACCGTCTACCTACCCGATGCAGCGGCTCTTCTCGATAGCACGAGGAGGATAGCCGCATACAGCTCTGATCTGGCGGAGGCAGCCTTGAACATCGTAGAGCTTAGATCCCTAAACAGCGACCTTCTATAACCCAGTTATAGAATACCTTATAACCCGCTTAAGGGTGGCTTAGAGGCGGTGAGAGGCCCTGCCAGCCTTCGATGAGTATGCGTCAAAATACGATGAGTGGTTCCTAAAGAACAGGAATGTCCTCTACTCCGAGGTGCTCTTAATAAAGTACATGCTTGAGAGGGCGGGTCCGGGGAGAGTGCTCAGCGTCGGCTGCGGCTCTGCTCTCTTCGAGAAGATACTTCGCGATGAATACGGGATCGTTGTCGAATACTGCCTCGAACCCGCGGAGGGTATGGCCGAGATAGCTGAGGCTAGGGGCTTCAGGGTCGAGAGAGGGGTTGCGGAGAACCTGCCTTACCCCGACGAGTACTTTGACACGGTTCTACACAATGGAACAATCCACTATGTTAAGGACCCAGCCGCAGCCCTGAGGGAGGCCAGACGCGTGCTGAAGAGGGGCGGTAGCATCATAATAGCCTGGGTTGCCGGCGAGGGATCCTACGGTATCCTCTACAGGCTAGCGGGCCTCATAGGTAGCTGGGAGCCCCTCAGAAGCATAGCGCCGAAGGATCCCTACCCCATAGAGTTCATAAGGGAGGCCGTGAGGTGGCCCACGGTAGAGGAGGTACGAGCACTTGTCGAGGACTCGGGCTTCAGGGTAGTTGAGTACGCTCAAACTCTAACGAGACACCCCCGCTACTCCAACGACTCCGTTGAGGCGCCAGTAGAAGGCTATGATCGAGGGGACTATGTCGCCTTGAGAGCCGTCAAGGTCTAGTAGCCCTGGACCTCTTATTATGCGGGGGCGGGCAGATCCCTAGGGTGCCCCGAGTGGAGGGCTACGAGAGCCTCAGTAGAGGGGCCCTTTCAGCGATAGAGGCCGCTAGGAGGGTTCTACCCCTACTCGAGGCGGGTCCTCCCATCAAGCATGTAACCCCCCACGGGCTCGCATTGGATGTGCCTGTCATATACGACGCTGTGGCTGTTGATAGAATGCACATGGATCCCGCCACACTCAATCCCCTCCCTAAAGGTATGCCCCACCCGCCCTGGCCCGGGCCTGCTGGGGCGCCCACGGACGAGGAGGTAATCGAGGCCGCTAACAGGATCCTGGGAAGGCTCACAGTAGTCCCCTACGTCGAGTATAGAGAGCCTGAGAGGGCCTGGTTAATCCCCCTGGCATGGGGCAGTTTTATCGTGCTCCACCTCAGGCTACGCGTTGAGGGTGATAGAGTCGAGGTTGAACCCGATAGACCGTTGATGGCGGAGCTCCGCGGGAGGGCGGGGCTTCCTTGAGTAGAGGGCTGCAACGCGCTCTCTCGAGCCTTGTAAGGAGCGAGCCGCTGCTGTCGGCGCTGCTTGTCATCACCGCAGTACTGGCTATAGTGTCGAGAGGGTTTAGGTGTAGGATACTAGAGCTATCCAGACCCAACGCGCTAGGACTGCTAGCGGGCCTCATGGCGTCTTCGGGCCTCCTAGAGGAGTCGGGGCTGCTAGCGAGGCTTGGATGGGAGGCGGCGGAGAGGGGGCCTCCCTGGGGCGCCCTCGCGCTAGCTGAGATCCTGCTCGGCACGCTCTCGGCCTTCACTATGAATGACGCTGCCATACTCGTAGCTGCGCCGCTCGCCTCCATGATAGCGAGGGCCTCAGACTCCGATGCAGCAGTTGCCGTAGCGCTTATGGCGGTGGCAGTCAATATGGGCTCCTCTCTAACCCCCTTCGGTAACCCGCAGAACATACTCATATGGCACGACTACGGGGTTCCACTGTGGGGGTTCACGGCCGCCATGACACCCCTAGTCCTGGCGGGCTTCGCTGTGCTGGCCGCTTTCACATACGCCCTCCTCCGCGGCAGGGCCTGGAGGCTGGAGAGGGGGCCTCCTCCACGCGTCGATAGGACAGGCGCTCTGGTGGGCGTTACAGCGCTCGCCCTGACAGTGTGCCTGGCCTCCCTGGGGGTTCCCGGGGCGATCGCGGGCTTAGCGGGGCTCGCCTCCAGCGCGGCGTACGACTGGAGGGTGATATACTCCGTTAACCCCGCAGTCCTCCTCCTAATAGGCTCCCTCTTCGCGGACTTCACATTCCTCGGAGGCCTCCTAAGGGGGCACTTGCCTGCGGGCCTGCTGAGAGGTGGCGCCCCACTATACCTGCTTGCAGCCTCTCTGAGCCAGGTCGTGAGCAACGTACCCGCCGCCGCTATGCTGGCGGGCCTCGCGGGTGACTGGAGGGCCCTGGCGTATGGCGTTGACGTAGGCGGGGTGCTCCTAGTCACGGGCTCCATAGCCAACGTGCTAGCCGTGAAGATGGGGAGGATCCCGCTTAGGAGGTACCAGAAGGCGCAGCTCATGGTTGCGCTCCCCATATTACTCGCGGGACTCGCTATTATCGCGAGGTGACCGCCCCCTCCTCGACGACAAAACCTCCCCTCCGAGCCTGTAGGCTAGGAAGAAGGCTATGCCAGCCTCAACCACAGTGAATATCGGATCACCCCTCAGGTATGCGTATACTGTTAGAGTTACTGTGCCGCTGAGATTGAGTGCGTAAAGCCACACCCACCTCTTAACGATGAAGCTGGCGAATACTAGGAGCATCCCCGCTAGACCCAGTAGCTCCAGGTGGGTTACCACAGGGGATCCTCACCTGCCTGCCTCAGGGTAAGGTAAAAGGAGCTTGCCCCCAGGGCTATCTATGCGGCTCTCTGATTGCCCTGAGGTACTCACCCCTCTTGTGGACCGCTATGCCGGTCACCCTCAAGAGGCCTGCCGCTAGGCTAGCGCCTGCCTCGCTGGCCGCGCGCCTCACGGCGTAGAGGTCTAGAAGGCCCCTACCCGTAACGTCGTCCACTATCTCGCCCTCGAACTCGTCTACGCCGGCTGCCCAGAGACCCCTGTTGTGGAGGCTCTCGAGGTTTGCTAGTGCCTCCTCGGGGTCTAAGGCGGAGTGGCGCGCCAGGGTTCTAGGGATCACCTCCAAGGCCCTAGCGTAGGCCTCCATGGCGAGCTGGATCTTCCCCGGAGCGGTTCTCGAGGCCTCGAGGATCCTCACAGCAGCCTCGACCTCGGGGGCCCCTCCAGCGGGCAGACCCCTCGGATCCCCCAGGAAGGCCTCTAGGCCCCTAGCAGCCATCCTGGCCTCCTGGTATACTGTATCCACAGCATACCAGGGCCCTCTGATTACCAGTGTCGACACGCAGCCCCTCCCAGCCTTTATGAAGGTGTAGTACCTGTCACCGTAGACCCTCTCCTCTACCGAGTCGACTAAGCCCACATCGCCGGGCTCCACGTCCTGGAGCCTTGAGAGGATCCTGGCGTTGGACGCCGCCGCCATCAACCTAGCCTTCTCGGGAGGTATCCTCCTCAGCGCTAGTATCCCCCTTCTCTCCAACGCCTCCTCCACGGCTGCATCGATGCCCTTAACGTTGACTATAAAACCGACGCCAAGTCCCTCAAGCTTCCTAACAACCCACTCGTGGAGCCTCGAGGCCTCCTCCCTCAGTCTGAGGGCGAGATCAGGGTTGTCTACTATGAAAGTGTAGCCCTCATACCTCAGATCAGTGTAGATCTTCTGGTCCACTACTACAACTCGAAGCGGCCCCCTTCTAACCCTGGGCATTCCCGGTCTCGAGATCCTCTTCCTAACTACGACTCCCTCGAAGAGGAAGGAATCAGAGAGCGAGCCGCCCTCGACCCGCTCGAAGTCCACGGCCTCTGTGAACGGCTTGGAGCACCCTTTATCCGAGTACCTCGAGAGCGCCCTGCAGAGCAGGCCAGCCAGGATGTCGCGGGCCTGTGAGCCCCATAGTATGCTCCGAGCCGCTTGAATGCAACTCAGCCTAGGGCTCTTCGAGGCTAGATCCTCGAGGGTTTTTAGGTGGATCCTCAGCGCCTTAGCGTAGCCTTCGAGGATCACTGAGGGCCTAAGACCGTACTCTACCATGAGCTTGTATGCCTCCTCGTACAACTTGAACGCGAGGAGTATAGCCGTTTTCACACCGTCACCATACTGCCTCCACAGGCTCCTAGCAGTCTCCCATATGAGCTCTACGATGGGGTTCTCCTTGCTAGCCTCCTCTAGCAGCAGGTATATCTTACCCGTGGGAACGACGTCACCATATTTGCCGTGAACAAGCTTGAAGGCGCCACGCGAGCCTAGACTAGACCCAGCTAGGTAGCCGTAGAGCCAGAGTATGCGTAGTATTGCCTTCCTAGCGGTGTTCTCCTCCACGTAGCTGCTACCGCCGAGGGGTACTACGACCTTCGCGGGCCCCTTCTCCTCAACCCTAAAGGGCTTAGAGAGTCCATGGCTCACCCTATTGCATCCCCTTGGAGCTAATCTGGGGGTGGATTAGTAGGGGATCTCATGGCAGCATAATAGTATAGGCTGGACACACTATCCAGCTAGCCTAATATCGTGGGCTCCCACACATTCTTTTAGAGGGATTACATCAACAACGCGAGGACTTTCGGTGGGATCATGGCGTCTGAGTCGAAGTATTTCGAGCCCTACTTCGAGACCATGCCTCGCGACGAGTTGAGGGAGCTCCAGAACAAGAAGCTGCGCCGCCAGGTGGCTAGGGGCTACATGTTCGCGCCCGCCATTAAGGAGATGTTCGACGAACTGGGTATAACACCCAGTGATATACGAACCGTCGAGGACCTACAGGAGAAGATACCCGTCATGTATAAGGATAAGGTGAGGGAGCGGAGGGCTAAGACTGGCGACCCCTTCGGAGGCTACCTCGCCGTGCCCGAGGAGGACGTCTACACGGTCCAGCACAGCACGGGTACCACGGGCCTCCCAACCTTCATAGCTAAGACGAAGAGGGACGTGGAGGGCTGGATAACGAGGGAGTACGCGAGGCATGCATGGGCGGCGGGGGCCAGGCCCGGCGACCGCATACTAGTCTGGGGCTACTACTGGCACGCATGGCTCAAGGACGGCAACGATAGGGGCTTCGCTGCGACCGGGGCTCAGGTGTGGGAGTTCAGCAGCATGCCTACTCCCACCGACATTGAGAGGCTCCACATGATAGCCAGCGCCGTTAAGTTCAACGGGGTAAACCACGGTACTCTACCAATGTTCAGGTGGATGGACTACGCCAGGGCTCGCGGCATAGACCCTAGAGAGACTTATCATAGCCATGAGTGGAAGTTCATTAGAACAGAGGGTGACATGCTGACCGACCCTGTCAGGAAGTATAGCCGCGACTTCTGGGGCACGCTACACCTCGATGCCAGCGGTGGGGGTGACTGCGTGGTAGCTACGGCTGAGAACAGGGATCAAGTCGAGACCGGTAACACGAAGGGTCTAATGATATGGGAGGACTTCTTCTTCGTAGAAGTCGTCGATCCTAAGACGCACGAGGTTGTGTCTGACGGTGAGAAGGGTGAGTACGTGATAACGCCGCTCGACTATGAGGCCATGGTTTACCTCCGCTGGGACTACGAGGACATGGTGATAAAGGATTCCTCGAGGGACGTGAGCGGTAGAACCCACGCCACACTGAAGTACTTGGGGCGCACGATATTCGGAGCCATAGTGAGGGGCAAACACATCACACAGAGGGACGTGGAGGAGATACTCTACAGCTTCCCAGAGGTCATACTGAAGCCCTGGCAGTTCATCAGAAGCAGCAAGGATCTCTTCAAGGAGGAGGACAAGCTGAGGATAAGAGCGGTATACGACCCCAACTTAACCAAGGATCCCGAGGAGCTTAGACAGCGCATAGCCAGGACTCTCGAGGAGAAGCTGGGCGTGCCCACCGAGGTCGAGTGGATACCCGAGGAGGAGGTCAGAACCCTACCACACAAGGTCTACAAGCTCTACGTGAGGGAGAGCAAGTAGCCGCCACCCTCTCTTCCACTCTTTCTTCCTCGGGGGGTCAAGCTTATGGAGAGGCCTTGGCTTAAAGTATGGCCTGAGGGTGTCCCGACGAGCCTGGAGTACCCTGAGGCGCCCGCGTACCAGCCCGTGCTAGAGCAGGCCTCCCAGAGCCCTGAACGCTGCGCAGTAGCCCAGGCAGAGACTGGCACCTGCCTTACCTACGAGAAGCTGGCAACTCTGGCGCGGGGGGTCGCCGCGTGGCTCCAGGGGCGGGGCGTAGGCCCCGGGAGCCAGGTTCTATACTCGGCGTTCAACACCGTCGAGGCAGCGGCGGGCCTCATAGGCGTGTGGATGAGCGGCGGGGCCGCGGTGCTCGTGGATCCCCTGACTACGAGTGAGGATCTGCGCTTCCAGCTTGAGGGTAGGAATATAAGAGTGGCGGTCGCCTCCCCAGAATTCTACGAGCGTGAGAGGAGCGTCCTAGCCGAGGCCGGGGTCGAGGACGTTCTAGTGCTCACCGGCTACTACGAGGGGGGGTCGCCGAGGGTTTCCCCGCTGGGCGAGGCCCTAACGCTCTCAGGCTCTTGGAGGGAGCCTAGCCTCAAGCCCCGGGAGGATGTGGGAGTCGTAATGTACTACTCGGGAATAGCTGGGCGCACCATGCAGACCCTCCACACGCACTTCGCCGTCGTGTCCTCGACTATGGCACTCACAACAATGCTACAACTGGGGAGGCCCCCTACATCGCTTGTAGTCGCTCCTCTAACCCACATACTAGGCCTCCAGGCGGGCCTGCTCTCATCCCTCTACTATGGGGGCACCGCGGTGCTTATGCGCAGGTGGAACCCCACTATAGCGCTCAGCTCCTCGGCCTCCTGGAGGGTTAACTACCTCTCGGGGGCTCCCATGATGCATGAAGCGCTCCTAGCCGAGGCTAAGAGTAGGGGGTTACCCACAGGGTGGTCTCTGGAGCTTGGAGTCTCCGGTGGGGCCCCCCTAAAACCGGAGGTTCAAGAGGAGTACCCACGAGTCCTCAAGGCACCGCTTGTCCAGCTCTACGGGATGACCGAGACGTGGGTGGTCACGTTCCAGCCCAAGCATTTAGCCCACGTGAAGGCCACAGTAGGTATACCCCTACCCGACGTTGACGCCAAGATAGTCGACCCGGAGAGGCCTACTAGGGAGCTTGGCATAGGGGAGGTAGGCGAGCTACTAATCAAGGCGCCCTGGCTGATGAAGGGCTACGAGGACGAGGAGGAGACGAGGAAGGCTTTCGTGGGCGAGTGGATTAGGACAGGGGACCTAATGGTCATGGACGAGAATGGACTCCTCTACTTCCGCGGCGTGAGGAAGAGGATGATAAAGTACAAGGCATACCCCATATTCCCCCGCGACCTCGAAATAATGCTAGAGTCACACCCAGCCGTGGAGAAAGCATACGTCTACGGAGAGCCACACCCAGACTACGGCCACTTACCCGCCGCCAAGGTAGTCCTGAAACCGGAGTATAAGGGGATGGTCACACCGGAGGAACTAATGGACTACGTCAACAAGAGGGTGGCATTCTACAAGAAGCTCAGAAAACTCGAGATAGTAGACAAGTTACCCAACAAATAATGCGATAATAATACTCGACAAAGTAAAAATTTATGATTTTACAAGTCTGATTATCTTAATCTAAGAATACGAGTGAAACGTTAATTCACACTCATTATATTGTTTTTCTATCATAATACCCCTTAGAGGGTCCTACCTAAGATTGACCCTAGAAGGGGTAGAACTCACTCTCTATGGAGCGCGCTAATCTGAGTATGAGTGATACCAGATCCTCCTTCCTAACCCTGGCCTTCGGGCCTATCCTTACTATAGTGAAGAGGTCGCCCGGCATGCTTACGGGCAGCTTCTCGAAGCCGTAGTACATTGTTGGGATCTCCATTATGAACATTGAGTAGACCTTGCATTGCTCCCCGTAGCAGTCCCAGTAGTCGGGGTTCCCCCTGATCATTAGCACTTTATCGTCGAAGAAGGGATCCTTCACCGTCGCCTCTAGGAGCGTTGATCCTATGCCCATCTTACGCCATTTCCTGCTGACCTCAGTCGCTATATCGTAGATGTCCTCAAACGCTATTCTGGATGGGAGGCCCTCGAGCGTCCACCTGTAGGCGACTAGGAACCCGACAATCTCGTTGTCGTGTATGCCTAGTGCCACGTAGTCCCCCCTCTCAGCCGCCTTGGCTAGAGGCTCCACGCCCATGACCGGGTTTATGAAGTAGCCGAAGCCCTGGGCGAGCCTTAGCCTGCGTATGCTGTCCGCGTCACAGGTCCTCCTAATCTCGACGGGGCCCTGGGGAGTGTCGAGCCTCTTGTAGAGCTCGCAAGACCTGTCCTGCATCCAGGCTCCTCCACCCTATGATTCCACGTACGAGAGTATATGGTGTTAAGGGGTAAAAAGGGTCTAGCGAGTATGTGGAACCCAATGGATGCCTACTGTTTCTTCTTCCACTCGTGAACCACGTAGGTCTTCTTCCACACCGGCGGCTGTATAGTTCCAGGCGGGGCGTATTCCACCTTCACAGGCACGCCTAGAGCCTGTGAGATCTTCTCCTCGAAGTTCCTGCTCCACTCGTCGGGGTCCCGGGGAGCCTCCTTCGGCTCTAGGCGCACGTATAGCTTGTCGTGCTCGAGCCTCGTCTTCTTTATGATCTGATAGTCCTTTATCTCGGGGTACTCGCGTACCACCGCCTCCACGTCCCAGGGTAGTATGTAGTGGTACCTGTTATCGAAGCCCTTAACCTTCACGAGCCACTCCTCCCTGCCTAAGACGCCGAATGGGAACATGGGGTGGGTTCTGCCACAGCCCCCGGGCCCCTCCCTATACTCCGCGATGTCCTCCACGTTGAACCTGATTATCGGCAGTGTGTGGTTTATAAGGCTCGTAACCACCAGCTCCCCCCTCTCACCGGGTCCTAGGGGTTCCTTGGTGTCGGGGTCTATGATCTCGAATATGGTTGCGTCGAACCACCAGTGGTCTCCCTCGAACCAGGGATCCTCGGCCATCTCAGTGAATGGTATCTCGCTGAACCCGAAGAAGTCGAAGACGTAGTCTGTATTGTAGATGTCCTGTAGCTTCTTCCTAACCTCCCTGACCAGAGGCTCTCCCGCCGTGTGAACTACCTCGAAGGGGGGTTCGATACCCCAGTCCTCGACCATCATCCTGGCTAGGTGGTATAAACCGCTCGGCGTGCCCCCCACGACCGTGGGCCTAACCTCCTCTATGGTGCGCCTTGTAAGCTGCGGCATAGTGGCTATGGGCGCGCTGCCGTGGGGTATCACCTTCATCCCCATCATCCAGGCGGTCTTGTAGAACCTCACACCCCAGGCGTAGTTGAAGTCCATCCTCCAAGCGTTTAGGTATACATCACCGGGCCTCATCATCATGGACCAGAAGTTCCTAGCGTTTAGGTCCCTGGCATAGGCCTCCTCAGCCGGGCTCCAAGTGTTGTATGTAGGCCTACCCGTGGTTCCAGTGCTAGTCGCTATCTTGTAGTGGTAGCTATCCGGCAGGCCGGGGTGGCTACCGTAGGGTATGGGCTCCGTCTGTATCTTATGCCTCACGTCATCCTTCACTATGAAGGGTATCTTGGGTAGATCCTTTATCGTCCTGACGTCGTCGGGTTTAACGCCAGCAGAGTCTAGGTGCTCATGGTAGAACCTGCTGTTGAGGTAGGCGAACCTCACTATGTACCTTAGCTTCTTCTCAGCCAGCCTAACCAGCTCGTCCCATGGCATGGTCTCTATTCTACGATCCCAGTAGAGGGGCCACTCCTTCCTCTTAGGGCTCGGGCGCGCCATGGTGGCTACACCTCCTCCCACTTGACCCTCTTAAGCTCGAAGTCGAACCTGCCCCCGCTATACTCTCCCAGCCTCGGCCACAGCTCTAGCTCGGGATCCGCCACGAAGTCGTTCCGGTACCCGTCGAGCTGCGCTATGATCTCCTTGAGTATGGGTAACACCATAGTCTTGATGGGAAGCGAGGCGAATGGGATCCCCGCCTCCAGAGCTTTTCGGGAGGCCTCGGAGAGCTTTGCCTCGGCCTCGCGGAGCAATTCCAGGATCTCATCCTCCACGTTACTGCTCACCGGTTCTCCCACCCCACTCACGGTTTAACCCACACTATCCCCACTAGGTGATTAAGCTTCCATGAGGTACAGGCATATACTCGCTCAACCAGAACCTAAGCCCCTACAACCACTATAAGATAACCTCATAAAAGAGCTATTGTACTACATGAGAAGTAAAGCTCCTAGCCCCGCCCTGATGCTGGATTAGGCTGCAAGGGAGCGTATATAATCTTCTCCACTTATTAATCCGCTAGGATACCGGGGGACGGGTCAGGCTTTGACTACAAAAGATGCTAGCAGCCTTTCAGGTAGGATCATAGACTTCCACGTGCACCTGCCTCTCAGAGATGCTTCAGGCGATGTAAGTCGGGCCGTTGAGGTTTTACTGCATGAAATGGATAATGCGGGGGTATCAACGGCCCTCGTAATAGCTATAGAGGCTAGCCCCGAGATACTTAGGAGGCACGTGACACCTGAGCTGCTCAGGAGCGCCGTCCAGCCGCTTGCGTACGACTGGAAGGCTCTGACCCACCCGACCCTCTACAGTATCATGACCGACCCCGAGGGTGTTCTTAGGGATCAGGTTAAGCTTTACGAGAACCACCTAGCCCCCAGCGAGCTCGTCGCCGAAGCCGTTAACGCTTCGGGCGGTAGGCTCCTGGGGGTTGCTAGTTACTGCAGGCTCAACAGCCCCGAGGAATACGTTGAGAGGCTCGAGCGCCTAAGGAGGGATTCGTTGATAGTCGGCGTGAAGGTTTACCCTACCCTCCACTTCATTAAGCCTGATGCGCCCGAGTTGGAGTATGTCTACGACTACCTCGAGTCCGAGGGCTTATTGCTGATAGTGCATACGGGCTGCGACCCGGGTATATGGGAGCTCCCGGCTCTATGCACCACTGCGAACCCTAGGTACCTTGAGCCAGTGGCTAGGAGGCATAGGGACTTAACAATTATCGTCGCGCATATGGGCAGTTACAGCTACCTCTTCCCCGGGATATACTTCGCCGAGGCCCTGAGGCTGGCTAGGAGCCACGACAACGTCTACCTAGACACGAGCGCGACCACCCTCCACCAGGTTAAGATAGCCCTTTCACGGGTCGGGGTGGAGAAGCTGCTTTACGGGAGCGATTACCCCTACTTCTCGGGTCTACATATGAGTGATATCGTGGAGGCATACCTAGAGTTTAGAGTACCCGGGTGGGTGAAGGAGGCGATCCTACACGATAATGCCGCCAGGCTCTTAGCCAGCCTAGGCCTCCGCCTCCCGAGTCTCGGGGGGGCGCCTGGCTAGGGTTGAGCGCAGGTAGCTAACCAGCTCCTCGTAGGCCCTCGCGCCCTCATCAGTTAGTACAACGTAGGTGCGGGGTCCCTTGGAGGTTAGAACCCTCCTAAGGGCGACGAGCCCCCTGCGCTCCAGGTATCTGAGATTAGAGTCTAGATCCCCCCAAGTCAGCCCCGTGGCGTCCCTGAGTGTTTTCATTGGAAGCGCGCCCCTCAGGTATAGGACGCTCATGATAGAGAACCTCTTAGGATTGAATATCGCGGCGGCCGGGCCCTTAATAGGTTTGTAGTCCTCAACCAACGTCACCCTACCTCGCCTTAGAGGCCTCGAACACCCTCGACGCCTCCCAGATGGCCCATGAGCCCCCGGCTAGGTAGGAGAGCATTAAGGATCCCAGCCCCGCTAGTACGCTGCATGTACATAGTGCTAGGGGGGCCAGAGCCACGCCGACGACTAGGCTTACCAGGAACGCTTCAGCAGTCTTCTTGCACCGCCAGCCACAGCCCCTCCTATACTTGATTGAGAGGTAGAGGGTCACAAGGGCGAGGGCCCACAGCAGGCCTAGGTACCAGATGTTACCGCATCCATCAAGCAGTAGGACCCCCAGATAAGAGCCCACGAAGTAGCCTCCAGCGAATAGAGCCCAGAACCAGGCCCTCCCCAGGGGGGATCTCTCGCCCTGGATGCTGGCAGCGTACACCGCGGCCCTCCGAGGCACTATACTCGAGAGCAGATAGCCCAGGACGACGCCGGCGAAGGCCGCGGCGACACTCACTAAAGCCTCGACCTCCGGGCTAGCCCCGGGGACGAAATAGTATAGACCCGCCCAGGCGAGGAGGAATACCCCTGGAACAGCCATCCCATACGAGAACATGGCATATGCGCCCGCCACGGCGTCGAGGAACCTGGCTGTCCTCACAACCAGATCGCCCAGCCTAGCCATATCCTCGACCTCACGCTCATCAATACCAGAGCCCTCACTGCCACCTGACAGCTAGGATCCCCCGCCGGGGAATCACGGCGGCTACATCCTAAAACTATAGGTTGCGCTCTGAATCTCAGAGTCTCATACTACTAGAAAATGTTATGAGCATCACTGCTCCCCAGGGGGAGGAGCCTGTGAGCGGCTCTCCGCCACTAGTGGAGGCTTATGATCTGGAGAAGGTGTACCCCGATGGCACTGTTGCGGTGAGGGGCGTCAGCTTTAGGGCTGGTAGGGGCCTCACCATATTCATGGGGCCTAACGGTAGCGGGAAGACTACAACGCTCTCAATCACCGCGGGGGCTTTAAGGCCTACCTCTGGGAGGGTGCTTGTATGCGGCTACGACGTCTGGGGGCGCGACTGGAGCAGGCCCCGCTCCTGCATAGGGTACGCCCCCCAAGCCATGCCTTTCAGGGAGAAGCTGAGCGTCATCGAGAACCTCACGTGGTATGGCCTCATAAGGGGGCTGCCACCCTGGGAGTCTAGGAGGAGGGCGCGCTGGCTCCTCGAGCAGCTGGGTCTTGAGGGCCTCGAGCGTAAGAAGGTCTCCGAGCTGAGTGGTGGGCAGAGGAGGAGGCTCACGATAGCCGCCTCCCTGATCGGCGATCCCGAGGTGCTCATACTAGACGAGCCCACGAGCGGCCTCGACCCCAAGGCTAGGGCGTCGCTTTGGAGCCTCCTGAGGAGGGTTGCAGGTGATAAGGCTATCATAGCCTCGACCCACATCCCGGATGAGGCGGAGGGGGCCGACTATGTATACATATTCCACAGGGGGCGGGTGGTAGCTGAGGGAGCCCCCGGAGAGTTGATCGGGAGGTACGTTAGGTACTCTAGAGTTATTGTGAAGGGCTCAGGCCTCGAGGTAGCCCCTACTATGGAGTGGGCCAGGCTCGTGGAGGCCGGCTGGGATAGAGCTGTCTATGTAACTGAGGATCCCGAGGAGGCGCTTCCAAGGCTCGTCGAGCGCTTACTCAAGCTGGGGGCCCGCATTGAGAGGGTCGAGGTGAGGAAGCCTGGCCTAGCAGAGGTCTTCCTAGCCGTCACCGGAGAGGCGCCTGAGGGGGGTGCGTAGGATGTCCTCGACTGTATGGAGGGTGCTAAGCGAGGTCTATGCCTCCCTCAAAGGGATGCTACGCTACAAGGAGACACTGTTTTGGGTAATAATCTTCCCCCTACTCTGGTACGGGCTCATGGCCGCTATCTGGAGCAACCCCAGCCCGCCCACGATAAAGGTTGGAGTCTACAACGCCGACCAGCTCCAGGGCCCCTATAATATTAGTGAGGCTCTGATTAAGGCCATGAACTCCACCGGCTTCATGAAGCCGATACCATTCCATAACGCTACATCCCTTAGGGAGGCCGTACTCCACGGTAAAGTGGATGTGGGCCTAATAGTGCCGGGTAACTTCACAGAGTCGCTCATGGAGGGCTCTAGTGCCACCCTCAAGCTATTATCCGTGAAGGAGAGCTGGGGGAATTTCGCCTACAGCATAGCTAGCTCCTTCATAGAATCCTTCTCAAACGAGTTCAGGAGGAGGGTCATCAACGTATCTATAAGCTACATAGTAACCTACTTCAACTCGACGCAGCTGGGCGGAGCATATCCGAATTGGACGTACTACGCCATACGGTGGCTCCGCTTCATAAGTGACCCGATCCGCGTCAACGCTAGTGTCTACACCCCACCCCTCCTCGCCACCAAGGGTGGGTTAAGGGCCTACTACGCCCTGAGCATGATAGGTGTTGAGGCGCTATTCGTCGGCCTCTTCACAGGCGCCCTCTCCGTCAACGAGAAGAGGAGGGACGGCACCCTAACGGTGCTGCTAGCGTCGCCTATGAGAGACTGGGAGCTATTCACTTCAGAGACACTAGCAGCCCTAGCGAGCGTGGGGGTCTCGGCGGCGGCTGTCGCCGCCATGAGCATCGCTACCGGCGCCAAATATGTCGTCAACACGGAGAGCTTACTACTCGCGGTAGCGTTCCTCCTGCTGGGAACTCTCTTCACGATAGGCCTAGGCGTGATCCTCGCCGCCCTGGCTAAGACCCCTGAGGGAGCAAGTGCACTCGTAAACGCTATAGCGTTCCCAGTAATGTTTATAGGAGGCATCGTTATACCCTACTACGTCCTACCAGGCTACCTGAAGGCCTTCGCGAGGTACTGGCCGTTAAGCCGCTTCGTGATAGCATCGCGCTCGGTGCTCCTAGGCCTAATGAGCAGCAGCGATGCTGCATCATTCTCGATCCCAGCCATAATAGCCACCATAGCCACCTACCTGGTGGGGGTTGCGATATTCAAGAAGTTACTAGCCAGAGCCTTGGAGTACCACTAGGGGGTCGCCGCCAGGCTGAAGTCCCCATAAACTAGAGTCGGTTGAGGTGCATGCGGTCATCCCCCCGCTATAAGTGGAGTCCCGGGCCTATATCAATCCCGGGGAGTGCCGCCGCCGGGCTTCTAGTCTCCCTATGCCGTCTCCGCCAGGTATATTCCATCCTTTGAGGACTTTATCCATACTGTTACCTCGTCACCCACCCTAACTCCAGTGCTCCTTGGGGCCCTCACACTTACAATCCTAGACCCATCCAGGGTCACCGCCGTCATGTAGCCCTTAATCCAGCCCGGGGCCACTATTAGAACGCGCACCCGGGAGCCCGTCTTGAGGGGCTCGGGCACCCTGGGGGCCTTCCTCATCCCCCACTCATCCATAGTCCATGTAACCCTCAGCCCGGTCTCTCTTTCAATGCGTCGGAGCTTCTCCCAGAACGTCTTCCAGTTCACCTCCCTGGCTCCACGCGGCCACCTACCGTGCTTGTGCCTGAGCATTTTCTGGATCGTCACTGGAGGCCATTTCTTCCCGGCGCCTATCCTGTAGGCCCACTCGACTATGCGTACCACGTCATCGTCGTTCACCCCGGGCACCCAGACGGGTGTCACATGCAAGTCAATGCTGGTCTCCCTAGCTATGAACTCTGCCACCCTAGCCACCCGGGCGGCATCATACCAGGGGGTGCCGGTGAGCATTCGAGCCTTCTCAGGATCCAGGGTGTCTAGGCTGAGGTTCACCCTGTCGAGCCCCGCCTCCTCTAGGCGCCTCACAAGCTCTACAGTGAGGGCCCAGCCGTGGGTCTCGACAGCGACCCAGCGGATCCCCGGGCTCCCCTTCAGGGCCTTCACGAGCTCTACGAGACGCGGGTAGGCGAAGGGATCGCCTACCCCGTCTATTAGAGCCTCCACTGGGACCCCCTTAACGGCCGCGGCCCTCGAGGCCCACTCCGCCAGCCACTCCGGGTCACCTACGTCGAACTCTGCAGCCCTCCACCTGCTCTTGGGCCCGGCGTCTACGCTACAGAATATACAGCTAAGCGGGCATAGCGTGGTAGGCCTAACCTGTAGCACGTTGGTGCCCCTATCTATGACTCCTATAAAGACGGCCCCCATGAGCGGGGCCGGCCTGTGGATCCTCACAAGGGGCCTGCCCCAGGGCCTGCCTACGACCCGGAAAGCACTCATCATATCCTCGATTCGGGTTCTCCCCCTAAGCACCCTCATGGAGGCCGCACCGGGCTAGCCCAGGCCTCCGGATACTAACGCTGAGAGTAGCCTAATGGTGTTTGATATATCCTCCAGAGAGACCACCTCGGCTGTCGAGTGGGTATACTTGAGTGGGATCCCGATTGCTACTGATTGAACACCGACCCTCTGGAAGGCGGCGGCATCGGTTCCCCCACCGCCGCTGGCGATCTGGTATGGTATACCCTTAGACTCGGCTAGCCTGGCGAGCCTGGCCACGAGGGCCCGGTCGGCAACGTAGGCGTTATCTAGGGCCCTAATCGCGGGTCCCCCACCAGGCCTTAGGGGCCCCGTTATCTCGGCGCGGCAGCAGGCCATGGTGTCGACTGCCACGAAGTACCTGGGCCTCAGCCTGGAGGCTATGGCGAGCGCGCCACGGAGCCCTAGTTCCTCCTGAACGGTCCACGCTAGGATCAAGTGGTTCCTAGGCCTAACCAGGCCCTCGTCCACGAGCCTCGCAAGCTCCACTAGGACGTAGACCCCGGCCCTATCGTCGAAGCCCCTGCTAGCCAGGTACTTGCCTCCACCCAAGATGCTCCAGTGCTTCTTAAACACGACGGGATCCAGAGGCTTAACGCCTAGATCCTCTACCTCCTCTCTAGAAGAGGCGCCCACATCTATCCTCAACTCGTGCCACGGTATGACCTTCGGCTCACGCTCGAACTGGAGATGGGGAGGCGTGATTCCTATGACCCCCTCCACGGGGCCCTTGCGCCCCATTATA
>Ga0256833_1000969_pt1 | contig 21636 bp, 12 predicted proteins | sample 356284metaG_FD_190535 | JGI IMG/M metagenome (GOLD analysis project Ga0256833, IMG submission 190535) | Hydrothermal vent microbial communities from Mid Atlantic Ridge, Atlantic Ocean - 356-284 | ecosystem: Environmental > Aquatic > Marine > Hydrothermal vents | place: Atlantic Ocean: Mid... | reverse complement strand
GTCTCATGGGGACCTAAACTTGAAGATTTAAGATATACAACGGATCCTAATTATGTACCCGGTAATGAATATGTTAAAGGAGGACTAACACCTATGAGTGAATGGATGGCAAATTGGGATCCTAACGGTCGTCTTGTTCCTGCTGATAGTCCGTATGCAACTGACAAAAGAGCTATTGCTTATGATCATTACAATTTTTTCAGAACAGCATATTCATACAATAACTATTTTGATATAACAGGAGGAAATGACAAAAATACTTTCTTTTTGTCATTCGGAAATGATAATAATAATGGTATTGTGCCAAATAATACTTTTGATAAAAATTCATTCAAATTATCAGCAAGCACAAAATTATCTGACAAATTCACAGTTAGTGCTTCAGCTAACTATATAAGAACAGAAGGAGAAAGAAAGCAAAAAGGTAGTAATATTTCCGGTATTATGCTGGGATTAATGCGTACCCCACCTAATTTTGACAACTCATTTAAATATCAGCTACCTGATTTATCACAACGTACTTATAGAGGCGGAGGTGGTTATGATAATCCTTATTGGGTAGTAAATAAGATTAGTTATCACGATGTTGTCAACAGGGTATTGGGAAATGTCAATTTAAATTATAAATTTAATGACTGGTTGACATTCAATTACAAAATCGGAACAGATTTCTGGGCGAAAGATGTCAAAAACTTCTTTGAAAAAGGATCAAATGGAAATCCAGACGGATACGATTCCGAATCGACTGCATTAAATCAAGATTTCAACGCTGATTTTACAGCGATTATCAATAAAAGACTTAATGACAATCTGGGATTCAGGTTTATGGTTGGAAACAATATGTATCAATACAAATATACGAGTACGTATGCAACTGCGTATGGTTTAGCTGCATATGACACTCCTAACCTTATCAACTCAAGTGACGTAAAAGGAGGCGAATCAAATTCCATGAAACGTACTGCTGCTTGGTATGGTGATCTTAGTTTTGATTTTATGCATATGTTATATCTGGGTGCCACAGGAAGATATGAGTGGTCAACTACTCTTCCTGAAAAGAATAATTCATTCTTTTATCCATCAGTTAGTTTAGGATTTATCTTTTCAGAAATACCTGCTATTCAAGATTTAGGATTTTTATCATTTGGTAAATTTAGGGCTTCGTATGCTCAAATAGCTAATGATGCCTCCCTCTATGCAACTAAAAACTATTACTATCAAGTAGGACCTGGTGATGGATGGACAAATGGACTTACATTTCCATTTTTAAATGAAAATGCATTTACAGTAGGTACTGTAATCGGTAATGATAATCTAAAACCTGAAAATCAAAAAACAACAGAAGTAGGTTTAGAATTAAAATTCCTTGATAATAGATTTGGAATTGACTTCGCATGGTTCAAAAACAGAAACGAAGATTTATTGTTAAGTGTTCCTATTGCACCTTCTACCGGATATGGTTATCAGTATTTGAATGCAGGTACAATGGAAACAAAAGGAATCGAATTAATATTTAATGCAACACCGGTGAAAACAAGTGATTTCAGATGGGATTTATCTTTGAACTGGTCAAATCCGAAAACAGATGTTATTTCTCTTGCAGAAGGAGTGCCTAATGTATTCTTAGGTGGTTTTACGGAACCACAAGTTAGAGCTGTTGTAGGTTCACCTTACAGATCGTTGTTCGGATTAAGATGGACGAGGGATGCTAATGGAAATATTTTAATCAATGATGACCCTAATGATAATTTCATGGATGGATTTCCGTTTTCTGATCCTGAACTGCAAGAAATGGGAAGCGTTCAACCGGACTGGGTAGGCGGCTTATCCAACTCATTTACCTGGAAAAACCTCACTATCTCAGCTCTTTTGCAAATGAAAAAAGGTGGATTAATGTGGAATGGTACAAAAGGAGCTTTATATTTCTTTGGAACTCATGCTGATACGGAAAACAGAGGAGAAGAAAAAGTATGGACAGGAGTTATGGGACATATTGATGCTGATGGAGATGTAGCACATTATGATGCAAATGGAGATGAAGTAAAAGGACCCGGGGATGTTAATACTCAATCAGTAGTTGTTGATGAAGACTGGTATTGGTGGAGTGGTGAAGGTAGTGGATTTACCGGCCCCAGTGAACCTTATGTTGAAGATTCCGGTTGGTTAAGATTAAGAGAAATAACAGTTTCATATTCTTTGAAGAATTTATTGAAAAAGACATTAATAACTAATGCTGAAGTTTATTTTACCGGTACCAATTTATGGCTTAAAACAGATTATACGGGAGTTGATCCTGAAACAAGTTTGACCGGTAATTCAAATGGTCAGGGAATTGATTATTTCAATAATCCCGGAACAAAATCTATGGCATTTGGTTTAAAGTTAACTTTTTAAACAAAAAATTAAAAAGATATTTATTAATATAAAAAATTGACAAATGAAAAATATTAAAATATATTTAAGCATTTTGTTTATTGCTCTTGTTATGACAAGTTGCAATAAATGGATTGATCCTGAAATCAATACCAATCCCGATGCTTTAAGCAAACCTACCGTTTCTATATTGTTACCGGGTATTGAAGCAGGCATGGGATATTACATTGGAGGTGTTGACCTGGCAGGAACTCAAGCTGTTTGGGTACAACAACTTAAAGGAACAGATAGACAATTCAAAGCGATTGATAATTATGTTTTGCGAGAATCTGATACTGACAATCTATGGGGAAGTATTTATGATGTAATGAATGATAATAAGATAATGATAGACTTGGCAGAAAATGCGGAAAACAAATCACCACATGTAGCTGGAGCAGGTAAAGTAATTATGGCTCTTTTATTAGGTAATTTGACAGATGCATTTGGAGATATACCCTATACTGAAGCATTAAAAGGGGCGGAAAACTTAACTCCAACTTATGATTCACAAGAATCTATATATAATGCAATTTTCGATTTGTTGGATCAGGCAATTTCCGATCTTCAATCAGCTACCAATACAATAAGTATAAGTCCTGATTATATCTATGGTGGAGATCCGGGTGCATGGTTAAAAGCTGCTTACACTTTAAAAGCACGATATATGATGCATCTTACAGCAATATCATCAGTTGATTACAATGCAGTAATTGCTAATTTGGACAATGGTTTGGCTAGCATAGATGATGATATGCAACAACCTTTTGGACAATCATCGGCTGAAAACAATCCAATGTTCCAATTTCTCCAACAAAGAAGTGGTTATATAGATTCAAATCTTGGTTTTGACACAGTATTCATGAATGGAGATCCTCGAAGAGATGTGCTACAATTTAGTGCTTCAGGATTTTGGACTCAAAAAGATGCACCCGTAGCATTTGTTCAGTATACGGAAGCTTTATTTATTAAAGCTGAAGCCCTGTATAGATCAGGAAATGAAGACGGTGCAAAATCAACTCTAAAAGATGCTATTAGATCTTCTTTGACAAAATACGGAGTAATGGACGGAGCTGACAGTTGGTTGGCAAATATGGATACTGCAATTGATGCTGCTTCGGGAGAAGGCCTTTTGGGAATGATTATGACTGAAAAATACAAACACATGTATCTTCAAACAGAAGCTTTTGTTGACCTCAGAAGAACAGGTTATCCTAATTTAACACCTACTGCAGGTAACAAACTTCCTAGTCACTATCCGTATCCAACAAGTGAAACTTCTTACAATAAAGACAATGTTCCTGATGCAGGAGTATTTACAAAAATGTGGTGGATGCCATAAAACACTTTAAAATCATAAGGCTGTCTTCAAAAAGGCAGCCTTTTTCTTAAATATTAGTACAAATAATTATACCCGAGCATAAACTTCCAATTAAAATCATAAAAATTCAACTCCAAGTTAAAAAAACCATTAATTTTCACATCGAAAATTATTTTTTTTCCTGTTTTTAGTATTTTTTTTCAAAAAAAACATTATCTCCCCATTTTATTTTGACAAAAACCAATCTAACGATAGAATTCAATTATTAATTTCGAAATATCTTATAAATACAAATATGCTTTGGAAATATTAAATTAAAGCGACAATAATATTTACATATTACATCTACCTTTAAATTATTTAGTTCTATATATCAATGTATTATACATAATAGGTAAATAACATGCTAAAATTATTTTAAATTCTTATTAAGAAAATGTTAATTTTTCTTTTTTTGTTTGATTTAATTTAGATAACTTTGTCAAGCTAATCGTAAAATTTTAGCTTATTTGAGTGTGTAAATTATTTTTTAAACAAAAACGTATGATATGAAAAAACTCTTACTTTTACTATTTACCATCGTTATGGCTACATCGGGAATGTTAGCTCAAAGAATGGTACATGGTACAGTGACAGACGATTCAGGTTCTCCTCTTATTGGAGCATCAGTGGTCGTTAAAGACAATCCTAATGTTGGAACTATTACTGACATAGACGGTAAATTCCAATTGAAGGTAGATGCAAATGCAAAAGCTCTTGTAATATCTTATATCGGATATACAACACAAGAGGTTGAATTAGGTGCTTCTGACGAAATCAATATTACTCTTACTTCCGGTGTGCAATTGGAAGATGTAGTAGTAACAGCTTTAGGGGTTTCGAGAGAAAAAAAATCTCTTGGTTATGCAACCCAGGAAGTCAAAGGTGATAATCTCAACAAAGTACCTAAGGATAATATTGTAAATACTTTATCCGGTAAAGTAGCTGGAGTTCAGGTAAAGAACAATACCAACATGGGTGGTTCATCCAATATTGTAATTAGAGGTTCCAAATCTTTAACCGGAAATAATCAAGCTCTTTTTGTTATAGATGGTATTCCTGTAAATAACGATACGGGAAACAGCAGTGCGCAACGAAGTGGAGGAAGTGGGTATGATTATGGTAATGCTGCATCGGATATTAATCCGGATGACATTGAATCAGTAAATATCTTGAAGGGAGCTGCTGCTACTGCTCTATATGGATCCAGAGCTGCTAATGGAGTTGTGATGATTACAACAAAAAAAGGATCTAAAGGATCTAATGGTATCGGATTGAGTTATTCCGCTTCTTATACTGTCGGCGTAATTGACAAATCTACTTTCCCTGATTATCAAAGAGAATATGGCGCAGGTTATGGACCATATTATAGCAATTCGGCAATTCCTGAATTGGGACAAGCAGTTATAGGAGGAGACACGGTATATGTTACTCCTTTTACCGAAGATGCTTCTTTTGGAGCAAAATTCGATCCTGATTTATTGGTTTACCAATGGGATGCATTTGATCCTTCTTCTCCTGATTTTGGAAAACCAAGACCATGGTTGGCCGGAGCAAACGGGCCATTAACATTTTTTAATAATTCAAATACATTAAAAAATAATTTTGCCTTTAAAGGTTCCACTGATAAATCTACTTACAGATTGTCATACACCAGATTCGATATGACAGGTATTATGCCAAACAGTAGCTTGAAGAAAAATAATATTAATCTAACGGCATCTTATGACATAACAAGCAAATTCAAAGTTACTGCAATGGCTAATTATATTAATACTGCAGGAAAGGGGCGTAACCATACGGGATACAGCGATAATATCCTTTCAAGTTTCAGACAATGGTTCCAAATGAATGTCGACATGCAAAGACAAAAAGACGCCTATGACAGAACTCATGAAAATGTAACATGGAACAGATTAAGCGTTGATGATTCAGATCCGATATACTGGGATAACCCTTACTGGCAGAGATATGAAAATTATCAAACCGACGGAAGAAACAGATTGATAGGTTTTGTAAAAGGAGAATGGAATTTGATGGATGGTCTTGATTTCACGACAAGATATTCTATTGATACCTATGATGAACTCAGAGAAGAAAGAAAGGCTATTGGTTCGGTTTCAGGTGCATTTGGAATAGGAAGGCCGGATGTTAGATCGGGTTATGTCAGAAATAACAGGAATTTCACTGAAACCAACCTGGATTTCATGTTAACTTATAAGAAAGATATTACTTCTGATTTGAATCTATATGCAATGGCAGGAAGCAATATCAGAAGAACGCATTTCCAATATATTTATGCCTCTACAAACGGCGGATTGATTATCAATAGATTATATGCTTTATCAAACTCAAAAAGCACTTTATTACCTCCTTTGGAATCACAAACTTCAATTGGAGTAAACGGTTTGTTCACACAAGTATCTTTAGGTTATAAAAACTTATTATATTTAGAAAGTACCATGAGAAGGGATGTATCTTCAACCCTTCCGTTAGATGCAAGAGTTTATTATTATCCTTCTATTTCAACAAGTCTTGTATTCTCAGAATTAATGGATGCTAATTGGCTGGATAATGGTAAAATAAGATTAAATTATGCTGAAGTTGGTAATGATGCTCCTTGGGGTGCCTTATCTGATACTTATTCTAGCAATCCTTTATTTAATGGTAATCCTCTTTATTCATTACCCTATACAAAACAAGAACCTGACCTTAAACCCGAAAGAACAAAATCTTTGGAATTTGGTTTAGAAATGAATATGTTTGAAAACAAAGTGGGATTTGATATTTCTTTATATAAAACGAATACTGTAAATCAAATTATGCCTGTAGATGTATCACTGGCCACAGGATTTGGAAGTAAATATTTTAATGCAGGAGAAGTTGAAAATAAAGGATTGGAAGTTGTATTAAATTTAATGCCGGTTTCAACTCCTTCATTCAAATGGAATATAAACTTTAACTGGGCTAAAAACATCAACACAGTTGTAGCATTGTATGATAATCCTGAAACGGGAATCAAAATTGAAAACTTAACTTTAGCTACCTTACAAGGAGGTGTTTCAATAAACGCCAGAATAGGCGAACCTTATGGAACAATCCAAGGTAGAGATTTTGTTTATCAAGATGGAAAGAAAGTGGTACTACCTTCAGGGTATTATGCAAGAACTTCAACTTCAGACAAAATTATTGGCAATATAAATCCTGATTGGAATGCCGGTATTAATAATACATTCTCATATAATGATTTCTCATTTGGATTCCTTATTGATTGGCAGCAAGGAGGTTCTGTTTTCTCACTTGATCAATGGTATGGACAAGGTACAGGATTATATGCAGAAACAGCTGGAAACAATGATCTTGGAAATCCATTAAGGGATCCTGTTGTACAAAATGAAGACGGTACCTATGCATCAAATTCAGGAGGTGTGGTACAAGAAGGAGTTATGCAAACAGATGATGGAAAATATGTTCCAAACACGATAAGAGCTTATGCCGGATATTACGGTGGTGCTTATGGATGGGCAAGAAACCCTAATGCCAGATATGTATATGATGCAAGTTATATCAAACTTAGAGAATTAACTATATCTTATAATGTTCCCGGCAAATTCTTAGGAAATGGTTTTGTGAAAGGAGCTACATTAAGTTTTGTAGGAGGAAATCTTTGGATTATTAAAAAGAATCTTCCTCATGCAGATCCTGAAGCCAGTCAAGGAGCTGGAAATATTCAGGGTTGGCAATCAGGTGTTATGCCTTCTTTGAAAACTTATGGGTTTAACTTGAAGTTACATTTCTAAACAAATAACTAAAATAAATTTTAAATTATGAAAAAAATAAATTTTATATTATTGATCATCATTGCAGTTCTTTTAGGTTCTTGTACAAAGAATTTTGAAGATTACAATACTGACACCAAACATCCAACAGATGTCCCGGGTGAAGCATTGTTCAGTAATGCTCAAAAAAGATTAGCAGATCAAATTGCAAGTGCCAATGTTAATAATAACATCTGGAAACTCTGGGCGCAATATTGGACTGAAACTACATATACAGATGAAGCTAACTATAATATAGTAAACAGAAGAATCCCCGATAGAGCATTTAGTACATTTTACAGAGGAGTATTAAATAATTTGTTAGAAGCTAAATCTATTATAGAGAATAATGACGCTATTGGAGATGAAGCCACCAAAGCAAAAGCTAATAAACTGGCTATTATCGAATTATTACAAGTTTATACATATCAGAGACTCGTTGATATATTTGGCAATATACCTTATTCGGAAGCACTGAAAATCAACGAAACATTAAGTCCTAAATATGATGACGCATTGACTATTTACAAGGATCTAATCAGTAGAGCGAGTGCAGCTACAGATAAGTTAGACGAAAGCGGCGGAAGTTTCGGAAGTGCTGACCTTTATTATAACGGAGATGTTAGTCTATGGAAAAAATTCGGTAATTCACTAAAACTTAAGTTAGGTTTATTCTTGGCTGATGTAGATGCAGGATTATCTCAATCTACTGTCGAAGCTGCGGCAGCAGGAGTTATTTTAGATGCCTCCGAAAATTGCCAACTTACTTATTTGGGAGAATCTCCAAATACAAATCCTATTTATGCAGACCTGGTATTGAGCGGAAGAAAAGATTTTGTTCCTGCTAATACTATTGTTGATATGATGAACGGATTGAATGACCCCAGATTGGATAAATATTTCACGAAAATTGGAGATGTTTATAAAGGCGGAGTATATGGATTAGGTAATTCATTTTCTGACTTCTCCCATATTGCTTCTTCTATTTTACAACCGGAATATCCATCCGTACTTTTTGACGATGTTGAAATGAAGTTTTATTTAGCTGAAGCTGCTGCCAGAGGATATAATGTCGGTGATGCAGCTACATTATATAATGATGCTGTCGCTACATCAATATTGGATTGGGGCGGCACACAGGATGAAGCTGATACTTATGTTGCAAACAATCCTTATGATGCAGCTAACTGGAAAAATTCAATTGGTACTCAAGCATGGATAGCTTTATATGTAAGAGGATTTGCCGGATATACTTCATGGAGAAGATTGGATGCTCCTACATTGAATATATCTCCTGACGCACAAACTCCTAATGGTGTAATTCCAACCAGATTTACATATCCTATTAAGGAACAAACTTTGAATAAAACCAATTATACAGAGGCTTCAAGTGCTATTGGTGGAGATGATTTATTAACAAAAATATTCTGGGATAAATTCTAAATTTATCTTTTGAAATAAATATTATAAGGCATTGTCATAAGGCAATGCCTTTTTTATTTTAATAACAAAACGCTACCAATATGCTGATTATAAATATTAAGCACTTTATAGACAAAAACACTATTTATGTCACCAGAGAAACAGATTTTTTTATTCAATCCGGTCACAATTAAAAAAATCACTAATATTTGATTTAAAATCTTACTCCAGTTTGAAATTTATTAAAAAAAAATGTAATATTGTACAATGTTTTGTAGCGACATGCTATTATAATTCATCATTATTTCAAACGTAACTACTTATGCTTATGAAAAAGATAATTATTCTGTCGATATTTTTTGTTTTTAAAAATTTCATTATTCTATCTGCAAATAATTTACCGGAGCAAATTTTTTGTCCTGACGATATTACAATAAGCTGTTGTCAAGATTATGACAATCTTGAAATAACAGGAGATCCGGCAGATTTGAATCCACAATTTAATTATTTCACAAAAGTGGATTCTTTGTTCATTGATGAGTGTAGAATCGGAACTATTAAAAGAATTTGGACAGGACATAACATAATAGGCCAATTCAGTTGTACTCAAATAATAACTATGGAAAGAAATGATAATTTCGCCGGTGATATTCAATGGCCGTATGACTGGGCTGGTCAATGCGGTGATGAAATCCCTTATTCCGAACCACAATACGATATTGGCTTTTGTGATCAGGTCGCTCATACTTTTAAAGACGATACTTTTAGATTTACACAAAATGCATGCATAAAAATATTAAGAAACTGGAAAGTTATAGACTGGTGTGTTTATGAACCAAATTCAAGTTCTCAAAACGGATTATGGGAACATACCCAGATATTGATGATAACAGACCAAACGCCTCCTGAAATTAAAGAATGTAAAAACAGAACTATTAAAGCTTTGAACTCCAACTGTAGTGCAAACTTCACTTTGCATAAAGAGGCTGATGATAATAATTGCGGATTGGATTCTCCTTTAAAATGGGTTTTTGAACTTGATTTAAATAATGATTGGCAAATTGATACTACCGGTACAATTGATAATAAACAAGCAGATCTAAAATTATCAAATATTCCTACCGGTGTACATAAAATCAAATGGAAAGTTTTTGACGGATGTGCTAATGTATCCACATGCATGGAAACCATTACTGTTATAGACGGGAAAGCCCCTACTCCAATTTGCTATCTCTCTACAACCGAAAACCTTGTATCCGGAGATGACAGCCTCAGGTTTCCCGCAAAGAATTTTATTAAAGATGCTTTTGATAATTGTACGGCAAAAGAAGATTTAATATTTTCTTATTCGCCGGATCCTAAAGATTCGGTGAAAACATTTACATGCTGGGATCTTGGCTTTCAGTTTTTTAGGATTTTCGCTATAGATGAAGCCGGAAATTCGGATTTCGCTTATGTTTTGACAAGAGTGATGATAAATGGACCATGCTCAAATTATCCGCTAATTCAAGGCTCTCTTATCAGTATGCATAATCAACCTATAAAAAATATAAATATTGGACTTGAAGGAGCCGGAAGATTATATCTTATAGGTAAAACCAATGAAAACGGTAAATTTGCTTTCCCTTATAAAGAAAGTGAAATAAAACCTAAACTCAAGTTTATAGCAGGAAACAATTTTGTACCAAATATTGATGCCAATGATTTAAAAATGATGATAGATTATCTATTAGGGAAAACAGATTTAAACCAATTCAATAAATTTGCTGCAGATCTCAATGATGATGGAAAAATAACTGCAACGGATATTATGATCATGAAAAAATTACTTTTAGGCAAATTGGATTATAAAGACATCAACAATTCAGTAAAATTTTATATTAAAAACCCTGAAACTCATGAATATCGGGAAGTCGAATATATTGAAAATATAAAAGAGCCTGTTACGGTATATTGTGCATTGAAAGGAGATATTAAATAGTACCTGCCCATAAACCATTAAAATTTAAAAGATTAAACACTTTACAGACAGGCACTGATTGAAATATTAGCTTTTTACAAATTTCAAGAAATCAATAATATTGTTTTCTTTATCATAGAATAATATAAAATAATTTGACCTTTTAAAATCCGAAATATTAATTCTGTTTCTAAATTTTCCGCTAAGAACTGTTTTGCCCAGATTATTTAGAATTTTGTATTTAAAGACGGTATTAACATGCGATTTTATATTCAAAATTTCATTTGCAGGATTCGGAAAAATTTCTACCAAATGTTTATCCTTATTCAATTCATCTGTAGAACTTGTAGAACAAACTCCCGGATCAGAAACCAAAACCTGAAAACTACATGTGTCACTATTTGAATCCAATATATCCAAGATAAGATCGCCTTTACCGGCGCTTCCCTGTTCAATTTCAAATGTAGTAGTACTCCCATAAGTGGAATTTGGCGGTACAATATTATAGTTGTCAGTACTAACTTTATACTCTCCGGCAATATTAAATCCTACCGGATTCAAATCAAATAATATCTTATCATCTCCGGCGAAATCAGGTGTATTATTATTGCTACATTTGATATTGGTTAATCCAGATTCTGTAATTTTACAATCAGGAGAACAAGTACCATTATTTACTAATGAAAATTCATAAGTACATAATGTATCCATAGCATCGGTTATAGTAAAAAATATAGTATCCAGCATAGCCGAACCGGAGGATAAAGTAAAAAAGGCAGTATCTGTATAAGAAGCCAATTGAGGCTCTAACAAACCATTACCGGAAAATATTTCATATTCCCCTTCCAATTGATTACCATAAAGCAATAATGAAAAAGTCAAATAATCATCTTCCGGATCATAAGAAGTCTTATTATCATTACATTGTACATCTATTATATTAACACCGGCAATTATACAAGGACCAAATGAATTCAATTCCCCTTTTGTGTTGAAAGCAATCGTCTGATACCAAACGCTATCTATCAATTGCAAGGAACCCTTCTCCGGAGTATTATTAGATTCGTAAGTAAGAATATCAACAGTTTTCATCCCATTTGCTTCACCGTCAACAGCTGTAAAGCTTCCTTCATAGCTCAACAATTCCATAGTATTTCCACATTCTCCTATCAATGCCAGTCCGTCGGGAGAGCCATTCTGGATAGATGATGGTTCCCAAACATAATAAGCCCCACCATCACCAAAAGTAATCACCATATTATCAAGTGTCTCTTCATCATATTTTTTCCCGTTTTTACCGTTATAAAGTATAATCTTGTATTTATGTATAGAATCAGGTTGAGGATCATTAATAAACACTTCAACGAATTCATTTTTGTCTGCACCTGCATTATCATAATGAAATTCATTAATTCTGGCATCTGCATTAAAACAATCTGAGCAAGTACCCGGATCATCAATCACAAAACCAAAACTACAGTTATCATCATATTCGATACTTGCCGGTATATTTCCTTTTCCGGCACTTCCCGGATTAAAAGAAAATAATGAAATTGTATCAAACAATGCAGAATCAGGTGAAATAATAAAACTATCAGGTACAAGTACTTTGTAAAATTCAAATTCCGAACTTTCGGTTGGATTTAATGAAAAAGTAATATAATCATCATCAGGGTCCATATTTGTACCATTATCATTACATAAGACATTTTCCAAACCTGAATCGGTAACGGGACAACCGGAATTAAAGATGGTAATCTTAATTTTATTGGAACTTAAATTTGCACAAATATTACTGTTTATGATTTCTGTTACCAATTCCGTAAAAGTTTTTCCAATATAGCTATTCAATATCAATGAGTCCTCATTTGACACACTAATACCCTGAACATAATATGTTCCCGGATTAACATATCGAAAATCAGAGTTTCTATCAATCGCTTCAATCATATCGTTTTCAGCACCATACGCAATAAAAGTATAAAAATAACCAGGTGGAGGCGGGGGTACATCATCATACATACTAGCGCCTGAAGGTTTATTAATAATTTGCAAAGAATAATTTGCCGGCAGCCCGGGAAAAGTAGAAGAAAAATCGCTTATTCTTACAAAATATTTTTTTCCCGTAATCAAATTGACATTCACCGTGTTATAAATGGTTACTGTATTGCTGCCGCTTGATTTGATCGCATTAGTTCCAATCATATTTTCACAAAGATTGTTTTCATAATATTCCGATTCATAAAAATTAAGAACCAATCCAAAAGTACCGGATAGCTGAAAAGTATAGCCTCCGTTTCTTGTCACATAAAAACTATAAATATCATATTTTACATCATTTCCAGATACAGTGCATGTATTAACATTTTTAAAAACAAGATTGGAAGATTTATCACTTGTTGTTATATTACCGGTAAATTTACTAATCCTATTTCCGTAAACAGGCTCCAATGAAAGATTTAGTTTTTCATCAATTTCCCCATTATCTTCTCCCACAACATCAGCATCAGGCACAAAAGAAGTGCCAACTGCATCACAGATAGATTCTATTGTTATATCATGATTATTAATATCAAAAAAGATATTTTCAAATGATTTAATCATAATCCTACCTTGCTGTGTAGGTAGATTAGGCACGAGCAAGGTTTCAATACCGTCGTTATTAGTCCTACCTAAATAAAACGGAAATGTTTTTCCCCCGTCGACGGAAAAATACACTTCCACATCACTACAATTGACTGGTGCTTTATCCGTATTAGCAACTTTCCATTTAAGATCAAATGTATTTGTGCCATTTGCAGTAAGTATTGTATTTGAATTTTGGGATGATATTTCAAAAGGACCGGCTCCACTCGTCACCGATACCTGAGTTTCGTCCCAGGCTACTCCTCCCCCACCAATAAAATTATCACGTACCGTAAGTTTAAAATTCAGTGTTCTGGTTACCATTGGTAAGGCTTCAAATGTCAAGTTTCGATTTTTGCCTTTCAAAATGTAAGACTTATCAGGAAAATATCTCACAGGATTAGTGGAAGGAGCATACGATCTAAACAATGGTGCTTTTGTGCTATTGGCAGCACTTTGACCGAGCATGCCCTGAGTAGGATGACCGGGACCATCTTCATCATATTCTTCCCAACAATATGTCAATTCATCACCATCCTCATCAGAAGCATCTCCCTCTAGAAAAAAAGGTGTACCACGGGGAATTGTATAGGAAGCACCCGCCTCAACTACCGGATGATGATTTCCTGTAGAATCCACTGTAGCGCAAAGTGCGTGGGAAGAAATATAAGACAATGCTCTTTCTATACTATTAATATGATAATAATCATCCTCTGTTCCGTAAGATGGAATATTTTGAACATCAGAACATATTCCATTATAAGACATTAATGTAGTACCACTTCCTATTTCATAAGCCGTTGTTTCAGATATATTGTCCGTACAAGATTCTCCCGTTCCATTAAAAGTATGTGTCATATTAAACTGATGGCCTACTTCATGAACCGACAATGCAACATAACTATTTCCCTGATTATTGTATGATCCACTCCACCCGGCTGCCTTTCTCGGACCACCATTTGCCCCATAATATTTAGTATCACTGCATACAACACCTAATGCTGCCAATCCACCGTTTTCCCATTTACCACCGGGATCCATTTGTGAACTATGGTTGTGCAAAACATGCCCTATATCATATACGGATTTATTAAATAGCGAATTAATAGCATTTACAGCTTGTGTTGTTCTTGTTTTTCCACCGTCGCCATCAGGAATAAAAGGATCTGTATTTTTATTTTTATATAGATAAGGAGAACGTGAAAGAACTAATTTCACCGAAAGATTATTTTTTAAAATTACATTCCACCCATTAACTATAGCAGTTATAAGACTTCTTACGGCACCGGTAGAATTACCATTTGCCTGATAAAACTCACCCGTACAAACTATAACCAATCTATATGTTCTTATTACTTCACCATTAAAACCCGAAGTCCTGTATGTTATATTGTTTTCCCCTCCATTTTCAGAAACAATTCTTTCACCGGCATCAGAGGAAGAGCAAATAACAGGTTCGTATCCCAATTCGGGATCATTATTGCCGATATAAACTTTATACTTACCTCTCCCTCCATTTTTTAATGGCCAAATACCTATCAAACCCTCTTCTGACAAAATAGAAGCATATATTTTTTCTTTTGTAACTGTCAAAGCACCTTGTAATAAAGCATTGTCAGCTCCAACTATATCAAATGACAAAATGCCGGGATTCTCCTTTTTAAATTGACCGGAGATAGTATTATTTTCAATAGCGGTAAACTTTTGATAACTACCATCAGGCATAGGGAGAGATATTTGCTTAATACCACCTGTACTTCTTAATAATGATAAATCACTATATATCTTATCAACATCAATATCCACAAAAACAGACTGAGAAAAAGAAAAAGATGAAATTAAGGTAAAACATAAAAAAATCATAATAAATTTAAATGAGATCTTGCTGTTCATATCTAAAGTTTTAATTTTTAATAATATATGCCGCAAATTATGAAAATTTCATCAATTTTTATACTTTTTTTATTTGATTTTACTTTTTTTATAATTTTTCATCTTAATTATTTGCAAATTTATATTTATTATAATATCTTTGTAATATCATATTAATATCATAAACAAAAACAATATCATGAAAAACGAAAAGAATTCTAAAAAATTTAACGGTTATCCCATGCTCTTACTTATCTTGTTATTAATAGCAGGTGGAATATTGGGTATTATACAGGACTATATATTTACAGGTATTATTTCACTTGTGATAGCATTTTTTCTATTACCCGGTTTTACTATCATCAATCCAAACGAATCAATAGTGATGGTGCTGTTCGGAAATTATAAAGGCACTCTTAAAGATAATGGATTTTGGTGGGTAAATCCATTTATGTCAAAGAAGAAGATATCCTTAAGGGCACGAAATTTCAACAGTGAACCTATTAAGGTAAACGATAAGATTGGAAATCCGATTATGATTGGAGCAGTAGTAGTATGGCGGGTAAAAAACACTTTCAAGGCTGCATTTGAGGTTGATGATTATGAACATTTTGTCAGAATTCAAACCGAAGCAGCGATTAGAAAACTTGCGGGTATCTATCCTTATGACAATCTGGAAGCTGAAGATGCTAAGCTCACATTAAGAGATGGTGGTGAGGAGGTCAATAAGCAATTGGAAACCGAAGTATCGGAAAGACTTAAAATTGCTGGAATTGAGATACTTGAAGGCAGAATTAATTATCTGGCCTACGCAACGGAAATAGCCAGTGCCATGCTCAAAAGACAACAAGCGGTAGCAATTATTGCAGCAAGGACCAAAATTGTAGAGGGGGCTGTTTCTATGGTTGAAATGGCTCTTCAAGAATTATCGGAAAAAAATATTGTAGAACTTGATCCTGAGAGAAAAGCACAAATGGTTAGCAATCTAATGGTAGTACTTACTTCCGATAAAGATGTAGCCCCGGTTGTAAATACGGGAAGTGTATATTAATAACAAACATCAATAAAATGAAAAACGAAATATTTCATAAAGAAAAGATAGAAATAAGTAAAACCGTAAAACAATGGATAGCTTCCATAGTCCTGTTAGTTGATATATTAATTTTAACATTATTATGGCATAATTACTTGCAAGGTACTCTTTTTTCGAAAGACTTTGATAAAAATTCGTTAATAGCTGTAACCGTAGTAATAATTTTCTTCACTTTTTTAATCCTAATTTCAATTTTATACCTTAGCGGGTATATTTTGATAATTGAAGAAAACGGCATGATACTTAAAGGGAAAACGGGAAAAGCAATAAACATTGCTGTAGATCAAATAGATTTCTATAAAAAGCTTTCAAAAAAAGAAGTTCGAAAATACATGAACGAAACCAGAAACAGCAGGCATCGGAAAAAAGGTAAAATCAGACAATTTTTAATAAGTGCCCCAAATTATTTAATCAATTTGAAAAATGGAGAAAAAATATTACTTCAGAGCAAAAGACCGGCTTCATTTGAATATTCAATGAATAAAATATTAAATCTAAATGGGTAAAAAAAAGAGCTTTGTACTTAGATTGGATGAAAAATCTTATGAAGCATTAGTGCTATGGGCTAATGATGAGTTTCGCAGCGTAAATGGTCAACTGGAATGGATTATACATAATCAATTACGTAAAGCGGGAAGATTAAAAACAAAAAATGAAAAATCAAATTTTACCGATATTGACAAAAGAGAATAAAACCCGTTTCAATTTTTCTTTTTTGTCTTTTTTCATTCACTTTTGTTTTGTCACTATTTTTGCTGTGCTACACTGCAAAAATACCGCCAAAACAACCGAAGGGATTATTTAACAACGTAGAACTTACGTACCGGGGATAGGATATGCCGTCCCTACAGAATTTTTGCTTGTTCTACAAATTTTAAACTTTGATATATGAACTTTATTCTTTGGTGATTAGTGTACACTAAATAATTCTAAACATTGAATCTAAAATGCATGACGTCTCCATCTTGAACTACATAATCTTTGCCTTCAACATTCATTTTCCCGGCTTCTTTTACAGCATGTTCGGAACCGTATTCAACAAAATCATCGTATTTAATAACTTCCGCTCTGATAAAACCTTTTTCAAAATCTGTATGTATCACTCCAGCTGCCTGAGGGGCAGTTGCTCCTCGATGTACCGTCCAGGCACGAGTTTCCTTTTCACCGGCAGTTAGAAAAGTAATAAGATTTAGCAACTTATAACTGGATTTTATAACTCTGTTAACCCCGGGTTCTTGTAAACCCATTTCCTCCAAAAACATCATTTTTTCTTCGGGATTATCAAATCCAATCAAATCCGCTTCTATACCCGCACTTATTTTTATTATCTCGGCATTTTCCCCTTTCACTCTATCTTCAAGGGCTTCAGTATATTTATTTCCGGTTATTACGGAATCTTCATCTACATTCAATATATACAAGACAGGTTTTGCAGTTAAAAGCATCATTTCCCGAAAAATTGCTTGCTCTTCTTCATTTTCCGGAACGTATTCTCTTGCTGCACTTTCTTGTCCCAAAAAACTTAATATTTTTTGTGCTATTTCCAATTTCTTAATATCATCCTTTTTCCCGCTTTTAGCATATTTTTTATATTTCTCAACTCTTTTTTCGACTGTTTCAATATCTTTAAGTAGCAATTCAGTGTCTATTATTTCTTTATCCCGAACAGGATCAATACTTCCGTCAACATGCACCACGTTATTATCATCAAAACATCTTATAACATGCAAAATAGCATCTACCTCCCTGATATTTGCCAAAAACTGATTGCCCAGACCTTCACCTTGACTTGCACCTTTGATCAAACCTGCTATATCCACAATCTCAACGGTAGTATAAACCTTATTTCTAGTCTTGACCAATTTACCCAAAACATCAACTCTTTCATCAGGTACTGTAATAATACCAACATTGGGATCCTTGGTAGCAAATGGATAATTAGCCGCTAGAGCACCAGCAGAAGTCAAAGCATTGAACAAAGTTGATTTGCCAACATTGGGCAATCCTACAATTCCACTTTTTAAAGCCATCTTTTTCTATTTTAAATATTTATATCTTACAAAAAATCTCTGATCCAAAGCTCTAAGTAATCTCGCCGCTTCAGGAGACAATATCAGTTTCACATTATCAGAATACGTATTATCAGGTATTCGCCCGATAACTTTTGCCAATATCGTTTTATTAACCAAAGGGTTATACAGTTCCATAAAAGTATACAATTTCGCTTCGTTATTCAAAACAAAAACACCATTGATACTTAAATTTTTATTCCATATTGCAAGTCCGTTATCTTCACATTTTTTTTCCTTCACAAAAACTTCAGAAGTGCTATCGTTGATTTCACTACCAACATCAACAGATTTAGTATTTTCTTCAATAACATCCTTTTTATCACCTACCGTATCCCCAACAATAACTTTTTTAACAAAAACAGGTTTTTCTTTTTTAACACCTGTATTGACTTCCTTCTTTTCAACAATTTTTTTATGTTCTTGTTTATTATTATTCCCTGATATTTTTTTATTTGTACTTTCTTTTTCAAAATCTACATTAGACCTATATATATTGCCAATATAAAGTAATTGGCCTGGCTTTATAATGAAATTCTTTAAATTATTCCTTTTATATAATTCATCAACTGATTTATGAAAATATATTTTTGAAATTCTAAATAAATTTTCTTTATTACCAACTCTGTAGAAAACTTTAATAGGTTTAATATTGGAATTATATTCATTTTTCAATAGTTCTATATTAAATGGAATAACCAATTTTGAATTTATATCTAAAGCTTGATTTTGGAGACGACTATTAAAACCGTAAATCTGCATAATATCAACTTTGAAAAATCTGGCAATACTATAAACAGTATTCCCTTTTTCAACTTTATACTCAAATAATAAATCACCTGAATAATTTTTAAATATAAATATTGAATCAGGCATTGTTATACTCTGGGAAAAAGCATCTAAAGATAAAAACAATACTATTATTATCTTAATGAGAATATAAATTGTATTTTTGCTATGCATTAAACCGGTTTTACAAATGCAAATATATTACAATTTTCAATAATATGTTATAAATTTTAAAAAAATGTCAAAAATAATCGCAATAATACCTGCCAGATACAATTCAACGAGATTTCCCGGCAAAGTATTGAAAAAAATAGGAGATAATACAATCCTGGAATTAGTGTATCATAAAGTTCGGCAAGCTAAAACCATAGATGAAATAATTATTGCTACCGATGATCAAAAGATAATTGAAGTTGCATCATCTTTTGGTGCTCATGCCGAAATGACATTCAGTACTCATAAATCCGGAACTGACCGATGTGCACAGGTGAGTCGTGAATTTTGGGAGGATGATATTATCATAAATATTCAAGGAGACGAGCCCTTTATTAAACCGGAGATAATAGATTCCTTAGCTTTGAAAATGAAAGATGATAATTGGATAGAAATAGCTACATTATGCACCAAAATAGATATTCATTCTGAAATTTCCGATCCAAATACTGTGAAAATCGTCAAGGATATTTATAGCAAAGCATTGTATTTCAGCAGATCAACAATACCTTATTACAGAGAAAAAGAGACCGAAAAACTATTTTTCAAACATATAGGCATCTATGCTTATAGGAATAAAATACTTCAATCCATTACCGTTCTAAAAGAATCACCCTTGGAAAAGGCAGAAAAACTGGAACAATTAAGATGGATGGAAAACGGGTATAAAATCCATGCTTTTGAAACTGAATATGACGGTTTTGGAATTGATACAGAGGAAGATCTTGAAAAAGCCAGGAAAAAGTATATATCATAATAAAACAATAAATCAATAATCTATTACGGAACTCGGTAAATATCCTCCGGTTAATGTTTTAATCAGTTTGCCGGTTTTTGTGTAAATATATATTTTCCCTTTTTCAACAAAATTTTGGGCATCCGTCACTATTATCAAATTTTTATTGTTGTCTATATTCATACCATATAAATTTCTATTTTCCCGAAGTATAATTTTTTCAGGAAGAATCTTTTTTGTTGCGGAAAATTTATAAACATCATTATATAGAACAAAGACACTGTCCAGGTTTTCATTAAACTTCAATGAAGAATTAAAAATATTCAATGTGTTTTCAAAAATAAATGAATCAACAACAGATTTAGTATTTTTATCTATCTTGTAAATACTTCCGGGAATTTTCTTAATTTGATTTCCATTATTAAGTATCCAAAGAAAACCGTTTTTATCAACAGCTATGTCAGAAGGATTAATGCCTGAAACAATGCTATCTACAAGGATATCATTTTCAGTATCAATGACCAATAATTGCCTTGAAACAGGTTTTGAATAAATCCACGGACAGGTAATAAACATTTTCCCTTCCGAATAAGCCATTTTTTCCGTCCATTTGCCTGTAAATATTCTTTTTACAACTTGGTTTTTATTTAAATCTACAACATATATATATTCAGAGTACAGATCCGTTACATAAGCTTTTTGTTGATTGATTGGAAGTATATATCTAGGGGAGACAAAACCACGTATTTCGGCTTTTTTTTCAAAATTATCTATATCAACTACATCAATCCATGCCGAATTATTTACTACTAGATAAGCATTATTGTTGAAAATGTGCATATCTTCCAAAACATCACCGATTTTTTCATCATTGACTGTTTCAAAAATATTTTCATACACACTATCTTGATTCCAATCATAATAATAAACCGATGCATTTGCCTGTTGGAAAATACCTTCATTAATAATAAAAATACCTTCTGATTTTTTAAAATCGAAATTCTTTTTATCAAAATTTTTAATATCGGGACAAGCACAAAGTAATAAAACTAAAATTGCAAAAAATAAAGGCAAGAAAATAAGTTTGTTCATATTTTAATATATTATTTTTAACTATATGATATCAGGCATTGTTATTCGGCAAGGAGGCTACCACTTATATCCAATTTTTAATAATGGGAAAATTCCCGGACATATTCTATTCGATTCAAAATCATAACAAGCCACCACTCTAAGACTGGTTCCTGCATAAAGACTTCCAACAATT
>Ga0256833_1000968_pt1 | contig 21639 bp, 14 predicted proteins | sample 356284metaG_FD_190535 | JGI IMG/M metagenome (GOLD analysis project Ga0256833, IMG submission 190535) | Hydrothermal vent microbial communities from Mid Atlantic Ridge, Atlantic Ocean - 356-284 | ecosystem: Environmental > Aquatic > Marine > Hydrothermal vents | place: Atlantic Ocean: Mid... | reverse complement strand
AATTTCTTTCAAATTTTGATAAACTTTTTGTGTTGGCAAACCAACAATATTTGAATAAGAACCGACAATTTTAGATATTTTAGCCAACCCCACCCACTCTTGAATAGCATAGCCTCCTGCTTTGTCAAAAACTTTAAAATTGTTTATATAGTATTCTATTTCTTCATAACTTAACTTATCAAAATATACTTTTGAAATATCTGAAAAACAAATTTTATATTCCCTAAATCTAATGCATACACCGGTGATAACTTCATGACAAGAATTTGACAAACCTTTCAAATAACCAAAGGCTTGCCTTTTGTCAGTCGGTTTGCCAAGTATCTTTCCTTCTTTAACAACTATCGTATCAGCAGTAAGAACGATTCCGTCAAATCCCTCATTTTGCTTAAAAAATGTATCCATTTTTTTATCAGCGATAAATTCGGCAATCTTTTTTACATTTAACGTCTTAGGATATGATTCATCCATGCTCAATTTTACAACTTCTACAATATACCCCATAGATTCCAATAATTCTTTTCGCCTTGGAGAGTTGGACGCAAGTACTATATTTATTTTAAATATATTCATAAACTATTTTCAAACAAAATAAAAACACAACATAAGAATACCTACTAGCATAAAGCTTTTTATGAGCTTGCTTAACATTGTAAATTGATTTTTATCCCTCGCTTTTACAAGCAAATACATGATTACAAGCAGATTTGGAATCACGATTAAATAAACATAAAAATTTAAATATCTCTTATCAATATTAATATCCATATTAGTCCAATAAACAAGTGAAATAAGAATAAACAAAGCAAATAAAGCAGCAATATTTTTTGCCTTCTTAATTCCAAATACCAATGGGATTGTAAATGCATTTTCGATTGTATCTCCTTTGACATCCTCTATATCTTTCACTATTTCCCTAAACATTGAGCTTAAAAATGAAAAAATCATAAATCCTAAAAATACATCTTTTATATAATTATATGAATAATTTGAAATGCTCTTTAACAAGACTCCTGTTTCGTATTCAAAAATCAAAATCACTCCAATAACTCCGGCCGAAAACAATGAAACCACTAAATTGCCCAAAAATATCACCCTCTTTAAATATTTGGAATACAAGTAAAGAAAAAAAACAGCAAAAACATATATCAACAATAAATAATACTTATCCATCTGTGTTGCAATTACAAAAGCCAATAAGCCACCGAACACTATAAGTAAATAATAAAACACATAAGCATTAGATACTGGGATGGTATTGCCCACAATCCATTTATCGGGCTTATTTACCTTATCTATTTCTACATCTACTATATCATTAATGACATTTCCCGAGGCAGCTACAATAACAGTCACAATCACAAATATAGGAAACAAATATAGTCCAAACACCGAGTCAACTCCATGTAATCTAAAGACAGGGAGCAATATCTTATAATATACTATTATTTGAATTAAAGTAACAATAACCAAATTCAAAGGTCTTGCTATTTTAAAATATCTGATCAAGGCAACCATTTATTTTGTGATGATAATACTTTTTCAACTATCTCTCTCACACACCCTTTGCCTCCATTGAAATCAGAAATAAAATCTGATATTTCCAATACTTCATGACATGCATCTCTTGGACAAACAGGTAAAAATACATTTCTTAAAAGCTTCAGATCCAATATATCATCACCCATATACATTACTTCATCTTCCTTAATACCATTGTCTTCAATGAACTTTTGATATATACTTAGCTTATCTGATACCTTAAGGAACACATCCTCTACTCCGAGTTTTTTAAATCTCTTTTTGACACCCAAAGAGTCACCTCCTGTTATAATCACAACTCTAAATCCCTCATCCAAAGCTTTCTTGATAGCATAACCATCTTTTGCATTCATAGCTCTTAGCATGTCTCCTCTTTCTGTCACAATCAAAGTTCCGTCTGTAAAAACACCATCAACATCAAAAATCAAAGTTGAAATTTTCTGAATTTTTTCATGCACATCCATAATAATAAATTTAAAAACCCTAACCCTAATAACAACCTGCTATCAAGATATTGATTGTAAAAAGTTCATTTTTTATCCAAGTTCGGTTCGGTTTAAGGCTGATTTAATATAAAACTAAAAAAAGCCACCTTGGCAAAAATTCAATAACTTTAAACGAAGATAAAAAAAAATAAAATGCTATTGCTCGCAAATGCAATAAAAAATAATATTTTTACACTATGAAATTAAATTTCAAAGTTTTTGGATCGGGCAAACCTGTTATAATTCTTCACGGTTTATTCGGTATGCTAGACAACTGGCAGCAATTTGCTAAACAATTAGCTAATAATTATACCGTGTATATCTTAGACATTAGAAATCATGGAAAATCTCCTCATTCCGATATTTTTAATTACGATGTCATGTCAGAAGATTTAGTATTATTTTTAGAGAAAAACAATATCACCAAACCAAGTTTAATAGGACATTCGATGGGAGGAAAACTCGCTTTAAAATTTGCAATAAATCGTCCAAAACTATTAGACAAGATTATTGTAATCGATATCGGTATAAAAAAGTATAACCCAAGGCATACTTCTATCTTGACTGCATTAAATTCTCTAAACTTAAATTCGTTTGCTAGTAGGGACGAAATTGATAAAGCAATTTCAGTAATGATCAAAGACAGGAAGATAAGACAGTTTTTACTAAAGAATATCGCTAGAAATAAATCTGAAAGCGGATATCATTGGAAGATGAATATATCAGCTATCACAAAAGGATATCCCAATATTATTGACAAAATAGATTTTCCAAACAATTTTGAAAAAAATTGTCTCTTTATCAAGGGCGAAAATTCAGATTATATCCCTGAAGCAGATAAAAATGATATCCGTAAACATATCCCTAATGCAAGATTTACAACTATTCCAAAAGCTAGCCATTGGGTTCATGTAGAGAACTCACAATTATTGTTAAAAGTAGTTAATGAAGAGCTATCTTATACTAAGCTTTACCCATAATAATATAAAATGATATTAAAGTTTGTATTTGATTCCTAAAGTAAAATAAATATTATTATCATATCTGTCTTTATACTTATTTTCGATACTAGAAGTAAAAAAATGATCGCGATCAGCGGAAAGCTGAACTTCCGGACTACTTAAGATATTTGAAAATGAATAATTAAACTTCATATCTAGAGAAAGTCTTTTCCAAAAAGCAAAATCAAAACTTATAAAAGTACTATAATCAATTCTATTATAAACTTTACTATTAAAAAAAGCTTTATCAGAATAAATCACATAGTTTTGACCACCAACATAATTCTTATTTGCAGTGAAATTCGTACCCTTGACCAAATATGATGCTTTCAAACCAATACTCAATTTAAAAACCTTACTATTATAATAGAAAGCTACCGGCATACCAACATAATATAAATTGTCAATAAACCCTCCTAGAGTATAGGGGTTACGTGTCGATATATTAAACTCTTTGTTATATCTTGGGCCTAATCTCCCTTCTCTAATCACTTTATACTTCTCATTGCTTCCATCATAAGCAGGCACATTCAAAATATTAGTTATAAAAGAGTTTGTCATTCCATTCTTTCTTAAAAAAGAAAAACTAAACCCCGCATTGAAACCTATTTTATTTGAAAAATCTATATTATACCCAACACCTGACTCTGCCCCTCCAAAACTAGTAAGGTCTTCTGAAACAACACTTAAACTAGCAGTAAAATACTTATTAAAAATATATTTTTTTATTCCCGAATAAGATCTTGAATCAATACTTCCCTTATAAAGCAATTCAAAATCCTCTTTTTCCAATTCTTCTATATTTAAAGGTAATCTGTTCACCGCCAACAAATCAGTTAAATTCTTAGTTTTTATATTTAAAAAATCATCATCTATCAAACCGGTATCAACAATCTTTCTTTCTGAATACTGTCCATCGACACCTCTATTCGCTAATTCATGTTCATTTTTCCCGACGACTAATGAAGATACACCTATACTTTGGGTTGATTCGGAAGCAACACTTTTTGCAATACCGTTATAACTTGCAATATTCATAGAAACCACGTGTTTTATCCTAACATTAGAACTTTCTTCTAACCCTTTGGACTCTTTTAAATTATTCTCGATTTTTGCAAAATTATTAATGAATTGAGATTTCCTATTTTCTTTTATTTTTTCTTGATTTAGCTTCTTTTGTTTTGCATTATTATCCAACATATAAAAACCACCACCAAGGCTTATCAACAATAAAAAGATTATCAATGCTAACTTTTTATAAAAAATCCTATTATTGTTTATCTGTATTGGCATTTCAGCATCCAATACTTTTGACATTTCTTTCCACCCTTTGTCCATCAAAACCTTATTATTTTCATCAATCATATCTTTCAATGTTTAATTTTATACTTTTTGCCAATTGTTCTTTTGCTTTAAACACATGCCATTTTGAGGTACCTTCCGAAATATCAAGTTCATTTGCAATTTCCTTATGAGAATAACCATCAATAGCATACATTTTAAATATTTTTGACGATCTTTGAGGCAAGACGTCCAGATACTGAACTAAATCTTCGTAATACAAATCATTTAGCACACTAGTTTTCGATCTATTGTTTAGGGTATCATAATCATGCAATTCAAATATTTTCACTTTCATATTATACTTTCTGAAGTAATTGTACAAGCTATTTAATACAATTCTTCTAACCCAGCCTTCAAAATTACCTCTCCCTGAATACGAATCAAGTTGTGTAAACACCTTCAACATTCCATCATTAAAAATACTTATAATATCATCATCATTATTTGCGTACCTTTTTATCATGGGAAGCAATTTTGAAAAAAAGTACCTATACAAAGACTCCTGCGCCTTTCGGTCATTTGACCGACAAGCATTTATCAAATTAATGTCAACACTGTTTTTATTGTTTACATAATTTACCCCAAAACTCTGTTTTTCTTTTACAACTTAAATCCAATTTTTTTCAACTTACTGATTGTTTCTCTATCGTCTTTAGCTTTAACATAAAATACAGCTCCTGTATAACAGGTACAAGCCGTACATGTAATCACCTCATCTTGTTGTGCTTTCACATAAGCTAAATCTATAATGTTAATATTATTCAGTCGCAGATAGTCTTTGAGTATTGTTTCTTCAGATCTGTCCTCATGTGAAATAGCCAGATCGTACCATGGATCCGAACATTGAGTTTCTTTATAATACATCTCAACTTCATCACTAGACAAATCAAAAAAACCAAATTCCTCAGTATTCTTCTCGCAAGATAAAAAAGATAAAATAATGAATACGTAAACAATACCAAACTTAAAATAACAAAATTTCATAACATTTTAATTAAAAGCACATCGCCTATTAAACACAAAGTTCAACTATTTCTTATAATAAAACAAGAAACAACTGAATTATATTTCAATTACAAACAATCTAAACTCAAATTGAAGCCAAGAATAAATTAATTTCATATTGTAAGACACCAATTAAATAACTTTGGTTGGTTAAATAATCAAAAAAAAACCATTTCTTTTGTGAAATGGTTTTTTATACTATTAAAAAGAAACCCTTAATTCAAAGACTCGATTTTCTTTACCAACAATGCTAAATCGTTGTTTATAACCTCTAGGAAGCCCTGATTAATATTAAATTTCAAAATATCTCCATCGTTCTTTTTAATCTTAACTTCACCCGCTGTCAATGCCGACACTAGGGGTGCGTGATCTTTTAGCACTTCAAATTCACCAGATACACCGGGAACTGTTAATGAAACTATTTTTCCGTTAAAATATTCTTTTTCAGGTGTTAATACTACTAATACCATAATACTCTTTTTTTTTATTAAGCCTCAAGCATTTTAGAACCTGCTTCTATTACTTCCTCTATTGTTCCTTTTAAGTTAAATGCTGCTTCCGGATATTCATCCATTGAACCGTCCAATATCATTCTAAATCCTTTGATGGTATCTTCAATACCAACCAAAGCTCCGGATATTCCGGTAAATTGTTCTGCAACATGGAAAGGTTGAGATAAGAATCTCTGTATTTTTCTAGCTCGATTCACTACTGTTCTATCCTCTTCGGACAATTCTTCCATACCTAGAATAGCAATAATATCTTGCAATTCTTTATATCTTTGCAATATGTGAATCACATCCTGAGCAGTTGTATAATGCTCCTCTCCCACCATATCTTGATTCATGATTCTTGAGGAAGAATCCAATGGATCAATAGCAGGATAAATACCAAGTGATGCTAATTTTCTACTCAATACCGTAGTAGCATCAAGGTGTGCAAAAGTAGTAGCCGGAGCAGGGTCTGTCAAGTCATCTGCAGGCACATATACCGCTTGTACGGACGTAATAGATCCTCTTTTTGTGGATGTGATACGTTCCTGCATCAAGCCCATTTCAGTAGCCAAAGTCGGTTGATAACCAACAGCAGACGGCATCCTACCCAATAACGCTGACACCTCTGAGCCAGCTTGAGTAAAACGGAAAATATTGTCGATAAAGAACAAAATATCTTTGCCTCCTGACGGATCACTCAAATCACCATCTCTATAATATTCAGCAACAGTCAAACCGGACAAAGCCACTCTAGCTCTCGCACCGGGAGGCTCGTTCATTTGACCAAACACCAAAGTTGCCTGTGACTCTAACAATTCATTTTTATCCACTTTGGTAATATCCCAACCTCCATTCTCCATATCCTCCATAAACTCCTTACCGTATTTTATCACATTTGCCTCAAGCATCTCTCGAAGCAAATCATTCCCCTCTCTCGTTCTTTCTCCAACTCCTGCAAAAACAGAAATGCCTTCATATCCTTTAGCGATATTGTTGATAAGCTCCATGATAAGTACTGTTTTTCCAACACCTGCACCTCCAAACAAACCAATTTTTCCACCTTTTGGATATGGTTCTATCAAATCAATAACCTTTATTCCTGTATATAATACTTCTGTCTCAACAGAAAGATCCTCAAATCTAGGTGGTTTTCTATGGATGGGGTAAGAATTTTCATCTTTAGGTATTGCTCCGATTCCATCAATAGCTTCACCCACGACATTAAACAATCTACCTTTAATCTGTTCTCCAACCGGCATCGCAATTGGTTTACCGGTATCTAAAGCTTTATCACCACGCTTCAATCCATCCGTAGAATCCATTGCGATACTTCTAACCGTATCTTCACCCAAATGTTGCTGTACCTCCAAAATCAAAGTTGAATCCCCTCTATCGATTTCTAATGCATTTAAAATTTCCGGCAATTCTGCGCCTTTATCTGTAAATGAAACGTCCACAACCGGGCCTATAACCTGACTTACTTTTCCGTAATTTGACATACTATTTTCTAATTTTTGTTAAAAATTGCTGCGAAGATACAAGTATTTGCAACAAATAATAAAAATTTTTACAAGTTTTTTATATAAAATTTAAATAACTACCAATTATTAAATGATTTGTTGATTATATCATCCAAAATTAGGTCAAAATCCTCTTTTATCAATGCATCTTGAACTTCGTCCAAAGATTGTTCACTAGAAAAATCAGCAAACCCAGTAAATGTTTTTTTCCAATTCTCTTTTTCATGAAGAGTATTCACATACTCAACTTTAATATTAATTTGCAATCTATTGAGTGAAGCACCTACATTGTTTGGAGCTTGAGCAGTAACTTCAAATGAACTTATCGTACCTGAAAATACGATATGAGGATCGTTTTCATCATAAGTCAAACTTGTCTCGTCAATAATCTTTTTTCTTAATGCTTCAGAAAAATCCTGACTTAAAGTAGCAGGTGAATTTGAAGCCGTATTTCCAAAGTCCTCAACGTAAAATGTTTTCACATCAGGTTCAATAGAAATATCTTTGAAGGTATAAAAAATAAAACAAGAAGAAAGCGAAACACTTAAAAACAAAAGAAACAACAATTTTTTCATAACATTTTAGATATTTACTTATTCATTCAACTCAAAAGAAATATTTTTATTCTTTTATTTCATATTCCTTTATTTTTCTATATAAGGTTCTCTCTGACAGACCAAGCTCTTTTGCAGCATTTCGTCGTCTTCCTTTGTACTTTTTCAGGGCTTTTATAATCATAGATTTTTCCATTTCACTTAGATTTAGATTTTCATCCATGACTTCTACATCATAATTTGATTCTTTTGATTTAATATCAGCTCCAAAATCACTTATTATCGGATAATCAATATCAACACCGTCTTCTAATTTATTGATTCTATGTTCAATATTAGAAATCATTGCTTTATCTCTACCCAAACTATAATCGGGTTTATCCAGAATAGGTAAATCCAAATTATTTGTTTGAATCAAATCATAAAACAATGTTTTTAAATCAGATAAATCTTTTTTCATATCAAATAAAAACTTATAAATCAAATCGCGATCATTTGTCCCCTCTCCACTCAACTTTTCATCATAAGAAACAGGTAAGTTTCTCACTCTTATCTCCGGCACAATTTCAATAAGCTTTTCAGCTGTTATCACCCTTTCATCGGAAAGAACAGATAATTTTTCTACTACATTTTTAAGCTCTCTAATATTTCCCGGCCATGTATAATTGCGTATATATTTCTGAGCTTGATCATCCAAGGATACTGTCGGAAAGTTATATTTCTCAGCAAAGTCTCTTGCGAATTTTTTGAACAAAAGAATAATATCCTCCGGTCTATCTCTCAATGCCGGTAATTGAATCGACACTGTATTCAACCTATAATATAAATCTTCTCTAAATTTTTTCTCTTTTACTTTTACTTTCAAATCGACATTAGTGGCTGCTATTACTCTTACATCCGTCTTACGTACTTTGGACGAACCCACTCTAAAGAATTCACCATTCTCCAAGACACGCAACAAATAACTCATCGTATCCATTGGCAACTCTCCTATTTCATCTAAAAAGATCGTTCCTCCATTAACTGTTTCAAAATACCCTTTCCTATCGGATGTCGCTCCGGTAAAAGCACCTTTCTCATGCCCAAACAATTCCGAATTAATCGTTCCCGCCGGTATGGCAGCACAGTTTAATGCAATAAAATCATTGTGTTTCCTATTGCTCATACTATGAATGATTTTGGAAAATACTTCCTTTCCTACTCCGCTTTCTCCTTGCACCAACACCGTCATATCGGTATTAGCAACTCTTAAAGCAGTCTCAATAGCTCTATTCAATTTTTCAGAATTACCAACTATTCCAAAACGTCTTTTTATTGCTTGTAATTCCATAATTCTAATCTTAATTTAATCTTCTAATTTTCCTTTTAGAGTCGCACTAGTAGCATCGTATACACGTACGCTTGCATAATCGCCAACGCCAAGCCCCTCCCTTTTAGGAAATATAATAACTTTATTTTGAGAATTTCGCCCTTTAAACTCCTCCTTGGACTTCTTGGAATCTCCTTCAATTAATACTTCAAATACTTTTCCTATATCTTTTTTATTGTGCTCAAAAGACAATTGATTTTGAAGCCTGATAATTTCACTTAAACGCTTTTTTTTCATTTCCAGCGGGACATCGTCTTCTAGAGTTCTTTCTGCCTTTGTCCTAGGTCTTTCTGAATAGTAAAACATATATGACATGCTATAATTTGATTCTCGCATTATACTCAATGTATCTTTATGTTCATCCTCGGTTTCAGTACAAAACCCTGCAATCATGTCGGAAGAAATAGCTATATCAGGAATAATCTCATATATCTTTTTGATCCTATCCAAATACCATTCACGGGTATAAGTCCTGTTCATCAATTCCAAAACACGCGAATTCCCGGATTGAACCGGTAAATGAATATAATTGCAAATATTCTCGTATTTTGCCATTGTGTATATAACATCATCAACCATGTCTTTTGGATGTGAAGTAGCAAACCTTACTCGGAGCAAGGGATTCACTTTTGCCACTAGTTCCAACAAATTGGAGAATGTCACTTTCTCACCTGTCTCCGGATTCTCCCAGTGATAGGAATCAACATTCTGTCCCAATAGAGTAACTTCCCTATAGCCTTTGGAAAATAAATCTACTGCTTCAGCAACTATCGAATATGCATTTCGACTCCTCTCCCGACCTCTCGTGTAAGGCACAACACAAAATGTACACATATTATTGCAACCTCTCGTGATAGATATAAAGGCAGAAACACCATTTTTGTCAAGTCGTACAGGTGTTATATCATCATATGTCTCTTCTTTTGAAAGATGAACATTTATCCCCTTGTTACCGTGCTTTGACCATTCGACAAGCTCAGGCAAACTACGATAAGCATCAGGTCCAACTACCAAATCTACTATTTTATTTTCCAAAAACTCTTCTTTTAGCCTTTCTGCCATACACCCCAAGACACCGACTTTAATATCTTTGTTGTTTTTTTTATAAACTTGAAACTCTGTCAGTCTTTTCAACAATGTTTTTTCAGCTTTATCTCTTATTGAACAAGTATTGACAAATATCAAGTCAGCATCAGCTATGTTTCTTGTAGCTTCATACCCGTCTTTTCGCATTATAGCTGCCACAATTTCAGAATCATTGAAATTCATTTGACATCCATAACTCTCAATGTATACTTTTTTAGTGATTTTATTTAACTCTGTATTTTCTTTAAAAAAGACCTCTCCTTGCCTTTTCTCGTCAATATATTTTTCTTCACCGCTCATTTCTTTAAACATATTTACCTCTATTTTTTTATTTATTCCGCAAAGATAAGCCTTTTAATAAATATAATGTCATTTTGACAGCAAAAGGATTATTTCTATCTTTTTTTTAAATCAATTTTTGTATAATTTATATTTATTTCTGCTTTTCTTAACAAAAAAATAAGGATATTGGACGTTAATAGGTATATTCGCAAAATATTTATATTATTATTTAAAATTGTTGATGAATTTCACAAAAGAAGATATCGTTTTTATTATCAATCCTAATTCCGGACAAAAAAAACCGGAGGTATTGGTAAGAAAAATTAATAAAATCGATAACTCTTTTAATATTCATATTACAAACTCCATTGCGGAACTGGATCTTCTATCAAAAACCATCATAGACAAATATAAAGTATTTATCATTGCAGGGGGAGACGGGACAATAAATCATTTTGCAAATTACTTGTTTAACAAAAAAGATAAAGCAATGGCAATCATACCTAGAGGCTCAGGCAATGGCTTTGCTAAAGAACTGGGGTTTAACTCCAATATCAGAAAGTTGCTTTCCAACATTTATAAAGGAGATACCTTAGATGTAGATGTGATTGAGATAAATAACAGAAAATTCATCAATGCTGCCGGAATTGGTTTTGACAGTTGCGTTGCCCATCTATTTGCAAAGAGAAATAGCCGGGGACTAGCTGGATATTTTGTCTCGACTTTGAAGTGTATGCGCCAATTTGAAAGCTTCAAAGCTAAACTTCATTTTGACAGCTTAAATATTGAAGACGATTTTAAAATGGTAACATTAGCCAATACAAGACAATTCGGCAACAATGCACTAATTGCACCAAAAGCAAACCCTTCTAGTGGTAAGTTGGATATCGTTTTGGTAAAACCCTTTCCACTATATTATTATCCTGTATTTATTGTAAATATGTTTATTGGAAAAATAAAAGACTCAAAATACATATCATATTATCAAACCGGTTCAAAAATAAAAATAGAAGCAGATTATAATAAATTCCATATTGATGGAGACCCTATAAAATTCGGTACTACTACATTGATAAAAATACACCCCGGCAGCTTAAAAATCATAGATACCGGGAAAATAAAAAATATATAAATTCATTATATTTTAAAAATAAACCCGTCTTTAAATTTTAGCCGAATTTCAAAAATTGCCTGTTTTCTTGCAGACACTATATAAAAAAAAACATATATTTGACAAATTAATATAAAATTACGCATCATAATAAACCGTTTTAACATGAACAGCAAAATTCATATTTTTACTTATTTCACAATTCTAATTATATTAATTTTCACACAAAAACTAAATGCTCAATTTGAATCTGAAATTGAATGTTTTTCTATACTTGCAGGAAAAAACGCAACTATCGACAACTCCGTAATGATAGCTCACAACGAAGACGATTGGGGAGACCTATTGATCAATTGGTACAAAGTTCCTGAACAAAATTACAGTAAAGGAACCAAAATAAAACTTCAAAACGGTGCTGAAATAGACCAATCATTACACACTTATTCATATCTATGGGTGGAAATGCCGGGAATGCAATTTTCTGATAGTTACATGAACGAATGGGGTCTTACTATTGCCTCAGACCAATGCAAATCGCGTGAAGACAAGCCAATAATTGATAAAGGCGGTATTGGATTTTACTTGCGGAGGATAATGATAGAAAGAGCAAAAACGGCAAGAGAAGCAGTGAAATTAGCCGGAGAATTAATTGAAAAACTGGGTTACAATTATTCAGGCAGAACATATTGCATTGCGGATCCCAATGAAGCTTGGATGATGGCAGTAGTCAAAGGAAAGCATTGGGTCGCACAAAGAGTTCCCCATGACCATATTGCCATAATACCCAATCATTATACTATTGGCGAAATTGACCTCACAGACACTATTAATTTTTTGGGTAGCAAAGACATCTATGATTATGCAATTCAAAGGAAATGGTATGACCCCAATTCAAAAAAAACATTTAATTTCAAAAAAGCTTACGCTGATCAAAGTACGCTAAAAGCTATATGGAATACCCCAAGATTCATGACTGCTATTAATATGTTGGCAGAGACAAAAGTTCATTACGGAGAGGATTTCCCATTTTCATTTACCCCAAAAAATAAGGTAAGTAAAAAAGATATCATAAAAGTTCTCGCAAGCCATTTGGAGAATACAGACTTTGAATCTTGTAACGGTAAAAACCCTCATGATAATATAGCAAGCAGAATTTGCTCACCAGGCAATCAATATGGTTTTGTCACTCAACTAAGGAACAACTTACCAAAAGAAATAGCTTATGTAATGTGGACATCGATAAAAAGACCTTGCACACAAGCATTTATCCCATGGTATTTTGGAATAGAAAAAATCCCTTCTGAGTTTACATATGAAAACTGGAAATCTGCAGTAAAAAAACATTTTTCTAGAGTTGATTTGAAGAAAAAAACTCAAGATAAAGCTTATTGGAAGTATAAAGAATTGGCAGATTTGACCGATAAAGACTATTACAATCTATCACTAAAACAAATAAATGAAAAAAATAAGATTGAGAAAGAGCTATTTAACAACCAAGAATCTTTTGAACGCAAATATTTAAGGTTTTATACTAAAAACAAACATAAAGCAAACCTATTTCTACAACAATATCAAAGTAAAATAATAAATCTCAGCCTTGATAATACGATTAACACATTGAAAGAAATAAAAAAAGCCGTCTCTAAAAAGTGAGACGGCTTTAAATCAAATTATCAAATGTTAATTAATCAAAATCATTTTCTTAGTAATCGCATCTCCTGCTACTTTTATCGTATAATAGTATACTCCTTTTGCGCTGAAACTTGAATTGGACACTTTAAAATCATTAATCCCTTTTTCAAAAGCTCTAGATTCATTATAAATCATTTTGCCATTCAAATTGTATATTTCAAGCACTACTTTTTCACTTTCAGGAATATTAAATTTAATAAAAGTCACATCATTAAATGGATTAGGAGTATTCTGGTAAACTTCAAATCTATTAAGCAACTCCTTGTTTCTGTATTTAACAACTATTTTCTTATCAACACCATCTTTTACAGAAATTGCCGGTGTCACACTACTGTTAATATCTACATCATGAGAGACTGAACTATTATTCAAAGCATTGAACTTGATATAAAACAACGGTTTAACTACATCTATACTTCTTTCCCCTACTACATTCCAACTAAATGTCACAATCCCGTTTTCTTCTGACTGCAAACCAAAGTTTGATTCATCAACGTCAGCTTGTCCGGACTCAAACCCAGCAAATGCTAGATTTTGCTCATTGAAGTCTATAGTAAATTGAATACCCTCAATATTATCAGCAGCATATACAGGTACTGTATAATATTTCCCTTTATCCATTTTAATATTTTCCAATTCAACAACACTATAATCATCACCTCTCATCATCAAGCCTTGGGCATCAAAAGAGCTGTTTAAGTCCCCCATTTTTATTACTTTAAAATCTGCATCATCTACACTATAATTTAAGTTATCATAAATTAATTTATTCTTATAGGTTTTTAATGCATTATGTTTAGTTAACTGCTGTTTTGCATCAACAAACTCCCAGCAATTTGCTTTTTTATATCTATTGGTTCTTCCCAAAATCAGCTTTCTTATATCAAGTATATCACCTGCAGTAATAGATTCAGTACCATTCACATCAGCTGCTATATACTGATAGACATTATTAAAACTCTTTATCCCCAACAAGTGTTTTTGTATAACCACTATATCACTTGTTGTCACACCGTCCAGACATTTTGTATTGTCCGATTTTGGCTTTAATTCAAACCTATTGGAAGATTGCAAATTGCTAAATTCATACCTACCATCACTTCCGGAATCTTTCTTTTTAATAAATTCTGGATTTGAATTAGTCAACTTGAGGGAAATTCCTTTCACAGGATCATTATTAGTCCATTTGGTCATTATTCCACCTATCTTTAAACCACCTGTAGTCTCTTCACAATTACCATTTCCTTCGACTCTTAACAATATATCGCAGTGTTCTTGATTTCCTGCATTGTCCGTTACCCACATTTTTAAGTAAAACGTCCTTGCTATTCCATCAATCAAACTGTCACAAGTGATATTGTACAATGTATCATTCACGTCAGAAGAAAATGAAAACAGAAGTTCGTCTTGCGGTGTACAGTTATCAAGACTACCATGATCAAACTTATTCACATCCATCGTTACCATCCCGACTTGATTCATTACTACTGTTGTCAAATCAGTAATACAATAAGGAGTCGGTTTCTTACAATCTTTGACAGTAAAATCATATTCACATATATTCTCATTTCCACATCTGTCTTCTACTATCCAAACTATAGTGTATTTTCCTTCATCCATAGTCTTAGTAAAGTGATTGCTTTGACCAAATTCATCAAAAGTACCATCTCCGTCAAGATCCAGTTTCCATCTCCAAAGTAAATCTTCTGCAGGTGTACAATCATCGGTCGCAGATGCTGATAATTCGACTAATCCTGAACATTCACCATACACACAAACATCTCTATCTTGACAGTCGCTTGTAAACTCAGGTGCAGTATAGTTATTTAGCATAATCGTTTGCTCATGTGTCCACTTCATATAATCCGACTGACACCAGTCTCTTACTTCCCATTTACGGATAATTTTCTTACATGCATCGCCCTGAACACTAAACAACTGATCCTCATATCTAATAGCAACCATACTACACATATTATCATTAACTTGTGGTACGCCGGTTATGGATGTATCAGCATCTAGATTTGAGCAACCTGTAAAAGAAGTATTTTTCGGCCACACTATATCACCACCCTTATAATTAAATGGTGTAGGATTTGTAATTGTTATTGTTTGCAAACATGGATTTGTCCTACCCCCATTGTCTATTGCTGTAAAGGTTCTGTATATCTTACCAATATTACAATTATTTATATCAAACCTATCAGATGATTCCACTCTTACATCACAGTTATCGTAAGCATATCCATCCTGCCCTATAACACCATTATTATATATATCATGAATAATAATATCTTTCCTTAAGCTCTTATCTATCACTACAGTTCCAAAGTATTTATCCAAATCATCGGGATTAAAATAAAAATCACAACTTACATAAATATCCGGAGGACAAATTATCTGTGGAGGTAATTTATCCTCGACTAATACTTCTACCATACACGAATTGAAATTTCCTGCTTGATCTGTTGCTCTCATCTCTACCATTAATGTATCTCCGGATTCATCACAACAAAATCCCACATATGGTCCAAATTCAAAATATGAAGGATCACATGTATATGTCATTTTTCTTATTTCCCATTTAACAATACTACAATTATCAAATGAGCCATCATCCACATTACCAGGCTCTAATCTAATCTCACCGCTAGTTCCTAGATTAACTTTTGTATGTTGATCACAAATCATATATGGTCTCACATTATCTATAACTTTTATTATATAAGAACATTTACTAATCCTATTGCAATCATCAATTGCCTTAAATTCAACTCTATAAAAACCCAATGGCAAATGATTAATATAAAATTTACTTCCATCCTCCTGAACTGCTACCTCTTGTCCGGTAGCCTGACTATAAACTTTTACAAACAATGAAGTAGAAGAGCAATTATCAGTTACTTCAGGTATTTCCAATTCATACAATTCAGAATTACATTCATATGAAGAAGAACCAACAACAACAGTATCTTTAACACATATCATAACAGGTGGAACAGTATCCATAATCTTAATTATCTGTGTATAATGTACAGTAGAATCAGTATTACACCAGTCAATAATAGTCCATTTTCTTACTACATCAAACGTATTTCCACATCCAGGGAAATTAGAGTCTTCATATCTATATTCTATAGAGCTACAAGACCACAATTCAGGCCAACCTGTAAAATCAGGGGAAGGATTTCCATTTGGAAGTGCTGATGCCAACCAAGCTCCGTCACAGGATAAAGCATTTGTATCTACATTATTCCAATTAGGAGGTAAAATAACCGAACTAACAGGTATTCTTTCCACCATTATAGTATCATTACACTGTGAGATGTTCCCACTTTCATCAACTGCTTTCCATTTTCTTACTATTCTCTGTTGATACTCTAAATCATCACTACATTCATATTTTATTTCTTCATCCTGATAAGTCAATATCACATCACCACATGCATCCCATCCTTCTACAGTATACTTATGATCATTCAGCGAATCCCTATAAATCGTATCTATAGTAAAAAGACTTGTGTCAATCGGAAAACCTAATGAATCAGGAATAAGATCAACCTGACATGTTACAGTATCATTTCCACAATCAATTATTGGATGAAAGTTGTCCTGGATAGTAATCAAACCGCTACAAGCATTCCAACTACATTGGTGCGTAACAGTATAAACCAGAGTTTGACCGATATAATCCCCTGTCAAAATATCATTTGGGATAATATTTCCATCTGCATCCTTTATCTCTATGTCATATAATGAATAAGGAATACTGGAGTCTTCCCCCTCCAAAACCATAGGTGGAGTAACATGATATTCACAATGAAAATTCAATGGCAATGTGACGTTATCATTACATGCAAACAATACATCATCTTGAATAAATACATCTGCTTCATCCTGATACAACGTACCTTGAACACCATATAAGTAAATAGTCACCTTACCATTAGCTTTATCATTTGCTCCGGGTGTATAAGTCACTGCATTTGCAAAAGTAGCATCAGGATTAAAAATACCATCTCCTGATGTACCCCAACTCTTAACTCCTGTTGCAGTATTTACGGGGTTCAAATCTGACAATGAAACAATATCACCTTTACATATCGCAATATCGTCACCCAAAGTCACTACTTGAGCACTTGTAAATGAAATAAATAAAAAAGTAAAAATAATAGGAAGAAATAGTCTACCAATATCTTTAACTTTAACAAAGCCGGGGGAATTTTCCCTATTTTTTGTTCTTCCGATTAACATAAAACATTTCATAATTCTTTGATTTTTAAACATCTAACAATACAACTTTAATTTTTAACATATTATATTTATTTGTAATGCAATTTTCGTGCCAATATTTTAATCTATCAAATCTTGATTATTAATTATTTTAATATTAAAAAATATCATCATATGTATTTATTGCATAAAATTCTTATTTGTACTCGAATTACTCATTTGGATTTTGTTTTGTTTTTGAAAATTGCATGTTCTTTTTCAATCACTATATCAATAAATAACTACCTTTGCTTGATATAAAAAAAAATAACTATGACCAATAAGAATGTAACATTATTTGAAGTAAGCTGGGAAGTTTGCAACAAAGTAGGAGGAATCTATACTGTCATCTCTTCAAAAGCAAAAAGCTTAATGGAAAAATATGACAATGTTATAATGATAGGTCCCGATTTAGCAAAAGATGATGAGGGATTTAAAGAATTTATTGAAGACAAAACTCTTTATGAATCATGGAGAATAAATGCCGGCAAAAACGGGCTAAAGTTCAGAATTGGAAAATGGAATACTGTAGGAAAACCAATTGCTATATTGGTTGATTTTACGTCACTATTTCAAGAAAAAAACAATATCTTATCACATTTTTGGGAGAAATACAAACTTGACTCACTAAAAGGAGAATGGGATTATATAGAGCCTGTCATGTTTGGTTATGCTGCTGCTCAAATCATTGAGTCTTACTATAAGTATAATATGCTTCAACGAGAAACAGTATTAGCACACTTCCATGAATGGATGACAGGATCGGGGATTTTATACCTCAAGGAAAAAGTACCTGGTATTGGTACAATATTCACAACTCATGCTACTATCTTGGGCAGAACCATCGCGGGAAATAATTTACCATTATATAGCAAACTACATGAATACAATCCACAAGTATTGGCTAACAACTTTAACATCACAGCTAAATATTCACTAGAAAGAATTTCAGCTGAACAAGCGGATGTATTTACTACCGTTTCTGAGATTACAGCAAATGAGTGCAAATATTTACTACAAAAAGAAGTGGATCAGGTAACTCCAAACGGGTTTGAAGACACATTTGTACCTATTCAAAATGAATTTAATGTAAAAAAGAAACTTACTAAAAACAAATTAATTGAAGTTACGGAAGCTGTTTTAGGCTACAGGTTATCAAATGACCCCATTTTCATTATCAATAGTGGCAGATATGAATTTAAAAATAAGGGCATAGACGTATTCATTAAATCTTTGCACAAATTAAGCCTTGACAATCAGGACAGAGAAGTAATAGCATTCATTGCTGTTCCGGCGGGCATAAAAGGAGTAAACAACATTGTAAAAAGGAGACTGGAAGGAGAGATATTTGACTCATTACCCGAAATATCCACGCATGAATTGGTCGACCCAAACAATGACCCGGTAATCAGAATCATGAGAAAATTGGGTATGTCCAACAGCAGCAAGAGCAAAGTAAAGATTGTATTTACACCCGTATATCTTGATGGAAACGATGGAATATTCAATTTAAAATACTACGATTTTCTATTAGGTTTTCATTTTAGTGTATTTCCGTCTTATTATGAACCTTGGGGTTACACTCCTATGGAAAGTCTTGCTTATCATGTACCAACTATCACCACTACACTTGCAGGTTTTGGCGTTTGGATAAATAACAAAGTCAATTCAGAGAATGCAGGAGCATTTGTTATAAGAAGAACAGACGACAATGATGAAGAGGTCGTAAATGAATTAAAAAAAATCATTGCTGAATTTATAACAATGAAAACTCCAAATTTCATGATGAGCTGCATTAATGCAAAAGAGCTATCCATGCTTGCTCTCTGGAAAAATCTTATCTCAAACTACACTAAAGCTTATAATATTGCTATAGATAAAACAGAGAAGAGAAAAGAACAACTGGGAGAGTTTCTCGATTTTGAACAACAAGGAATAAAATTTGAAGAACTTGATTCCCAAAAACCTATATGGAAGAAGATATTTATTAAACCAAACCTCCCTAAAGAAGTCGTTTTTCTCGAAGAGCTATCGAAAAATATTTGGTGGACATGGAACAAAGATGCAGAGGCTTTATTTAGAGAGATTGACATTGATCTATGGGAAAAGACCACTCATAATCCTGTTGAACTCTTAGAGAAACTAAATATTAGAAAATTAAAAAAATTATCAACGGACAAATCATTTATCAATAAATTAAACTCTGTTGAAAAATCATTCAGAAAGTATATGGATGTTGAAAAACCGGTTGACAAAATAGCCTATTTTAGCATGGAATTCGGATTGCATGATACTGTAAAAATATTTTCCGGAGGACTAGGTATTTTGGCTGGAGATTATATGAAAGAAGGAAGTGATAGCAATTTCAATATGATTGGAATAGGGTTATTGTACCGAAACGGCTATTTCAAACAAAAAATAACTCTATTGGGTGATCAAATATCGACACTATCACCTCAAAGATTTACACATCTACCTGTAATACCGGTATTGGACTCCAAAGGAGACCGAGTGAAGGTAAACATTTCTCTTCCGGGAAGAGTATTATTTGCTCAAGTATGGAAGATTAACATCGGTCGCAACATACTATTTCTATTAGACACAGATATTGATGAAAACACATATGATGACAGAAAAATAACTTCTCAACTATATGGAGGAGGACAAAACATGAGGTTTATTCAAGAGATATTATTAGGGATATGCGGAATTAGATTATTGAACACTCTTGGCATCAAACCTTCATTGGTTCACATCAATGAGGGACATGCTGCGTTAACCGGTATTGAACGATTAAGAAATTACATTCAGAATGACAAAATTGACTTTAAACTAGCTTTTGAATTGGTAAGAGCTTCTAGTTTGTTTACCACACATACCCCTGTTCCTGCAGGGCATGATGCCTTTACAGAAGATTTGGTTCGAGCATATTTACCAAATTACAACGAAAAATTAAATATCTCATGGGACGAATTCATGAGTATAGGCAGAATAAATCCGGAAGACAAGCATTCAAAGTTTTCAATGAGTATCGTTGCGGCTAAGCTATCTCAGGAGATGAATGGGGTGAGTAAGATACATGGAGAGGTAAGTAAAAAGATGTTTGACAACTTATATCCGGGTTATTTCGCTAAAGAATCTCATATTGACTATGTAACTAATGGTGTTCATCTCCCTTTTTGGATTGGATCCAAATGGAGTGAATTTTACAAGAAAGTATTAGATAAAAACTATCTAAATCAACAACTTGACAAAGATATTTGGAGTAAAATATATGATATAGAGGACAAGGATGTCTGGGAAATTCGAAATTTCTACAGAACCAAATTAATCAATTATCTCAGGGAGAGACTTAAGAATGAAATGATGTGTAGAAACGAATCTCCAAGAGTCATTTTCAATGTAATTGATGGCTTGAGGGATGATGTTTTAACCATCGGTTTTGCCAGAAGATTTGCAACATACAAGAGAGCTCTTTTGATTTTTAAAAACATAGATAGATTAAGAGAGATAGTAAATAATCCTGACAAACCTGTTCAATTAATATTTGCCGGAAAAGCCCATCCCAACGACAAAGCGGGACAAGACTTAATAAAAAGAGTAATAGAATATTCAAAATCACCAGAATTTATAGGAAAAATATTTTTTGTTGAAAACTATGACATCACACTTGCTAAATATCTAGTCCAAGGCGTTGATGTATGGCTAAATACTCCAACAAGACCTCTGGAAGCTTCGGGCACCAGTGGCGAAAAAGCTATAATGAATGGTGTTTTGAACCTAAGTGTACTTGACGGATGGTGGGCAGAAGGATACGTAGAAGGAGCAGGATGGGCGCTAAAAGAAGAAAGGACTTACGACAATCAAGAATTTCAAAACACT
>Ga0256833_1000967_pt1 | contig 21659 bp, 16 predicted proteins | sample 356284metaG_FD_190535 | JGI IMG/M metagenome (GOLD analysis project Ga0256833, IMG submission 190535) | Hydrothermal vent microbial communities from Mid Atlantic Ridge, Atlantic Ocean - 356-284 | ecosystem: Environmental > Aquatic > Marine > Hydrothermal vents | place: Atlantic Ocean: Mid... | reverse complement strand
AGGGGGAGATCGTGGGGGAGAGTGCCGCCGTAATCGATGGTAGCTTGGTCGTGGTCACTGAGTCAGTGCCCAGTAAGGTGTACCCGGCCTTCATACCTTACACCGAAGTAAATGAGGAACTCCCCCAACCGGCAGTGTCCCGCTGGGCGGGCTGGGTGTGGAGGCCATGTCGAGCCTGGAACAGCTGAGCGACGTGGAAACGACGGAGTCGCTGAAATCACTGATCTACTTCCTTGATGAGGCCGCCGGCGAGGGCAGCGCATCCGTCTACGTCTTTAGGTCGGGGGATCTGGCCCCGGTGACGGGGCTGGTCAAGCTACTCCGGGGGAACGAGGTTAGGGCAACTTTCACCAGCCACTATATCACCGTATTCTCTGGGAGGGAGGCAGCGATCGTCGACATAAAGGAGCCCCGTAACCCAGTTGTGGGATGGTGCGGGAGCCTGGCGATATCGGCGGATAAGGTGCTCTCCACCGCATCAAATGACTCGGTCATGGTTCTCGACCTCGGAAAGGATATGACCAGCGCGGCACTCTACAGCATAAGTGAGGGACTATTTAGGGAGTTGGGGAGAGCATCGCTCAATATTTCCTATGGGGAAGGGGCCCGCGTGCTCGCCGTCGGAGACGCTGGCTTCGCCGTGCCCGCCTATGGGGAGGATGGTGAGCGGGTCACAGCTCTCTTCACCTCATCCAATGAGGGGGTTAGGGCCGTTATCGTCGAGGGTTTCTGGGCCCTAAGTGCTTCCGTCAGCGGTGACTACGCCTACCTCTTCGGCCGGGGCGAGGTGGCCGTTGTCGATCTTCGGAGAGGGTCGCTGGTAAGTGTTCTTGGGATAGGTGGGTGAAGGATTGTTCGAACTTATTGAACCCCGCGTTTCATCCACTAGCCTTATCTCCTCAGTAGCCAAAACAGTAACGGTGACTTCATGAGGCTGCACATGGTTGTGGGCGCGGCGGCACTGATCATAGCCGTAGCCGCGTCAATAGCGGTGTTCTACCTACCCCACGGAACCGGTGCCCCGACACCATCGCCCGGGCACGTCCCCGTGCAGGCCAGCCTAGTGACCGAGGGGGTGGAGGGCGGTGTTAGTGTAAACGAGGCCAGGGAGCTCCTCAGCGCTTCCTTCACCCCAGCGTTTATGGCACCTATTAAAGGGACCTTCGGGGCCTTACCCGAGGAGTCGGCGGGTTACTTAGGCGGTTCACAGGAGGCCGGGACGGGCTACGACTACACAGGCACCAATGTTCAAGTTCCCGGCGTTGATGAGGGTGACGTGCTCAAGCTGGCCCCGCCATACGCCATATACCTGAGCAGGGGCACGCTGTTCCTCCTAAGGCTCTGGCCAGCCCAGAACATGAGCATCATAGACTCGGTGAGCTTGGCCAGCATAGCGTACAGTGCCCTGGTGGAGGGCGGCGCGAACGTCACATCGGACACACGCATCAACGTCTATGAGGCGCAGGCACTCGTAGCCGGTAATAAGGCGGTCATAGTGTTCAGTTACATGGCCTACTCACCGAGCGCTTGGTATGAATGCGGTGACTACCAAACAATAACTGTGGGTGAGGGCGGTAGGGGTGTCGTCATCAAGCTGCCGGCCTGCCGCCCGAGGCCCTGGGTATTGGGAACGGTGATCGCTGTCTTCAGCTTCGGTGATGAAGGGCTCGCCATCGTGGACAAGCACCTCCTCACTAGCTTAAGGCTAATCGATTCGAGGATGTCCAGTGACGTGGCCTACGTATTCCTCAAGAGTGCTTCACCATTCCCTACCGGGGAAGAGAGGGTGGACGGCGTCGACATCCTTGAGGCGGGGCCGACGTACGTGGCCGGCACATCAAGGCTCGGGAACACCCTCTTAACCGTTGTCGCCCTTGACCCCTCGACAGGCGAGATCGGCGTTACTAACATCATCCTACCTATCACGGCGTACATGAGCAACGTAATCGTTTACATGAGGGACAACGTTGCCTACATACTGGCTAAGGAGATGAGGAGCGTGAGTGAGGAAAAGGCTGCTGAGGCGATAATTGCCTGCGCCCCTAAGGCCCCGAAGGGGTTGAGGGAGGGTCTCGAGAGCATAGGCCCTAACCCAGGCCCTGATGAGGTACTGGGAGTGCTGAGGGATTGGGCGAAGAAGATGGAGGAGGGCATTGCACCCATAGCTGCCTGGGTGCAGGACACCTTCGGCACCTCGCTCTACGTCTGGGTTCCTAACCCCGGTAACATGAGCGCTATCAACATACCCGAGGACGTCGAGGAGGCGATAAAGAAGGCTGTGGAGGAGGGCAAGCAGCTGCGGGAGTTCTCTGACTGCGTGACGTCCTCCCTTGGGAGGCTGAGCGCCTTCAGGACGGAGATCGTCAAGGTGGAGTTCAGCGGGGTAAGCGGTGCCGTAAAAGCCACCACCGCAGTCCCTGGGGAGGTGCTGGATAGGTTCGGTGTTGAGGAGAGGGGTGGCTACCTCTACGTCGTGACAACGGATGTCAGGGGAGTAGCCAGCTTCGCTCTCTCCGCCATCCCCATAGCGATCATACCTCCCTACATAGAGGGCAGTCAGTCTATCTACCCCCTACTGTACGGCACGATCTACGCCATACAGGGCCTGCATTACTTGAGCAACACCAGTAACCTCAGCGACCTCTTCATGGTGATGCCGTGGGCCTCGGAGACCGGGGGCTCGTCGGTATATGTGCTGAGGGCCAGCGACCTATCCCCAGTATCATCGCTTACAGGCATAGCGCCCGGGGAGAGAGTATACGCCGCCAGGTACGTGGGGGACTACCTATACGTGGTCACCTTCAGGCGGGTTGACCCCCTCTTCGCCATAGACATCAGCAACCCGGCCAAACCAAGGATACTGGGCTGGCTCAAGATGCCCGGGTACAGCGAGTACCTACACCCGTGGGGCGACAGGTACCTCGTCGGCGTCGGCGTAGGTGAGTCGTGGGGCCTTAAGGTGGACCTGTACGACGTGAGCGACCCAACGAACATAACGAGGGTGTCCAGCATTAACGTAAGCGGCTGGTCCCAGGCGCTCTGGGAGCACCACGCGTTCCAGCCGATAGACAACGAGACATTCGCTATCCCGTTGATGTTCTCCGGCAGGGACTCCGGCATAGCCGTGTTCCAGGTCGTGCCCGGTGAGGGCCTGAGGTACCTGGGCTCTGTTGATGTGAAGGGCCCGCAGAGGTCCGCAAGGATCAATGAAGTGCTCTACGCCTTCGGCTATGACTCAGTGGTGGCGACCTCCTTACCGGGCCTGGAGGTAATTAAGCAGATCCAGCTCTTCGAGGAAGGCGCCTCGCCAGGTGTGACTACCGTGACCATTGTCGAAACCACTGCCCCGAGCTGAGGGAGTGTTTTCTCCCCCTCTAAATAAACCATGGGCAGGTCAGTCATTATACAGATGCGGTGATATCCACTTAATGAAGGCTTCCCTTAATCCTAGTGTGTTGTATCATCGAATAATTTTTCGATGAACAAGCGTATATGCTGAATTTATAGTGAAAAGATTGTTCATATTATAAATAAACATTAATCATTTATATACCACCTCTGCAGATTATTTCGGTGCGTAACGTGCTGGAGAGCATAGATCAGGCAGCGTTCGTGACGTATCTTGTGGCCCTGGTGGTTGTGGGTCTTCTAACGGCCAAGCGCATAATCTCCTCTGAGGAGTTCATCGTTGCTGGCAGGAGGCTGAAGCTCTGGTTGGCTTTCTCAACAGTAGCAGCTACCTGGATAGGCGGTGGCATAACGATAGGCATAGCTGGTAAGGCCTACGCCGGTAAAGCAATAGGTGTGTGGGGCACGACCATAGGGTTCGGCACGACGCTCATCCTTGTGGGCCTGTTCTTCGCTGGGCCCCTTCACAGAATGAGGCTCTACACGCTCGCCGACTTCTATAGCACGAGGTTCGGTAAGGCCTGGCTGGGGGCTGTGTCGGCATTGATAATGTTCGTGGCGTACGTGTTCGCCGTGACCGCGCAGATCGTTGCTGGCTCAAAACTCATACATGTGGTTTTTGGGTGGGACTACACCCTCGCCGCCGTCGTCACTGGCTCCATTATCGTCTTCTACACTGTCCTGGGCGGGTTGTGGGCGGTGTCGCTCACGGACTTCCTGCAGCTCCTCATCACTTTCACGGGGGTGTCGGCGGCCCTTGTGATCGCCTTGGCGAAAGCGGGCGTTAGTAATGTCGCGGCGGAGATCGGTGGGCTAGGCCTGCTTGACCCGAAGGTGTTCCTCACCATAGATTTCTGGGCCCTGATGCTTGTGCTGGCGCTTGGCGATGTCCCCGCACCCGACCTCGCGCAGAGGATATTCGCATCCAAGGACGAGGCCACAGCAAAAAGGTCAGCACTCCTGGCTGGGGTATCGTACTACGTTATAGGCGTGGTCTCGATGCTGGTCGGTGTCTCAGCCCTTATCCTCCTACCGGGGCTCGGCGACGCTGAGCTGGCTTACCCAGCACTCATCAAGGAAGTACTGCCTGCAGGCATCGCTGGCATAGTACTCTCAGGCCTTATGGCGGCCGTGATGAGCAACGCCGACTCCATGTTGCTCGCCCCCGCGACCGTGCTCGCTAAGAACCTCGGTAAGGACGTCCTCAGGCCCGGGATGAGTGACTCGACCCTACTATTCCTAACGAGGTCGCTGGTGGTTGTCCTCGGCATAGGTGCCATAGCCGCTGCGGTAGCTAGGGCAGACATCATATACTGGTTGACGCTGGCGTTCGATATCCTCTTTGCCTCCCTCTTCGTGCCATTGGCTCTGGGGATATGGTGGCGCGGGTACACATGGGTCGGCGCCGCTGCCGGAATATTCGCGGGTGCCGCGGCAAGAGTGCTGCTTGAGTACGCCCTAAACGCTGGGATCGTTAGTGAGTGGTGGATACCAAGCCTGGCCGCTCCAGCCATATCGCTTCTGGCCTCCCTGCTCGCGAACTCGCTGGGTAAGGGGTAGGGAGCCTAGTGAGGTCATCAAACCGTTTTTGCTGGGTAAACTCTTAACCTCTCCAGATCTGTCAAGGACGGGTTGGAGGGCTTGAGTCCGTATGCAAAGGTACTCACACTGATTACTGTGGTCATTACAGCGATCGCGGGCGCAGCCCCAGTACCGGCACAGGCACAGGGTCAGGACGCGGGCAACGCACTAACCCTGACATACGATGTACGTGTGACGTTCCTCATGGCCGCCAATATGGGCGAGCCAGACCACGCTATAGCCGAAGGAGCGGGCACGGTATCAGTCGACGTAGTACCGGCGGGTGACTCGGTGAGGGCTAATTTCTCGAGCAAGGTGAGGCTGAAGATCGATTACAAGGAGCTACTCGATCTGTTCAGCTCCCTTAACAAGACGTGGAGTAAGGAACTGGGGCCCGGGAAGCTAATGGTCCTCAATGAGACGGGCATAAACTCGTTCCTGGATAGGGTAGCGAGAGAAGCTAGGCAAGGCCTAGTAATGAAGAGGATCGCCCACATCAGTGAATGGGGGAATAGGCCAGCCCTAGAGTTGAAGGTAAGGGTATATAACAACGAGTCGAGGCCAGAGTACCTCATGCTATACAGGGTAAGCATCAACAGTACATACTACTATGACCTCAGCACCGGATACCTCCTCGAATCAAGCGTGAGGTACTGGGTCATCACAAGCCAGGGCCCTATGCAGGTATACATGAACGGCACCGCAGAATACCGCCTGAGCAACCCCGAGGAACTGCCGGGCCCCGGTAAGGCGAGGACGTACTGGTTCCGCATAGGGTATGACCTAGGTAAGGTGATCGTCACGTGGGATGGAGGTGAGGCCCCTAAGGTGGGCCTTGAAAGCGGTAAGATAGTGATTAGGGGCGAGGACTCCCGGATCATGTCCGTGGCCGTCTTCTCGCCTTACGAACCAACGATAGAATTCGGCGGTGAGGCAGTAGAGCCGGTCACGCACCCGCTCAGCCCTCCGTGGGGCTCCTTCACCATAGCCACCGTAGGCGGTGAGGAGCTGAGGATAGGGTTCGGGGAGGGTGTCGATGAAGTGAGTGAGTCCCCGCCGGGTGAGGGGCTCCCATGGTACGTGATAGCGGGTGCGGGAGCTGCTGGGGCGGTTCTCGGCGCGGTGTTGGTTGCTAAGAAAAGGCGCGGGTGACTCACCTGATGAGCCCGTGTTTCGATGTTCTTAGGAGGGCCTCTCCAGCGGCTAGTAGGGCCTTCCCCGCCCCTGTTATTGTGTACCTCCCTATGAGGTCGTAGCCCCTTAACTGCGTTAATGCCTTCTCGACCTCTCCCAGGGTGACGCTTGTGTACTTCTTTATTCTGTTGTAGATCAGGGCTACCTCCTCACCGAACCTGGCCGCTTTCTGGATCTCCTGCCATATCTTTTTGATGTCTTCGATGTTCTCGCTGAACGTCCTCAGGACGTGGTAGTGGAGTGGGGTAATCGAGATCTCGTGCTTTAGGAACTCGTCGGTCTTGCCGCCGGTCACGACGTCCTTCATGAGGGCCCCCGCCTCTGTGAGGACCACGTAGTCGTTGGGGTAGACGTGGACGTAGTACATCGACTCTGCCTCGGTTATGGCCCTCAGTATGTCCTCCCTGCCGAATCCGAGCCACTCCTGCACATCACGCACGATAACGTCCCTAGCCGCACCCTTGCTCGGGGTCTTAGCCAGCACCGCCGCTATGTACTTAGTGAGTATCGGCCTCCTCTCCAGCCTGGCTGAGAGGTTCACGAGGGCCTCGCCCCTCGAGGTCACGTCGTTAATCACGACACCATGCTCCCTGGCGAGCATCACCCACTCCGGCTTGGGGGCCCTCCCCGCGAAGGCGTAGGTAGCGGCCTTAACGGCGTCGCTGGGTAGCCAGCCCTCCGCACCTATCTTGCTCAGCACCCACTCACCGTGCTCGGTCAGGGCGTAGGTGTCCTTATTCCTGATCTCTACCCTCCTAATCAGGCCCTTCGCCTCAAGCGACTTCAGGAGGGCACCCAGCTCCTCAACAGGGCCGCTGACCTCCTCCAGAACCTTCCTTATGTGTTCCTCCGTCGGCGCCGGCTCCCCTGGCGGGGCCTTGCTCGGGCCCTCCTTAACGGCCCTCAGCACAAGCATCTCGCCCCTGCTGAACCCTATCGGCGGTATCAGTGCCTCCTCGCCGGTGGCGGCCGCTTCCTCTATCTCTTTACCGAAGTCGCTCACGCCTCCCTTGCCTGCTAGGTGCATTATTGTTAGTTCCGTCAGCTCCTCAGCGCTTAGCTTCCCCTTCCTAAGGAGGCTCAGCACCCTGTCATCGATGAGTATAACGGAGTCATATACCGGTATGCGTCTCAGGGCGGCCTTAACCCTCCTGCCTCTCCTGGTCAGTGCGTAGACGGCACCGCCCTCGCCTGGTGGGGTTATCTCTATGAGTCTAGTAGCCTCCAGGGCCCTCACTACGGAGTCGCCGAAGCCGCCCGCGTCCCTTACCTTAACCAGCTCGTCATATGGGGCAGGGCCTGAGGGCAGGCTCATGAGGAACATGGATATCTCGGGTGTGAGGTAGATGAGCGGCCTCGCCCTCCTGTATGCCTCATACACTGCCTTCCCGAGCGCTGTCGGCCCGGACTCCCTACCCCACAGCATCCTCTCGAGCAGGATGTCCTCCCAGTACGGCGGGACGTACCCTGTCTCGGCGGCGTACCTCAGCACCCACATCACCCTCGAGTCGATCCACGGCTCAGGCAGGAGCTGCGTCTCTATGTCCCTCACGGCCTCAGCAAGCACCTGCCCGGCCTCGGTGAGGCCCGCTCTCCCGCCTGACCTCCTAACCAGTCCCTGGACGTGGAGCTCCATTATCCTCCTCCCTATCGCCGCCCTACCCATCCCTGCGTGGCCGGAGGAAACGGCCTCCTCCTCACCCATAGAGCCCTTCGCGAGGAGCTTGATTACCTCGACGTGCTCCCTCGTCAGGTACATCATCAACCACCACGATCAATTAGTGGGCTCACCTAAAAAACTATTTTACTAATTTGGAGGAAAATCACCGGTACTAATGAAAAAGTTTATTAAGAAGACCCGTCACCAACAAGGCACACATTAACAGCGGGCACAACAGCGAGCGCGGCGGCGTGATCCTCAGTCACCCTCCCCCTCATCTCTCCTAACAACCCCTCCAGGACAAGGAGGGGGTCAAGGTATAGGAGGAAGGGTTCGCCATCATCGCAGGCTATTCTCCAGTACCTCCTCGAGTCCTTCTCCATAAAGACCCTCCTCTCCTCGAGGATCCCCTTCCTGGCCTCCTCATTGCTGAAGGCACGCACGTACTCGATGCTCTTCTCAACCATTGCCTCGTAGGAGTCGAGGATGCTGTAGTCCGCTATCCGTAGGTGGAGCTTCCAGTCCCTGTCTCCGAGCTTTTTACAGACCCTAACCTCCCCCAGCGAGTACCGCCTGATTAGGTCGAGGTAGCCCTCGCTGAGGACCAGTAAGGGGGATATGTACGCGGAGGAGAGCACGGCCGCCTCAGCAAACAGCCCATCAAGGCCTGCGGAGCGGAAGAGACCGACAAATTCCTCATAAGCCCTTAATGGGTAGTAGAGCCTCCTGAAAACCCTTGACTCGAGCAGGTCCTCAACACGGGGGCCGGACACTGAGGGCGTCACACCGAGATTCCTGTACCTGAACCTCCTCCTAAGCCACCCAACCCTAGACCAGGCGTCCTCATCCCTTGGATCGAGGAGAAGGACGCCGCGCAGGTTCTTCACCAAGGCGGCGTAGTAAGCGAAGGAGACGGCTGAATCCATGCAATCACCTAGTTACTGAGAGTGCCAGAACAATAATGACTTAGCCCAATGATGCATGACTCCCGGGAAGTAATGCGTAGCTACTATCACATCGGACTATATCATTGGGTCTGAGGAAATGACTATTAGGGTGAGAACTATTCCATACACTATTACTCTCGGTAATGCTTGTTGAGATACGGCTTAGTCAAGTCTTAATCAGTCACTTCTTATTTGAGAAGCCACCTCTTTCACTAGCCTCCCCACTCTCTTATACGCGATCTCAACGTCTCTTTTAGTGCACCAACCCTCGTAGAAGCAGATGTGCATTGTGTTAGCGTGGGCCCAGGCATCACTTACCCACCCACCCAGCCTATCCTCAAGCACCCTCTTGTATTCCCATAACTCGCCATGACTCGCGACTCTCTTTCCATCCTTCCAGTATGCGTATGACTTTATGGCTAATGCTACCGCACCCCAGACCTTCTCAGCAGCCTGTCTGACGTTGCCCCTCTCCAGCTCCTCCTTAGCTTCCCGAAGCAGTTCTTCGGCGGCCTCAATGTACTCCACAGCCCTTTCCTTGGGGTCTAGACCTTGACTAAGCAGCTCTACAAGATACTCGTCAACGCTGAGCCCCAACCTCTTGGCCTCTTCCCTGACGCGTTCGGCGAGACGGCCACGAACAACGATAGCTTGACCCACTTCTCTGCCCCACTCATCAACACCGCATAAAAAGGGATAAAATAATCCCCGAGAGGCGGGGAATATGGAAACACTCTGACCTAACACCGAGGGACAGCGACCAACCCAGAAACATGAAAATGAATAATACACTGAGTTACTGACCCAATCGCCATAAACTATGTCCCGGAAGCGGTTCATGTGCCTTGCACTTATCCCCTTGTAGCGAGTACGAGCAACAGCACAGCAAACGGTACGGCCCGGTAAGGAACAACTGAATGGCTAAGTATAGCGCACCGCCTCCCTGAACAGCGAGCCCAAGACCTCACGACCCAGACCGCTTTCGTAGTAACACCTACTAAGCCCCATTAAGAACAGTCAATAGTCAAGATGATGAAATCCCACAATCAATCTCATATTTGCTGTCTCATGTAAAAAAATAAGGAGTTAAGATAAAGATAGTATGTGAGATATAATGGCAAACTTTCTACTCATCAACAGAGCACCTAGACTGGCAATAATTGTAGCAATGATCATGATGACACTAGTGACGGCAGCCTCAGTCAGCGCGTACAGCACAGATCACGTAACAGTGATTGTGTGGTCAGAAGGGGGACACTATTGGGACACGACACCTCTCTACGCAAAGCCCTCCCAAATGTGGAATGTTACCGTAATCAAGGACGGCTTCGTATCAGACCTATACCAACTACTTAATAGCAAGGACCTCCATATATACGACGTCTTCTTCATAATCAACGACCATCCCGAGTGGGGCAGGGCAGATCTCGGAAATAATCTGACCCAGACTATAGCTAATGTGCCCGGACAAAGTGTGCTCATAATGATAGGCCATGGCACGCCCTCGAACTACATACCATATAAATATGATGGGTATTTCGGGTATTTCACAACATTCCCTTACAGGCCAATACCAGATGAATGGGCTAATGACGATCACCGCACAGTAGTGAACGCGACCGATGTCAAAGACATGATCGGGAACAGGCCCCTGAATGAGCTACCGAACGCAGTGGTATTGGTCATGTGCCACAGTATGGGCTACACTGTGTCATTTGACAACCTCTACTCACCCGCTAACAATTCTTGGGCATATACATTTAGGTTCTTACCATCTAGTGACGTCTACACACTCTATGGAAGGGAGATAGTAGGGTTCTTAACAAACATAAACATACTCTACGACCCGTTCGGACTCACCTACAATGCACGCGGCCTCGACTTCATAAGGTCCTTCATACAGTACCACTATATCGACGGTCTGCCTTTATCGACAGCGTATGCAACGGCTCTTCAAGAGACCCAATATAACGGCTTAGCTGTTTACTTAACTTCCCTGTATTACGGGACAGTGGAGGGGTACTCGTATAATTACGCACAAGATAATACGGTCTTCGCTGATGAATACGCTGCTGTGATAGGCTTCTACGGCAACTACGTTGATCCTTACCCAACTGACGCAATAGTCTCTAAGGCGCTGGAGGAAATTAAGGGGATAGAGCCAAACGTCTATTACGCCATCACATCGTCCGGAATAAAGCCCAGGGTAGACGTTAAGGATAGCGAGCACGATATTGTCGGGCCCTCAGGTGATGTTCTGCACCTGTACTCCATTGTTTGGTCGTCTCACGGAGAAGGACCCGTTGACGTGGCTGCTCTCATCTATGCTGATGACTCCGCTAACCATGTCTACCTCATCTCGCTTAACGTCAATTACTTGAGCCACTCAATAGCGTCTAAGGTAGACGAGATCATTAGCTCACTTAACAAATCCGTGAGTAGCTCCCTTGAGGTCATTGAGAGGCTTGGGCTAAGCTACGTTAAGCAAGGGAGTCAGTATAGTGTAGTGTACGAAGGGTCCCCCGTCTTAATCGCGAGCCCCGGGAAGGACCCGCTCATGAACCCGAGGCAGGCCATGATCGACCTCAAAACCACAACAGTGCCGGGCTCCGTACTAGGCTTCTCCTTATACAACACGGTCAGCATCCTCGATGAGTTAGGCAACCTCAACAAGGTTAGGCCAAGAATAACCCCTGAGGACGCACTAAAGATCACTGGCCTCGCCCCAGGGGATGCTAACGTGACCTTGTCATGGGTGGTTAAGGGTAGCGACATGATCCCTGTCTACGTGATCAAGACGCCGAAGGAGTTCCTAGGGGTTGACGCTGTGAGCGGATCAATAATCCATGAGGGAGGCAAAAACACGCTTGTTGGCAGGCTAGGAGGAAGTATTGCTCAAAGCTGGCAATCACCGCAACTAGCCTTAGTGCTCGCTGGAGTAGCCGTTGCTCTTGCCGTATCGGTTGTTGCCATGAGGAGGAGACGTTAGCCCCCAACCACGAACCGGTTTTTCCTATTTCATTAGCTTATCTGGGTGTTGCTGGGCCTTATGGCATCGGCGATCCTCTTAACCTTCTCAGCCCTTATTATTCCTTTCTCGTCCTTCAGGTATGTTCCTACTATGAAGCCGTCGGCGTGATCGATGTAGTGCCTTATGTTATCGGGTGCCATGCCAGACCCAACGACGAGGTCGGCCTTGGGCGGGAGGTGCTTCCTCGCCTCGGCCACCTCCTCCGGTGTCGGGGGCTTCCCTGTCGCTGGCCCCGTCACTATCACTGCGTCCGCTCCTCCCCTAACCACGGTCTCCTCGATCACCTCCCTTAAGGGCCTCGGGGCTAGTGGGGCGGCGTGCTTGACGTTCACATCAGCCATTACGTAGGGGGACCACCTCATGAGGGCCTCCGCCGCCGCTAGCCTGTAGGCGACTGGCTCGAGTATGCCCTGGTCGCTGACGACTGCCTGAGCTAGGGCGTTCACCCTTATGAAGGAGGCTCCGGCGGCATGGGCTATCGCCGCAGCCTCCGGGCCACAGTTCCTAAGTAGGCTCACCCCCACGGGTATGGTCACTGCCTTTACCACTTCCCTCACTATTACCGCCATCGCCGCTACCTTAAGGGGTCCTGCCTCGTCCCTGGGGTAGGGGCTGTCCAGGTAGTTCTCGACTATGATCCCGTCAGCCCCTCCCTCCTCGGCCGCCCTTGCGTCGGCCACCGCCTTCTCTACTGCTTCCTCTAGCGAGCCACCGTATCTCGGGTTCCCGGGCAGGGGCCCTATGTGGGAAACCGCTATTAGGTAGGGTAGCCTCTTAAAGGGCCTCTCAGTCATTGGATGACCTCCATTTAATGCTTTGGGTAACCGACTTAAGAGCTGGCTGTTAATGACCCGCTTACTCGATTATCGAAGCTCCTGAATCATCTCGTACATGTGGCGTATTCCATAGATTCTGTTGTATGGGAAGGGAATGCTAACCACCCTCGATACGCTGAACCCGAGCCTCTCATAAAGCCTCCTAGCCCTCTCGTTCCTGTCGGCGACGTAGAGCTTGACCCTCCTCATGCTAGCTCCCCTTCCGTAGTCGAGGACGAACCTGATGAGGGAGGTCCCTATCCCCCTCCCCCTGAACCTCCCGTCCACGGCGAGAACATCAATAAGCACCTCGGATGGGGCGGGTCCATAGTGGAGGGGCAGGCCGAGGACTGCGAACCTGGTGAGCCTGAACGGGCCGAGGGCCTTCAAGAGCTCTCTGACCCGGGGCCTGATCCATGAATCGCTCTCTGTCTTAAGCCCCGCGAACCCGACTACCCTCTCATTGAGGACCGCGGCAACGCCCATGGAGCAGTTAATGCTGGCGAGCAAGAAACGCTTGAACGTGTTAAGGGAACCGAACACAACACCGAGCTTATCCCCTAACCCCTCGTAGAGTATGCGGGCTACCTCAGCGACGTCCGCCTCGTCACATCTATTCATTAACCCTATGCGTAGCCCGCCCAACATACCGTAGCTACTTGACACCCAACCGTGGCCTGCCTGACTCACTGAACCCACTGCCCTGTCGCTGATGCTAGTCAACCACTATCAGTGGCTGACCCTGCTCGACGAACTCGCCCTCACTAACCAGTACCTCCTTGACCTTCCCGCTGTACTCGCTCTTTATCTCCATCCTCATCTTCATCGACTCAAGGATTGCCACCGTGTCACCCTCCTTGACCTCGTCGCCTTCCTTAACCATTATCTTCACTACCTTACCTGGGACGCTCGCCTTCACCACCTTGCCCCTGGGCCCCCTGAGCCTGCTGAGTATACCCCTCCCTCTCCCTGCCTTCACCGTCTCCTTCGGGGTTCCGGCGGCTGGGACGACCCTGGGCACGGCCGGCCCGGCTGAGGGTGCCTCCACTATCACCTCGAACTCCTCGCCGTCCACCTCGACGACGTACGTGTCGCCGTACTCCTCCTTTATCTCGACCTCGTACTCCTTGCCCCCGACCCTTACTCTATACCTCACCATGCTCTCGGCCTCCTCCTAGACCATGTTCTCCTACCTGCTTCATGCCTCCAAATAATAACCCACGCCTCACCCGGCTCTGTGACGGGCTTCGCACCTGTCTTCAGGCTTATGTGTCTCGCCACAGCCGCTACGGCGGCGGCCACGAGCTCCTTAGTTTTTCTCCTCCTTAGCGGGACCACGCTACCACCTCAGAACGGTGGGAGGCCGTGCTTCTTCGGCGGTACCCAGACCCTCGTCTCCCTCTTCGACCTGATGTGCTCGAGCGCCCTCACGAGGGTTGGCCTCGTCTCCTTGGGCTCTATGACCGCGTCTATGTAGCCCCTCCCCGCCGCGAAGTACGGGTTGGCTATCTTCTCCCTGTACTCCCGCGCCAGCTCCGCCAGCTTCCTCGCCCTCTCCTCCGGGTCCTTTATCGAGGCGAGGTCCCTCCTCCAAACAATCTCAGCAGCACCCTCCGGACCCATAACGGCTATCTCCGCCGTCGGCCACGCTGCCACGAAGTCGGCGCCGAGGTGGGAGGAACCCATCGCTATATAGGCTCCGCCGTAAGCCTTCCTAAGGATCACGGTGAGCTTCGGCACGGTTGCCTCGGAGTAGGCGTAGAGGATCTTCGCCCCGTGCCTTATGATGCCGCCGTGCTCCTGCGCCGTGCCAGGGAGGAAGCCGGGGACATCCACGAAGGTTATGATCGGGAAGTTAAAGGCGTCACAGAACCTCACGAAAGATGCTATCTTGTCGCTGGCGTCTATGTCCAGCACCCCTGCCATGTGCTTCGGCTGGTTAGCGACGACGCAGACTGCCGCCCCCGCTAACCTGCCGAACCCGGTGACGGCGTTCTGAGCCCACCCAGCGTGCACCTCGAGGAACGTGCCTCTGTCAAGTACCCTCGTGATGACGTCCTTCATGTCGTACGCCTCGTTCGGGTCGACGGGCACTAAAGCGTTGAGGTTCTCATCAGCCCTGTCAGGCGGGTCCCCGGTGTTGAGGTAGGGCGGGTCCTCAGCGTTGTTGCTGGGTAGGTAAGTCATGAGGGCCTTGATCAGGTTCAGGGCGCCCTCATCGGAGTCGGCGACGAAGTGGGCGACGCCGGACTTGGTTGCGTGGACGTCCGCGCCGCCGAGCGACTGCTCGTCAACGTCCTCACCTATAGCCGCCTTAACGACCCTGGGCCCGGTGACGAACATGAACGAGGTCCTCCTAACCATGATGATGAAGTCCATGAGTGCCGGAGAATATACGGCGCCGCCGGCGCAGGGCCCCATTATCGCCGCTATCTGAGGGATCACGCCGGAGGCCATGACGTTCATGTAGAATATGTCCCCGTAGCCCTTAAGGGAGTCCACACCCTCCTGGATCCTCGCCCCTCCGGAGTCGTTGAGGAATATAACGGGCACGCCGTTCGCGAGGGCGTGCCTCATCGCCTTAACGATCTTCTTGGCGTGCATCTCTCCGAGGGAGCCCCCCATGAAGGTGAAGTCCTGAGCGATCACGACTGCCCTGCGCCCGCTGACCTTCGCGAGGCCCGTTACGACGCCGTCACCGTAGGCGAGCCTCTTCTCCATCCCGAACCCCGTCGCCCTATGCCGAACGAACATGTCGAGCTCTAGGAAAGAGCCTGGGTCAACGAGGTACTCGATCCTCTCCCTAGCGGTCCACTTACCCTTCGCGTGCTGCTTCTTGATCGCCTCCTCCCCACCCCCCTTAAGGGCCTTCTCGCGGAGGGCGTGAAGCTCCTTTATTTTCTCGTTCAAATCAGCCAACACCGAACCCAATAATCCCGCTACCCAGAACATTAAAGGATTGCTCCGGAACCCTTCTCACCCCTCACTAAATAATCGCCACGAGCCCGCTGGAGGAAAAATAAACAAGTTACTTATATAATCGTAAAGTCTGTTTTAGGGAAAAAAATAAGCGGCAAAACCAGTATAAGGACGAGGTGAAATTCTGATCTACCCCAGCCTACGAAAGAGCAAAAAAGCAGTAAGGTCGGTAGCACTAATCACATTAATCGTAATGACATTAACCATAGCAGTCGTCCCATACAGGGTAGAGAGCTACAGCACCGACTACGTAACACTAGTGGCATGGACAGAGGGCGGCTACCTTTACGGTTACGGCCCGTCTCAGTTCTGGAACGCGACAGCCGTAAAGAACAGCTATCTCTACAGCAGCAACGGACTCGTACAGAACCTGAGCGGCAAGAACCTCCACCTATTTGATGTTAGGGATATCATAGTAGCGAACCCGTATTGGTCGGCGAGCGACTTATCAAATAACCTGACTTCGTTACTGGCTAATCTTCCGGGGCAGAGCGTGCTGATAGTGCTAGGTCACGGCACGCCTTACGCGTTCCACGCCTATAAATATGACGGAGTATTCACTTCGGGCGAGTATGTACCGATACCACTCACCTGGGCCAACGCCTTGCATGATACCTGGGTGTGGGCTTATCAAATAAACAGAACAACATCAAACAAAAACATATACGAACTCCCCAGCGTCGTGATACTCGGCTTCTGCAATAGCCTCGGTAATACACGCTCCTTTGATAATCTAACCAACCCCTCTCCAGACTCATGGACCTATGCTTACAAATTCCTAATAACCAAGGAACCATACTACGTCTACGGCAGAGCAATAGTGGGATTCCTAACACACGTAAACATACTCTATTCGTGGACAGGTAACGGAGCGATAGCCACTTCAGCAGGGATGGAGTTCTTGAATAGATTCAGCTACTTATACCTAGTTAAGGGATATGACCTCGAGAACGCTTTCGAAAGTGCGCTGGACTACGCTCTATATGATGGTTATGCTTCATACCTGTCTTCACTCTATTACGGCACCTACGTTAATGTAACATACACCAACGACAACCCTATACCCGGGTTCGATGATGAGGCAGCTGCTGTGGTAGGTTATTACGCATCCTATGCCGACCCAACAATAAAGGACAAGATCATACCTAAGGTGCTAGATCAGCTCAGGGACATCTCACCCACTATATATGGCATCATAATTAAGTCGGGCGTGAGCCCCAAGATTGACTTCATGGGGGAGAACCTTGATCTAGTGAGCCCGTCCGGTAAGGTGCTTCATGCCTATGACGTCGGCTGGCTGGCGAGGGACGGTTCGCCCATCGATCTTTCGGTAACAGTCTTCGCTAGTGATGACGGAGAGGAGGTGTATGTGACACGGGTGAGCGGCACAGTACTCGGTACAGGGGTAGTGACAAACCCCGACACCGTGAGGAACGAGTTCAGCTCGGCTGTTGAGAGGGCTACTGAATTGGCTAGTAGGCTCGGCTTGTCGTATGTGAAGAAGGTCGATGAAGAGAACGAGGTAAGATACTCAATAATGTACAATGGGTATCCAGTGTTCATACCTCAGCCCCAGGGATTCGCTTTCGCGAGGCCTCTCGAAGCAGGTTACAGGCTGGAAATCGATGGTGCGGGCTACCTGAGGAGCTTCTCATTCAGAAACACCGCGAGCATCATCAAAGGAGTCACATCGCTTAGAGTCGAGAAAGCAAGCGTTAGCAAAGATCAGGTAATGAATGAACTCGGTCTCGGCGCCAATGCCGAAATTAGGGAAGTATGGGTAATAGCGAACGGTACACTGCACCCAGTATACATTGCAGACACGGAGGAGAAGCTCCTTGTTATTGATGCATCAACCGGGAAGACGATAGCCAATGCTACCTGGTCATCACCTGGTGGGCTGGGAGGAGAGGGTAGCAATGAGAGAACTAATACATCAACAAATAACGGTAATGAATCATTTGTGGTAGCGCCTTACATTGCGGGTGCTGTGGTTGCTGTCTCAGCACTTGCGTTAATTTGGTGGGTCGCGAGGAGACGCTAGTTTCCTAATGTTTTTACAGGGGTGTTTCCAGAGTATTTTTTCTTTCTCGGTACTTGCCTGAGGGCTTACTGAAGGGTTTATTGGGGGCGGTCTCTCGGTCGATCCATTACTCGAATAGTTTTTCTAAAAATCACTGTTTTATTGCAGGTTTCGTGCTGAGATTCTGGGTTATTGGTGATTAATACTTAATATTTTCCCGATTAATTAATGATTATTTACCGATATTTTTTTGTCAGCAAACGAGTATTGTATGGTGGGAGATATTGAGAGCCTCTCTCGTCGTGGTAGCGCTCCTGATCGCCGCCTTCTCTATTGCATCCGTGCTCGCCCTCACCTACCCTGTGGAGAGGGTGGTTGAGGCCCGTGATTACCCGGGCGTCGGTGTGAGGGTCGAGTACCGGGCAACAGCCCTCGGCGCGAGCCCGGGGCTGGCCTTGAGCTTCTCTTCACTGAACCCCACTGAATCAGTAGCGGTGGATGCCTTTGCCTGGCTCCCCAACGGCTCTGTGAAGAAAATTGGGAGGTTCGCCGGCACCGCCTCACTCACCTGGCTCAATAGGTCCAGCCTCCTCAGATTCGCCTCCCCGTGGGCCAGGTTCCTTGAGAAGAGGGGCGTGAGGCCTGAGGACGTCGGCATAGGCGTCACCTTCTTAGCAACGATCATCAAGCCTGACGGGGTCTACGTTCAGGCCTCAGTTGTCCCGATAAGGCTGTCCCACATTATCCAAGGGAACACCGTCAGGGTAGTCCTGAGCAAGAAACCAATGAAGGTCCTCGACTTCCGGGAAACCAATAAGGGTGTCTTAGGCACCGAGTCATACAGTGAATCGAGCTCCTCCCCCCTCCCCCCTGGCGAGATAGAGGACGGCTGCATAACATCGCCGGGTAACCCATACCCGACGAGGACCTGCTGGTACTGGAGGTACGAGCTCGGCGAGGGAGGCAACGCAGTCTACGTTGGGTTCGACGTACCCATCCCGCTAGTGGCTACCGTAGTAAAGAGCTCCGCCTACAGCAAGGTCTATGATGTTTTCCTCCACGAATGGCTCTCAGCGAGAGAGAGCCAGAGCATATCGGTAGGCATAACCGCTGTCGCAGGCATCACAGCTACCGGGGCCAGTGGCGGTGTCAGTTACGAGGTGCTGGGGTTCAGCTGGGAGGGCTACAGCCAGGAGGTAGCGGATCTGCATTACACTAAGGCATTCACTCCCGGCCAGGACTTCAGCGGGCCCAGCATCTTATATGTAGGGTTCCGCGGGGACATCTCCGTGGCGCCATACAGGCTGTACCAATGTACTTACTCCCTCATAGCCATCTGCCAGCCCCTCGATGAGTGGGCGAACATCACATATGTCAGGCCCTCTAACGGCGGCCCCCTAAACAATGACTTAGGTGTCTGGGGAGCTGTGAGCCTCTACGACTACAGCAACCCTGTGGTTAGGGAGTACCTAGACCTCGTCACCTACGGCTGGCTCACCTACGGGGACGTGAGGGAGGCAACGGATAATGTGACGGTGAGCTCCTGGCTCGTAAAGCATGAGGTGGGGACAGTCCCACTATTCTCGGGGTCCTTCGACGCTCTCTCACTAATAATGTCGGGCGTCACCGGCTCCTTCGCCCCGATTATGAGCGTGTCGATAGGGATCAACGTTCAGTGGGAGGCTGTGGAAGCGATGGATCTTGTCAGCGTGGTGGATCTAAAGCAGGGTGAGGTCGTTCATTGGGAGTACGCGAAGTCGCCGATAACCTATGGCTACGGAGACAGTTCCTACAGGTTTGGTATGGTGTACGTTAGGGTGACGGGCTAGTGGCGTCGTTCTCTGATTTTTAGGTATCCGGTTTTGCTCTTCGTGTTTATTTTCTTGACTCACGATGCTTCATTCGGTGAATAATGTGCCGAGCGATAGGGCGTACGCTGTCATCAGGCCGATCTCCCTCTACATCCTGGCAATGCTGGTGGCTGTGATGGTTATGGGGGTGGTCTACAGGGAGGTGAGTAAGTACTACGGTTCTTGGTTACCTGAGGAGATGTTCATACTCGCCACCCACTACCTCAGCCTGGCACACGGGCACGTGCTCTCCCTGGGGGTGGTCATCCCCTCCGCCATCCTCCTGGTGTCGCTGGCCATAGACCACGTTTCCGGCCTGGGGGAGGGGGCCGTCAGGTCCCTTAGGAGGGCGTTCGTGATATACGTAATAGGGTCGCTGGCGGCCATCTCCCTCCTCATCTATAAAGGTATCGGGATCCTCTACTACTACAGCCAGGACCCGGCGGGAGGGCTGACCGCTGCTAACGAGGCCCTCTTCCTCGGGAGCCACGCACTGAGGGAGGGGCTGTACGGCACGGCCCACCTGGTGATGTTCGCTGGCCTCATCTACGCTGTGTACGTGCTTGCCACTCAACTGAGTAAGGGTACTGTGGGAGGCGGGGCTGGTTCACCGTAATTTTTTTGCCCTTAGACAATAGGTACGTGGTGGCCTCCGGAATGGGAGCGGTCCGAGCCCTCGCCGTTATCGCTCTCATACTAGCGGTTGCGGCGCCCGCGGCTCTATCGCTGGTTCAGCCGGGAACCCAGATCATTGGTTCAGTGAGGTACCCGGGGGCTGGGATAAGTGTTGATTACACACGCACCGCCCCGGGTGAGGAGCCCCGCTTCATTGTGAGCCTGGCATCGATCGCGCCCGGCGACAGGGTATCGATCAGCGCGTACGCATGGTTAAGTAACGGGAGCTTCCGGTGTCTCGGCAAGTACTCATCAAACAATAACGTAGTCGTGCTAGACTGGGGGGCTCTGGCGAACGCCATGGGGGACTGGGTAAGCCACTACAGAGAACTCGGCCTCGACCCCAATGGCGTCAGCCTCGGCATCCTATTAATCGGTACTGTGGCCAGGAGCGATGGTCTATACGCCGTGACGGCATCGGTGCCGGTGAGCCCCTCGCTAGTAGCAGAGGGCTCTGGGGTCACTGTCCGCCTGTCGTCGCCCCCTATCAAGATCCTCGACATAGATGAAGTAAGGAGGAGTCTGGCGAAGTCTATTGGCGTGAGCCCAGACGAGCTAAAGATGAAGGAGAAGGTGAATAGTAGCGATGGATGGCCGCCCAATATAAGGGAATCCTGCTACAACTTCTGTTATGGCCCTCACACATGCTATATGGTCTGCTATGAGTGGCACCCCGAGTCAGGCTCACCGAACCACATCGGCCTTAATGTGAGGATCCCGCTAGTGGCTTCTGTCATCAAAGGTGAGGAGGCGTATAACGGGATATATTATGCGGTCCTTCGCGAGGTGTTGAGAGCAAGGTCTCAGGCATCGGTGTCGATAGGGATCAGTGCTGTCGCAGGCATAACTGGCGGAGAAGGGGGCGGGGGAGTAAGCTACAGCATAATAGGGTATAGTTGGGTGGCGAGCGATGAAAGGTGGGCCGACCTGGATTATAGCAAGGGGTTCATGCCTGGGCAGGACTTTACGGCGCCTAATACAGTCCTATACGTGGGCTTTAAGGGGGATATAGCTGTATCTAAGTATCGCCTCTACCGCTGTGTTTATTGGTTCACCCCACCCCAGAGGGAGTGCACGCCCTTGAACGAATGGGCTAACATTACCGTTGTCAGACCAGCTGGTGGGGCTCCACTCAATAGCTCTCTGGGTGTGTGGGGAACGGCTAGCCTATATAACTACAATGACCCGGTTACCAGGCAATACGTTGACCTGGTGCTCAACAACTGGCTTAATTACTCTGATCAACGGTTAGCTACGGATAACATAACACTCAGCTCGTACATGATTAGGAACGAACTTAACACCCTTCTGTCATTGAGCGGCGGCGTGAATGTCCTATCCTTAATAATGCCGTCACTGCCTGCCGCGCTAGCGCCCATACTAGGGGTTTCCGTCGGTGTCACTGTGAATACAGCCGATTCTCAGTACATGGATCTTTGGGCGCACATACGCCTTAATACGGGAGAGGAACTGCACTGGGAGTACGCAAAGTCACC
>Ga0256833_1000966_pt1 | contig 21663 bp, 17 predicted proteins | sample 356284metaG_FD_190535 | JGI IMG/M metagenome (GOLD analysis project Ga0256833, IMG submission 190535) | Hydrothermal vent microbial communities from Mid Atlantic Ridge, Atlantic Ocean - 356-284 | ecosystem: Environmental > Aquatic > Marine > Hydrothermal vents | place: Atlantic Ocean: Mid... | reverse complement strand
AAATATTGAACAAAGTAAGGATTTTGTAGCTTATAAAGTAAATCCGTATATGTATCAATATGCCGACCGCGAGCTGGAAATTGGACTGCGCGAAGTTTATCTGGATGTTTATTTCAACTCGGTTGATATCCGCATCGGTAAGCAGCAAATAATTTGGGGAAAAGCCGACGGGGTTTTTATAACCGATATTGTTTCACCGAAAGATTTACGTGAATTTCTTCTCCCGGATTTTGATGAAATACGGATGGGAATAAACGCTGTAAAACTCGATTATTATATTAATAACAATACTTTCGAATTGGTATGGATACCAACATTTACTCCTACCCGATACCCCGGCGGAAATTCTATTTGGCAGATACAACCGGAGTTTCCCGTTGAACCGGTTTTCGATTATTCAAAGCAAGAAGTGGAGCATTCGTTTAAGAACAGTGAAATCTTCGGTAAATTTTCAATGCTCACTTCACTAATCGATTTGGAAATTATGGGCGCATACGCATGGGATGATGATCCCACAATGCACGTATACAAACAAATTGATCCGGTTACACATACCTTGACCGGTTTGAAAGTAATGCCGGAACACCACAGATTGACAATTGGCGGAGGCAGTTTCAGCACGACTCTTGGTCCTTTCGTATTTAGGGGCGAAGGTGCATATTATTCGGGTAAAGGTTTTAACACAACCGATCCGGCTATAAAAGACGGTGTTGTTGAGAAAGATTATTTGCACTATTTATTAGGAACGGATTTTACCGTTTGGGATATTCATACCAGTCTCCAATTCATTCAAGAAAGAATTTTGGACTACAACAATTTTATTTATAACGACGAAGTGCAAAATATGGGCACCTTTTTAGCAGCAGCAGATTATTTGAATGAAACTTTACATTTAAAGTTTTTTATGTATTACGACTTCGAAAACAATGCTTCTTTAATCCGCCCGACAATCACTTATGATGTTGCCGACGGATTTACAGCTTTGCTGGGAGCAAATATTTTTACCGGTAACGAAGGTATGTTCGGAAGATTTAACGAAAACGATATGATTTACACTAAAATCAAATACAGTTTTTAACTCTTCACTTCTCAACATTCGTAAGAACATGCAAAAACCCAACTTCATTTAGATGTTGGGTTTTTGTTTGACTATTTGTTTTTTCTCAGAAACGGTTCGAGTAAATCAATCGGTACCGGGAAAATTGTGGTTGAATTTTTCTCGGATGCAACTTCGGTTAAAGTTTGTAAAAATCTAAGTTGCAAAGCAATAGGTTCATCGGCAATAACTTTTGCCGCCTCGCTTAATTTCTGACTTGCTTGAAATTCACCTTCGGCGTGAATTATTTTAGCTCTCCGTTCCCTTTCCGCTTCCGCTTGTTTTGCCATTGCCCTTTGCATTTCGACCGGTAAATCAACATGCTTAATTTCAACATTCGATACTTTAATTCCCCACGGTTCGGTTTGGTGATCGATTATTTTTTGCAACTGTGCATTCAATTTTTCCCTTTCCGCAAGTATTTCATCGAGCATGGATTGACCGAGCACACTACGCAAAGTTGTTTGTGATAGTTGAGAAGTAGCTTCAAGATAACGCTCGACTTCCACGACCGCTTTATCGGCATAAACCACCCGGAAGTACACAACGGCATTTACTTTCAGTGAAACATTATCTTTGGTTATAACATCTTGAGTGGGAACATCCAAAACAACCGTTCGCAAACTAACACGTACCATGCGGTCAACAATAGGAATTAAAAAAATCAATCCCGGACCTTTTGCTCCAATCAATCTTCCCAAACGGAAAACCACACCCCGCTCATATTCCCGGAGAATTCTGATTGCGTTTGCGAGAATCAAAACAACAAACAGCACTATTACACCGAAGTATGTCGGTAGAGCGCCCATATTTCCTCCGTTATTTATTTTTAGTTTTCACTTTCAATACAAAGTGGGAAACCCCGGCAACAATTATCTTCTCGCCTTTTTCAATAATTTCACCCGAACTTTCCGCTTGCCAAATTTCACCGTGTACTTTTACCTGTCCTTCCGGATCGAGCCGGGAGATTGTAACCCCTTCTTCTCCGATCAATCCCTCCGCACCGGTTGCAGGCTTGCGCTTTTGAGCTTTTATTCCCAATCCGATTGCAAATAAAAAAAACAGAAGCGTTAAACCGGTAATCAGTATAATTACTTCCCACGAAATTGATGCGGCTTCCAATGCAGATTCAACATCTATCAACATTATCGATCCCAAAATAAGTGAAATGGTGCCGCCGATGCTAAGCAATCCGTGGCTTACAATTTTAACTTCGAGAATGAAAAGAATAATTCCGAAAATAATCAATGCCAAACCTGCGTAATTAACCGGCAAAGTATTTAACGAATAGAATGCGAGAATCAAACTTATAACTCCAATCACTCCCGGGAAAATTGATCCCGGGTTGTACAATTCGAACAGCAACCCGTAAATTCCCAACATAAAGAGTATGTAAGCAATATTCGGATCGCTTATAACGTTTAATATTTTTTGTTTGATTGTCATATCGAAAAATTCAGTGAGTGCATTTTCAGTTTGCAACTCTATTTTTCCTTGTGGCAATTCAATTTCCTTGCCGTCTATCGATTTTAGAAGGTTACGTAAATCGGGGGCAATTAAATCGATGATATTATTTTTCAACGCTTCGGTTTCCGTAATGGATAAGCTGTGCCTTACCGCTTCTTCCGCCCATTTCACGTTTCTGTTTCTCTTCTCACTGATTGTCCGTATGAAAGCGGCAGCATCGTTGGTTGCTTTTTCCATCATAACGGAATCTTGCTGACCTTGCAGCGTTACGGGATGGGCAGCGCCAATATTTGTGCCCGGCGCCATTGCGGCTATGTGTCCGGCAAGAGTAATAAATACTCCCGCCGATGCAGCTTGCGAACCGGAAGGATAAACATAAACCACAACAGGCACGGGAGAAAGCAAAATGTTTTTAACAATTTCCCTGGTCGATTTTAACAAACCGCCCGGAGTGTTAAGCTCAATTATCAAACATGCTGCTTCAATATCTTTCGCACGGTTGATTCCGCTTTCGATATAATCGGACGATGCGGGATTAATAGTTCCGTCCACTCCAATAACCAAAACCTTTTTCTCTTGCGCGAATAATAATGAATCGAAAAGAAGAAGGCATGCAAAGATAAATAAAAGTCCTCGCATGATATTTCCGGTATGTTTACTTATAATAAAATTATATAATATTCACTTATTATAATTTTTAATTATATATTATTAAATTATCCTCTGCGCTATTCATACTAGCATTTAATAATATAATAACCTACTCAATCTTAACATTTGTAAACCAAACCCTGAAGTTTCCGTCTTTCCCGGGACGGTTAAGGGAAAGATATAACGGTCCGATCCTTCTGTAATCCTCCCATCTTGTTAATCGGGTAGGAGTCGGAGAATTGTTACGTCTGTAAATCCACTGTAAAATTTTATATGAATCGTCAATATACAATTCATATTTATCGTTTGGAGTGTATCCTACGTTACCTCCGTAACTTACCGTTACCAAACGTGCTTTTCCATCGCCAATAGGTAAATTATATTCGCCTTTTTCCAATGTTGCCGTAACATTTTTATCCATAACCAAATGAACCGGGAACAAAAGCCAATATTGATCATTTATAAATTTACTGTCAATATCTTTCAATTCATCACTTGGATTTCTTGAGAGATCTTTGCGAAAATATGTGAACGGTTTTGACTTGTCATAAGAAAGGAATTTCACCAAACCGGTTTTCGGTTCCCAGTACCAACTTCTGTGAACTTCCTTATCCCCTTTACGCACATTGAATGTGAATTCAATTGCATTTATTTTGTTAAATGACGACGCACCGTACACGTTGGCTATTTTTTCCTTGATACTCAACTCTTTTTGAGCAGGTTTTTGTGTACCGGAATTTTGTTTGGCACAACCGGAAATTACCAACAAGGATATTAATAACAACGGTTGTAAAAATAATTTATGTTTCATTTGCCTCCCCTTTCTTACTGTTTTCCCTTTTCGTAATAATATAGCAAATTATTATTCTTACCCGCAAGTCTTTTCATGATTTTACCATTGGAAAAACCGGGAAATTTTTAATCTAAGGATAAGAATAACAACAAGAGAAACATTTGGAAGAATAAATACGGTGCTTCCGGCAAAAAACATTTACACGGAAAAAGCAAATTACCGGTTTGATGGGGATTGGAATAACAACAAATATTTATAATAACTTAAATATAATTTATATTTAATTAATTTGAAAAAAAATATTTTTAATTAACGGGGAATTCCATTTATATCTGCTTCTCAACACCGGATTTTGTTTGCACTTCTTCTTTCCAAACCGGCAGTGTGAAATTAAACTCGCTTCCTTTGCCCACTTCGCTTTCAACCCAAATTTTGCCACCGTTCTTTTCCACGAATTCTTTTGATAAAATAAGTCCCAAACCGGTTCCCTTTTCCTGCTCGGTGCCTTTTGTAGTTACGTGTTGATCAATTTTAAACAATTTGTTTTTAATTTCTTCTTTCATTCCAACACCGTTGTCTTTAACATAAATTTGATAATAATCTTCTTTTTTAATAACACCGATTTTTATTTCACCTCCGGTTCGTGTAAATTTGATAGCGTTCGAAAGAAGATTCCGGATTACGGCATCAACCATAAATTTATCGGCAAATACCGAAATTTCTTCCGTTACTTCATTTGTTAATCTGACTTTTTTCTTTGCAGCATTTACTTGGAAAAGTGCTATGATGGTATCGATGAGTGCAGTTAAACTGAATTGAGCCGGTGAATATTGAATTTTGCCCGACTGAATGCGAGACCATTGCAACAGGTTTTCCAACAAGTTAAAAATATTTTTGGCTGATTTATAAATGTTTGTGGAAAACTCTTTTATTTCTTCTTTTGAAAGTTCGTCCAAATCCTCTACCAAATATTCGGCAAAGCCAAGAAGTGATGTGAACGGACTTTTCAAGTCATGCGAAATAATTGAGAAAAATTTATCTTTATTCGCATTCAATTCTTTCAATTGCTCTTCCGATTCCATTAATTTCTGGTTCAGTTCAATCATTTGTTGTGCATTTTCTTCAATCAACTCCCTGTTGATTTGAAGTTCTTCTACAAAGCGTTCAATTTCGGCTTCATATTCTTTTCTTTCTTTAATATCGTGGAAAGCCGTTACCGTTCCGACAATTTCGCCGTTTCTGATTATGGGAGAAGTTACAAACGAAACCGGCAACAAATCACCGTTTTTCTGTTTGAAATAATCTTCCCGAATACGGTAAATTTCACCTGTTTGTATCGCGCGTATAATTGGGCAATCGTGAACACTTTCCCCGTTTTCATGCATTTCGTGCACCAAAGTATGGAGCTTACGTTCGTTTAAATCTTCCTCTGTCCAACCCAAAAGATTTGTAAACTCCGGATTAATAAATTCAACATAACCGTTTTTATCCAAGACAAAAATACCTTCTCCCAGCACAGATGTAATTTCTTTCAGTTTTGTTTCGCTCTCCATCAATTGATTGGCAATAATTTTGCGATCATTAATATCGAGTGTTGCGCCTATATAACCAATCAGTTCACCATTCGACATAAACCTTGGGATAGCTTGTTCGAGAACCCATTTGTATTGACCGTCTCCGCTTTTTAATCTGTATTCCACACTAAAAGGTTGTTTGGCGGCGAAGGCGGATTTCAGTACACTGTTGAAATATTCCATATCGTCGATGTGTATTCTGTCTTCCGGTATTGTTTCGAGTTCATCTTCCAGTGTATTGTTTCTGAATTTGAGCCAAGCCTGGTTAAAATATGTGGGTTGTAATTCGCGGTCGGTCATCCAAATCATAAACGGAAGGTGGTCTGCTAAATAAAAGAACCTGTCTTCCAATTCTTTAAGCATGGTTTGGGTATTTTTCTTTAAGCTTATATCGTTTATTATACCTACAACATATTTGGGTTTATTGCCTTCATGCTCCATAACTTTCGCTTGAAAACTTATCCATAACCAGCTTCCCGTTTTGGTAAGAATCCGGAATTCACAGACGAACTGTTCGTTTTTACCATCAATTATTCTCTGTAAAATTTCGGAGATTTTTAATTTGTCTTCAGGATGGACTTGTTTTTCAAGAATGGTTCTCGTTGGTGTAAATTCATTTTCTTGATATTCCAAAATTTCAAAAAAACCTTTCGATACCTTCAATTCATCCGTGACCAAATTCCATTCCCAAAAGCCAATGCCGAAATTATCGTACAAGAATTTGTATTTATAAAGTTCATCATAGCCGGGATTTACCGCTTCAGAAAGATTAGGTTTATTTTCAACTTTATCAGCCTGGTCTTTTTTAACCCGTACCGCTTCTTCCAAGTGTTTTCTGTTTGTTACATCTACTGCTGTAACCGTTGCTCCAATTACGTTTTCGTCTTCTTTTATGGGCCTGAAGAAAATTTCGAAATATAAAGTTTTACCCTTAATCCGGTATTCGCGATTTTCTTTGAATTTTTCTCCTTTGCAAACACGTTCATAACATTTTTTCCATTCTGATACATCATCTCCGTTTTTCATTTCAAACAAACTGAGAAAATTCACACTCTCATCGAATTCACTTTTAAAGAAAAGTTGGTAAACATCTCTGAATGCTTGGTTAAATGCAATTAAAGAATAGTTTTTGTTAAATGCCCAAATAGGAAAAGGCGAATTCTCCAACAACGATGAGAATGTTGACTCCAAGTTCGATGAATTTTGAAATACTAAACCCATAAGACCCGTTTTAAATATAGTATTACTTCAACTAACCATTCTACTATCGGATAAACATTTTTTTTTTTAATACCAGTTCGGTAAGAAATAATTATATTTACAGTATAAAATTTTACTTTGATGTCCGTTTTGTCAATATCTGAGAATTACGATGAACTATTCGATTATATTCCTTTTCTGTTTTTTATTATTATCAAACTCATTTACAAGTGCACAAAACAAAATTTTGAAAGCAGGAAGAATAAACGGCAACTACGTGCTCGATGGAAAGCTTACGGAGGATTTTTGGAAAGAAACCGATTCGATAAAAACCCTTACAATGGTTGAGCCGGAAGAAAACATACCGGCTTCACACAGAACGGTAATCCGCATTGCCGCCGATGAAAACAAAATTATTTTAGGTATCAAATGTTTCGACGAACCGGATAAAATTACCGCTTATTCCAAAGCACGCGATGCACGTATTTTTTCCGAAGATTATATAAAATTTGTACTCGATCCTTTTCTGGACGGCCGGACCGGTTATATCTTTGCGGTAAATCCATTCGGGGCAAGATACGACGCTCTGGTTTCCAACCGGGGTGAAGATGAAAATAAAAACTGGGACGGTGTTTGGGATGCAAAAACATCAATCACCGGATTCGGTTGGACCGCTGAAATCGAAATTCCCGTGAAAACTTTAAGTTTTAACCAACATTTGAAGGCTTGGGGCTTTAATATCGAAAGGAAAATACAAAGGCTGTTGGAAAAAGACCGGTGGAGCGGAATAAACAGAAATTATAAAGTAGGTCAAACCAAACATGCCGGCAGAATAATTAATCTTCCGCAGTTCGATTACGGTTTGGGCACAACTTTATGGTTTTCGGCAATTAACACACTCGGTAAAACTTACGCTTCAAAATTCAAAAACGATATTGATGCAAGCGGTGAGATTTTGCAAAAAATCACCTCGGATATAAATGCAACCGTTACGGTAAACACCGATTTTGCGGAAACGGAAGTTGATACAAGAAAAACCAATCTTACGCGTTTCCCCCTTTTCTTTCCGGAAAAACGGGCATTCTTTTTGGAAGGTGCTGATATATTCGATTTCGGGTTGGGCCTTGGAAGAGACATTATTCCGTTTTTCAGTAGAAAGATCGGTCTGTACGAAGGAACGGAAGTACCGTTGAAAATAGGCGGCAAAATTAACGGGAAGGTCGGCAATACGAATTTCGGCGCACTTGTAAGCCGTACCGGGAAAGTGGATTCGCTGGTTCCCGATGCCACGATGGGTGCGGTAAGAATTAAAGAAAATATTTTTGGTGAATCGTCCGTAGGAATGATAGGCACTTTCGGAGATCCGCAAGGCAGAAACCACAGCTGGCTTCTGGGTTTCGATTTTACTTACCAAAATTCCAATGTCTTCAACGGAAACAATTTCCTCGTTGGAATTTGGGGACTATTCAACAACCGGGAAGACTTGCAAGGCGATAAAAGTGCTTACGGTATCAAAATCGACTATCCGAACGATTTGTTGGACATATCATTAACATTAAAAAAAATAGGTGATGCGTTCGATCCTTCAATCGGTTTCGTCCCAAGAAAAGGAGTTACAATTTACAGAATAGGTGCGGATTACACACCCCGTCCAGGCATTCCTTTTATCCGTCAATTCTTTTTCGAATCGTTTTTCAGTCTTGTGAGAACCGACCACGATTGGCAAAGTTACGGATTGTTTTTCGCTCCGGTTCATTTCCTGCTTGAAAGCGGTGACCGTTTTGAATTCAATATACGTCCGCAAGGGGAAAACATCGAAGAAGCTTTCGATATTGCTGAAAACGTTAAAATTACTAAGGGAAAATATAATTGGGTGAAATACCGCCTTGAATTCGAATCGGCCAGTAAACGTGTTGTTAGCGGACAAGCAACTTGGTGGTTCGGCGGTTTTTACAACGGCCACCTGCACCAATTGGAATTCCAACTCGACTTACGCCCCACAAACAACTTCACAATAGGGTTAAACTTTGAAGACGATATCGGTTCTCTACCTCAAGGCAATTTCACCAAACAAATTTTCAGAAGCAGGTTGGCACTTAACTTTTCACCCGATCTCCAGCTTACAAATTATTTGCAATACGATAACGAAAGCAGAAAACTGGGCACAAATTTAAGATTGCGGTGGACGTACGACAAGCTGGGTGATCTTTTCATAGTTTACAATCATAACATTAACCATTTCGTTAATAACCGCTGGCAATTCGAGTCGAATCAATTTATAATTAAACTCCGTTACGGTTTATGGTTCTGACCCAAAACGGGGATTGAAAATAGACTTCACATCTTATTACCGAATCGCTTATATTGCTTTATCAATTAAATCCGGTAAGTGAGATGAATAACAATTCCAGATATATTTTAATTTATATTATTTTAATTTTTAACTTAACCGTTTCATGTCAAACAAATAAAAAAGAAAATACAATGAGTGATCATAAATACACAAATAAATTAATAAACGAGAAAAGTCCTTATCTGCAGCAACACGCACACAATCCCGTTAATTGGTATCCGTGGGGCGAAGAAGCATTTGAAAAAGCCCGCAGAGAAAACAAACCCATTTTCTTGTCAATCGGTTATTCTACTTGCCATTGGTGCCATGTAATGGAACACGAATCGTTCGAAGACACAACCGTGGCAAGATTGATGAATGAAGTGTTCGTATCGATAAAAGTTGACAGGGAAGAACGACCCGACATCGATAACATTTATATGACCGTTTGCCAAATAATGATCGGCAGCGGCGGCTGGCCTTTAACAATTATTATGACGCCGGACAAAAAACCTTTTTTCGCCGGAACTTATTTCCCGAAAGAAACAAAATACGGGCGAATCGGAATGATTGATTTGATTCAACGTATCCGAAACGTATGGAATGAAAAACATTCCGATGTAATTAAATCGGCCGAGCAAATTACCGCATATTTGCACCAAACCGCTAAAGCAGAAGCGCCCGGGGAACTTACCGGAAATATTTTGGATGAAGCTTTTAATGATTTTGAAAACCGGTTCGACGAACAATACGGCGGTTTCGGTACAAGACCGAAATTTCCCACTCCACACAACCTTTTATTTTTATTGCGGTATTGGAACAAAACTAATAATCAAAAAGCGCTTGATATGGTAACTAAAACATTGACGGAAATGGCGAAAGGCGGAATTTACGATCACATCGGTTTCGGCTTTCACCGGTATTCCACCGATGAAAAATGGTTCCTCCCTCATTTCGAAAAAATGCTGTACGATCAAGCCCTTTTGGCAATTGCCTATTCTGAAGCATTTCAAGCAACACGGAATCAAAACTTCAAAAAAACCGCAACAGAAATTTTCGAGTATGTTTTAAGGGATATGAAAGACAAAGACGGAAGTTTCTACTCCGCCGAAGATGCCGACAGCGAAAACGAAGAGGGAAAATTTTATGTGTGGTCTGCCGCTAAAATTGACAAACTCCTGCCGGAAAATGACGCAAAAATATTTAAAACTTATTTTGGTGTAACACCTGAAGGAAATTACTATGACGAAGCAAGCCGTTCGGCCACCGGGAAAAATATTCTGCATATTTCCATTTCGTTAGACGAGCTTAGCAAAAAAACGGAAACCGGTATTGATGAACTTGAAGAGATTATTGCAAATTCCAAAAAGAAATTGTTCGAATACAGGGAAAAAAGAATTCATCCGCATAAAGATACAAAAGTGCTTACGGATTGGAACGGATTGATGATTGCTGCATTGGCAAAAGGCGCACGTATTTTGAATAAACCCGAATTTTTAACTCATGCAGAAGATGCAGCCCAATTTATTCTTTCCAATTTAACTGCGAACGGTAAACTTTTGCACAGATACAAAGACGGTGAAGCGAAAATACAAGGAAACTTGGACGACTACGCATTCTTCTGCTGGGGATTGCTGGAACTGTACGAATCAACTCTCGACCCCAAATATTTGAAAGAAGCCATTAACATAACAGAGAATCAAATTAAAGATTTTTGGGACACGGAAAACGGCGGGTTTTTCTTCACATCAGAAAATGCGGAAGAGCTTTTAGTTAGAACCAAAGAACTTTACGACGGGGCAGTGCCTTCAGGCAATTCGGTTTCGTTTTTGAATTTGATCAGATTATCCAAACTTACAGCTGACAATAAATTTGAAGATTACGCTTTTAAACTCAGCAAAGCTTTTGCCGGTAAGGTTAAAAAATCCCCAGTTGCTTATACTCAATTTCTGTCGGCACAAATTTTTGCTTTTGGTCCTTCTTTCGAAATTGTGATAACCGGTAAGCGAAACGATGCAAGAACAAAAGAAATTCTCGACGAATTGCATCAACTCTACATTCCAGAGAAAGTTGTTTTGTTGGTTTCCGGAGAAAACAGGGAAGAAATAATCAAACTTGCACCGTTTACAAAAGATTATCCGGAAATTAACAATGCCCCGACAATCTACGTCTGTAAAAATTTCGTATGCAGTTTACCGACAAACAGCATAGATGAAATGAAAAAACTTTTGGCGAAATAAATTTATTTATTTTCCAGGTAACCGATTAAATATTTTGCAACGGAACGAAGCCGCCTTTCAATCTTTGCATCGGTGCAATTGTCGTTATCGTCAAAATAATCTTCCACGTTAGGGACTGAAGCTTGTTTGGGTAAAACTATTCCCCCGATGTGTGCACAAATGCTTCTCAAATGCTCGAGTGATTTAACCGCACCAATATCGCCGGAAGCCACACCGGCAAGCACCACGGGTTTGCCGTTAACTTCGGAAGGATAACTTAAATTTTCAATCATTACTTTCAACACGCTGCTCAGGCTGCCGTTATATTCCGGAGTTACCATAACAACCCCAACCGCACCGGCAACTTTTGAACGGAATTTTTCCAATTTAGTTTTATCACCGGTATGGCCCGGTAAAGTAAGATTAAATTCGTTTAAAGTTAAAATATCCGGATTGTATTTTTCACTTTTTTCTATTTCATCCGCAATTATTTTTGCAGCCTTTAGTGTATAATTTTTCTCTCTGATACTCCCTACAAAAATTGCAATATTATTTTTGGTCTTCATTAACCGGAAATTCCTTTCATCATTTTTTCCAAGTGGAAATATATCAATTCTTTACGGTCTATAAAAACAAATCCATAAATTATTACAAAGCAGTATTACGGACGGGAAAATCAGTATTTATTATTTCAACGAACCGGGCCCGATAAATATTTTTTCCACCAACTTCTTATCGTTAAAATATGTGCCCGGATTTTGTGAAGATGTAACCACCGATTTGGACGAATCGACGTAGGCGGAAACAATAATATTTTTACCGTCTTCCCCTTCGATGGTTAATGTATAAACCGGTTCTCCCAATTTTTCCGGATTGATATTGTCATCAAATTTGGAATTATTAATGTGGGCAATTTTTCTAAGATACTGCTCTGTTTTAGCCGAATCCAAAATTTCCACACCGGCTGTCCATCTGTTTTTCACTTTTGTCATCTGGAAGGAACTGTCGGCAGGATAATCGAAAATTAATCTGTTCCATTTTTTATAATTTCCGTTAATAACGACGTTGTCCCTAAAATCGTTTGCACTGCGGTTAAACGACATCGAAAGAAATCCGTCAACTTCATAAACATCGGTATCGTTAAATAATCTTACGTAAGTTGACATGCTGCGGGGTTGCTTGAAATTAAACCGTCCGATAACCAAATCCAATGTTTTCTTACCGCCTTCCATTACAACTACGCGAGTTGCGGTTGAATCAACTTCGTAGGCCGGCCACTTGTCTTTTTCGCGCGCAACCAGCCGGTTGGGTTTTACCGCCAACAATTGGCTGAACATTCCTTTGACTTTGTTTTTAGGTACCGGAGCTTTTTTCCCGTTTTCCAGAACAACTTTCCAACCGTCACTTTCCTTTACTAATTTAACTTCCTTTCCATTTTGCGATTTGGGATATATAATTATTTCATTGACTTTTGCCGTATCGATTGCAACAAGGTCTTTACGGAAAGTACGGTCTTTTTTCCCTGTATCGGTTAAAAAAACCAATGCCGTTACCAGAGCCAAAATAACAAATATAATTCCCAAGGTTTTATTCGACTTAAACATATCGCGTATTCTTTAATTTTTCTCTGATTTTCTTTCTTCTGTTATAACGGAAAATACCGTATAAAATAACCAAAACAATAGGGAGTAAGAAATTCAAGTATTTCAACAATGTTTTTGTGCCTTCTTCAAGCGAAGGATCTATTGGTCGTGCCGTTACCCCTTTTGTTCTCAATTCTACAAGACCCGTATCGTCGGAGAGCCAATCGATTGCATTTACCATAAGACTTATGTTGTCTTTTTCCAATCTTTGTGCTTGTTGTCCTTCGCCGTTCACAACGAAATCACCGTCTCCGAACACAACCATTTTGATTTGCTTACCGTTTTTATTTCCGTTCACAGCTACAGCCACGGGTAAAGATTGAAGTCCGAAATCGCTTTTTTTCCATTGCTTCGTAATATTGAAATAAACCGGAGGTTTTACGATACCGCTTTTCTCTGAACTTGTAGCCAAAGGAATAATCGAAAGTGCGGTATCAGCCGGATTAATTTTTATGGAGCTTACAAAGGGCATTAGAACGGCTTCGAGCCCTTTCGTAATCGGGTGATCGGCAAAATTTGTAATTATGGGTATATACGGGAAACTGACGGGCGTATTCATTATAAAAATTCCCTGCCGTTGTTGCACCATGATGTTTGTGCAATTAGCGTCTATCACCATGTTATCTTCAATTTCGATACCGTAATTTTTCAGCCATTCACCAAGTCCCGTGTGAATTTTTTCCGCCATTCCTTTATTCAAGTCGCCTTTTACTTTGTTCAGCGCCACTAGTAATTTTCCGCCGTTGTTTACAAATTCATCCAAATAATTGAGGTATTTTTCTTTTATTGTGTCTGTTGGTGCAATAATTAGCAGGGTTTTGTACATGGCGGGTATTCCTGCGGTATCGGTAAACTTGTAAGTTTGCACGTCGTACATAACCGATAAAGCTTTCCTTAATTGCGGCATGGCGTTCAAAGACGGTTCGCCGTTACCTTGAAGCAATGCAATTTTCGGTTTATCGGTTATTGCCAATTTTTTTATACTTGTCGAAAGTTCGTATTCCATTGCAGCGCCCGGCTGGATAAAGGGAATAACTTCCTGACGGTTTCCCATCTGAATAACTGCACCCATGTATGCTTTTTGTTGTTTCAATTGGTCTTTTTCGCGAACATTAATCATTATTGGGGAAATTCCGTGTTGCTGGGCTTTTATTTCAATTTCCCTCGATTCATTCGGATTAACAAATTCGTACACAACATTACCATCCGAGCGTGTTGAATACTCTACCAACAAATCTCTGAAGTCGTTTTTTACTTGCTCAATATCCGGAGGTAAATTTTCCGAAAAGTAAGCCGTTATCGTAACCGGTTCGGTTAAATTTTTAAGAATATCTATTGTAGCGTTGCTCAAACTGTAACGCTGATCGGCTGTAAAATCCCATCTGAAAAACAAACGGGTGGATAAAAGATTAATTAAAATTATTATACCAAAAACTAATAATATTGTAACTTGAACTTTTCGTTTTGTAAGCATGATTTACTCTACAATATTTCGTTTTGCCAAAGCTGTTTCCGCTAATAAAAGTCCGAAAAATGTTAATGATAAAAAGTAGATTAAATCTCTCGAATCAATAACCCCGCGCGATATCGAATCGTAATGTGTTGAAAGGCTAAGATAATTAAACAACAATGCCGTATCGCCTGTAAAACTGTTAGCCAAAACGTTAAAAATTATCAGGAAAAACACCCCGATAAACAAAGACAGAAGAAAAGCAACAATTTGGTTATTCGTAATGCTGCTGGCAAACAAACCGATACTGATATAAGCCATACTCATTAAAAGCATTCCGAAATAACCGCTCCACACCGCACCGTGATCAACATTTCCGATAAAATTCAGCGTGATGTAATATGGAAGCGTAAGTAGCAAAGCAACCAGAATCAAAAGGAATGCGGCAAGAAATTTACCGGCAACAACTTGCCAATCGGTTACCGGTTTGGTTAAAAGCAATTCAATTGTTCCGCTTCTTTTCTCTTCGGCAAGCATTTTCATAGTAAGAGCCGGTATAAAAAAGAAAAGCGTCCAGTATGCAACTCCAAAGAACGGTTGCAGTGTGGCTTGACCGATAAAGAAAATATCGGAACCGTACAACCATGTAAAAAATCCGCTAAGCCCAAGAAAAACAACCAACAGAATATATGCTGCCAGCGAATCGAAAAACGTACTGAATTCCTTTTTGGCAATTACCCAAATAGCTTTCATAATTTTACTTAGTTGTTAATTCTCTGAAAATATCTTCAAGTTTGGTTTCAAGCGGTGTAAGTTCCGTTAAAACCCAATTATTTTCAACGCAAAGCTTGAAAACCGCTTTTCGCGAAGAAATGTTTTCTTTACTATTGATTAAAAATGCAAAATCGTTATCGGGAACCGGATCGACCTGATCGACGGTGTCCAAATTCATTAAGGCTGAGAAAACTTCGTCTCTATTGGCGGCTTCCTCAATTTGGATTTTAAGAACTTCGGTTCCTTGTGCTTGTTTGCGTAACGTTTCGGCGGTTCCGTCGGCAACAATTTTGCCTTCGTTGATAATCATTATTCTGTCCGATGTAGCTTCAACTTCCGGTAAAATGTGGGTACTGAGAATAACGGTTTTTTCCCGTCCGAGCTCACGAATCAATTTTCTTATTTCCACAATTTGATTGGGGTCGAGACCCGTTGTAGGTTCGTCCAAAATCAATATTTCCGGATCGTGAATCATTGCTTGAGCCAAACCCACACGTTGTCTGTAACCTTTAGATAACTCACCGATTTTCTTATGTTTTTCAACATCCAGACCGCACACTTTTACCATTTCTTTTATTCTACCGGGAATTTCCGGTTGCGGCACGTTTTGCAATTTAGCAACGTATTCGAGATATTCAAGCACCGGCATATCGTAATAAAGCGGATTGCTTTCAGGCAAATAACCGATATTCCGTTTAATTTCTTCGGGATTTTCCCGGATAGAGATGCCGTTAACTTTTACGTCACCTTCGTTCGGCGCCATATAACATGTGATGATTTTCATTGTTGTGGTTTTACCGGCGCCGTTCGGACCTAAAAATCCTAAAATTTCACCGGTTTTTACTTCAAAGGAAATGTTGTCGATTGCTTTTTGTGTGCCGTATTTTTTGGTCAGATTACTAACAACAATGCCCATCTACTACAACCTTTTGATTAGAATTTGCAAAATTATCAAGCGGTAAAAATTTTTTCAAGTGTTTCAAAAAGCTAAAAAACAATAATCGTAAACAATCGTAAGAACTTTTTTGTTTCAAGATTTTTTAAAAATTTCCGGATTTTTTAAAAAATTTTTTGAAACGGATTGGAAAAAACGGTAAGCAAATTACCGGATAATACGGATTTTATTCGTATCGCTCCAATTTGAATTTTTCACCGAGATAAAGTTTACGGACTTCTTTATCATTAGCGAGCACTTCGGCTTGCCCGCTTTTGAATATTTTTCCTTCAATCAGAATATAAGCCCTGTCAACAATGCTAAGCGTTTCGTGCACATTGTGGTCGGTAATCAAAATTCCGATGCCTTTGTTCTTAAGGTTTTTCACAATGTTCATTATATCTTCTACGGCAATGGGGTCAATTCCGGCAAAAGGTTCATCAAGCAAAATGAATTTCGGTCGCGTGGCAAGTGTCCGTGCAATTTCGGTTCTTCTTCTTTCACCGCCGCTTAATTGAAAACCCATCGTTTTTCTAATGTGAGTAATCCCCAATTCTTCAAGCAAACTTTCCAATCTTTCTTTTTGTTCTTTTTTCGGTAGATTCATCATCTGAAGGATGGCCAAAATATTATCTTCCACACTGAGGCGCCTGAAAACCGAAGCTTCTTGCGGAAGATAGCCGATACCCATTTTAGCCCTTTTATACATCGGGATGTTTGTTATTTCGGTGTTATTCAAAAATACTTTTCCACCGTTGGCTTTAATCATTCCGACAATCATATAAAACGAAGTTGTTTTGCCGGCACCGTTCGGTCCCAAAAGTCCCACAACTTCACCTTGTTCAACTTCAATCGATACTTTGTTAACAACGGTGCGCCTTTTGTAAATTTTTACCAAATTTTCACTTCTTAATTTCAATGTATTTTCCATTTTTCCTCATTTTATTAAACCTGTGAAGAAATTTATTTTTATCCGGTTTGTTTTCATAAATTATAAACGACGGCAAAACAAATTCCCGCTCTTTCCCTTTAATTAAAGCTTCAGGGTGATATTCACTTGCCGGGCTTCCGTAGAGCTTTACGTTTGTAACTTTATTGTCTTCAAAAAATATTTTTGCTTTTTGTGCACTCGATTTCAGTAAGCCGTTCGGTTCTTCTTCCTCGAACAAGTAGTAAATACTCAACACGCTTCCGGTAACGTCCGTTCGTATTAAATCACCTTTTTCAAAAACCAGATTCAATGTGTCCCCGGCTATTTGATTATAACGGTAATCGTAACCTTCGTTAAGCGAAACGATTAAAGCATTTCCAAATATATCAATTAATTTGATTTGATTGTTTTCCAAGTAAATAACTATCGAATCCCCGGTTACTTGCGTCTGTTCATACCAAAGTACAGGTTGGGCATCTTCATTTTCAGTCTTAAATATTAAAATTTTATCTTTTTCTCTGAAATAAACGGTATTGTTGTTAACCGATGAGAAATTCCCTCTGAAAATCAGGACCGAATCGTTTGCCGAAAGTTTGCCCGTAGTATCATTGAAAGCTTCAAGTAAATCAGATTCGATAAACAATGTGTCGGTTTGCCCGTCTTGTGTTGAATCTATTTTCATCAACACCGGCCGGCCTAAAACTTTGGTGTACTTTTTATTTTTGTAGTCTTGTAAAGCTTCACCTTTCAAAGTAATTTTGTTTTGTTTATCGTAGAGTTCAATATTGCCGTAAGCAAAGGTGTTGTTAATTTTCCTCCAATGAATTAAGCTGTCGGCATAAATTATTGTTGATGTATCTTCCACTTCCACATTACCGATGGCAACGGCTTTGTTAAATTTTTCGTAATAGATTAAACTGTCAGCGCGTAAAACCGTTGTGGAATCTTTAAGCCGGACACTGTCGGCAAAATAAGCTTCTTTTAATTTAACAAGGTACATTCCGTGTTTAGCGGTCAAGCTCATTTTACCGTTTGTAAGAAAAATGGAAGTATCCGAAAAAGTTTTATTTTCGTTCTCAAAATAAAATCCGTGGGGTGTTTTTACAATTAAAGTATCTTCGGTTACAATCACGTTTCCGATAAGTTCTATTGTGTTCCGTTCCAAATACTGAATTGCTTTGTTACACGTAATTTCGATTTTTCCTTGGGTTATTTTTACATTTCCGATAACTTCCCTTACGGTTTCACCGTTTAATACTTTACCTTTAAGGCTATCACCCATAACCACCAACGGTTTTTCCGTTTCTTGCGAAAAGAGTACGAAAGGCAAAGAAAACATTAAAATTAAAAACAACTGTACGTAAAATTTCATTCTTCTTTCAAAGTGGTTATGTAGGTAATATTGTAAATTGTATAATTGCGGAGGTTCTGATCGGATTCAAATCCGTAACCTTCAATTTTCTCATCACCGTCAATTATTGTAACAAACTTATCGGTTTTTATTTTCTTTTCCTTGTTTCGCCACATCAGTTCATCGGTTTTCAGTACAACGCCGCTGTCGCTAACTGCAACAACACTGTCGATTGCCCACATATCGTTTGTCAAGTCGTTTATTCTTCCCCGTTTGGAAGTTAGTGTGGAACTTACGTTTCCTTCTTTATTGTAAAAATCGATTTTAACACCCTCGAGAATTTTTACGTTTCTGTCTTCATAAGCCCGGATATGATCGGAGTAAAGCACTGCCTTGGTTTTGCCGTCTTCAGTGAAAACGATTTTCGTATCCCAACTTTCCTGCACAGGAATTTGCCCTACACTTAAAGTTGCATCTATTTGAGGTTTAAATTTTTCTTCACCGCATGCGGAAAATAAAAATACGGTAAGAAAAAGTAATGCTGCTTTTTTCATCTGCTTTGCAAACCCAATTTTACCAAATCGTGTAGATGTACAATACCGACGGGCTGTTGTTCACCGTTAATTGCAATAAGTGAAGTGATGTTAAAATTTTCCATTTGCTGAAGGGCAAAAGATGCCAAATAATCCGGATCAATGGTTTTTGGATTGGTAGTCATTACATCTTTTGCTACAATATTTTTGATATCGAGCGTTTTGTTTAACAACCTTCGCAAATCACCGTCGGTAATAATACCTTTAAGTTTAAAATTTTCATCCACCACGCAAGTTGTTCCGAGGCGTTTGGAGCTGATTTCAATTATTACATCGCGCAAACTTGTATTTTCTTTCACAACCGGCAAGTCGTCGCCGGTGTACATAATTTCGGAAATTTTGAGGGAAAGTCTTTTACCCAAGCTACCGCCGGGATGTAAGACGGCAAAATCTTCTGCGGTAAAACCGCGCAACTCCAATACGGCAACGGCAAGAGCATCGCCCATAACCAAAGCGCTGGTTGTTGAAGCCGTAGGCGCCAAATCGTACGGACATGCTTCTTCTTTCACTCCGATATCCAAAACAATATCGCATGAGCGGGCAAGTTTCGAATTACCGTTTCCCAACATTCCAATCAGTTTTGTGTTAAGGCGTTTAAGCATAATTACCAAATTTATAAGTTCTTCGGTGTTTCCGCTTTTTGAAATAATAATTACAATATCTTCCTTCCGCACCATTCCCAAATCCCCATGCAATGCGTCGGTAGGATGCATATATATTGATGGCGTACCGGTCGAATTTAACGTGGCTACTATTTTCCGTGCAATTAAACCCGATTTACCCATGCCTGTAAGAACTACCCTTCCTTTGGTTTCGTAAATCAATTTTACGGCTTCCACAAAACGTCCGTTAATACGGTCGGCCAACTCTCTAATTGCTTTGGCTTCAATTGTAACAACTTTTTTCCCCTTGGAAATAATTTGTTCTTCAGACACTTTTCCCTCGATTGAATAATTTTAAAAATGTTCTTTTGGGTTTATTCTTTTTTTCAAAGTTTGTGGAATCTATTTCAAGTTTTTTCCAGTATTTATTGTAAACAAGGAATGCCCTCGCAATCAGTTCGTCGGAGTAATAATGCAAATGTGTAAAAAACCTCGATGCATCCAATGCAATTTTGGGATCTTTCTCCCCTTTTATTCTCATCAATTCGTCATAAAATTTGGTAACCGGAATAAAATGGTTTACTCCGCTGTTCTTTTCGAACACCCAAATTTTTTTATCCGATTGTGAAATTGCAACAACAAGTGCATTCTTAACGATGTGAATTTCCCTCAGCTTCTCTTTATTTGCAGGATTTTTCATCCCCGGTTTCCATGTGGAATAACTCCACGACGATAATAATTTAATGCCGGTTGAGTTTAAAATATCCGGATTTGAAAAATCAATTTCTATTTGATTTTCAAACTCTTCATGAATTACGATATACACATCGCCTGCGGAGGTCAGTATATTTCCAACGGCGAACACTGGTGCGGACGGCATTGTTAAATCGATTTCATCATCTTCATTCCCCAAAATCAGATTTCCGTTTCCAAATCTTCCGTAACCAAGCACAAAATAATTTTCAATTTTTTCCCTGTACTCACGGTAACCGTTTCTTTCCGCCGGAAGCAACGAAAAAAGCAATTGTTTTTCAATTTCGTTCAGTTTACGGGGAAATGCGGGTTCGTTTTGCATTTGAATTTATTTACCTTGAGTTAAAAATTCGTATAGTTCATCCAACATCGGTTCCGCTTTTTCGTTTCGGGTGATGTAATCCACTATTCTCCTTACTTCCCTTTTTGCATTGGGTGGCGCGGCACTTATTGCACAATTTTTTAACAACGGGATATCGAACAAATCATCACCGATATAAAAAACGTTTTTGCAGTCCAGATTAAATTCTTCCAAAAGTTGCTTGGCCAAAGAAACTTTGTCTATTGATGATGTTAAAATTCTAATATTTTTAAGTTTAGACAATCTGGAGGTAATTTCATCTTCGTATCTGCCTGTGATAATTCCAACCGTCATTCCGTATTCTTTAACTTTTTTTGCGAAATCCCGGACAGCCAAAGCAATATTGTCAATTCTTGTGTGATCGTTATCATTATGCAAAAGAACACCATCCAAATCAAAAAGAACAAGTTTTATATTTTTTAATCTTTCCTTCAAGTCATTCATATTTTTTAACAACCATATCAATTTTTTTTACATTTATTAAAAGATTTTTAAGATCGGCAAGGGGCAATTGACTACCCGCATCGCTCAATGCTTTTTCCGGTTCAGGATGAACTTCCAAAAAGAGAGCGGCAATACCCAGTGAAGTTGCCGCCTTTGCAAGCGGAAGAATAAATTTGGGTTGACCGCCGGTAACATTACCGCTGCTTGGCATTTGCACCGAATGTGTTGCATCCATTACAACGGGATAACCCAACTCTTTCATAATTTCAATCGAGCGCATATCCACAACCAAATTGTGATAACCGAATGTTGTGCCGCGTTCGGTCAATAAAATTTTTCCGTTGCCGGTCGATTCGATTTTCTCAGCAACGTATTTCATATCTTCCGGTGCAAGGAATTGACCTTTTTTAACATTAATTACTTTACCCGATTTTCCGGCAGCAACCAGCAATTCCGTTTGTCTGCAAAGGAATGCGGGAATTTGTAATATATCGG
>Ga0256833_1000965_pt1 | contig 21675 bp, 25 predicted proteins | sample 356284metaG_FD_190535 | JGI IMG/M metagenome (GOLD analysis project Ga0256833, IMG submission 190535) | Hydrothermal vent microbial communities from Mid Atlantic Ridge, Atlantic Ocean - 356-284 | ecosystem: Environmental > Aquatic > Marine > Hydrothermal vents | place: Atlantic Ocean: Mid... | reverse complement strand
AGGGCAGAAATCTCTGAAAATCTGAGAAGATACATATTTAATCAAGTGGAGGAAAACAAAAACTTTCTCGTTGTTATGGCTATGAAAAATCTTGAGATAGAACCTCCTGTTGGATTTTTCAGGGATTTTATTGTTGAAAAATCAGGGGAACACAGGGATGAGTTAGACATAAAAAAAGGTGGAATTTTCCCTATAGTTCACGGAATCAGAATACTGTCTTTAGAAAACAAAATATCTGATACAAATACTATTGACAGGATAAGAAAGCTAAAAAATAAAATAGGACAGACCCTCTCAGAAGAGCTGATAGAAAGTTTTAAGTTTATGCAGAACTTGAGGCTGAAATTTCAGCTAAAAAAACTGTCTGAAGGTAAATCCCCAGACAACTACATAAAACCAAAGGAGCTTACAAAACTGGAGAAAGACTTATTAAAAGATGCTTTCAAGGTGGTTAAAAGATTTCAGGAGATGATAGGTGTTCATTTTAGATTAAGAGTATAATTATGAATCTGCTGAAAAAACTGAAGATACTCAGATACAGGAATAATCCACACTTTCAGAAATTTTATCAGGAGATAAAAGAAGAAAGCTTAGACAGAATAACATTTTCTTCTATAGATTTAGAGACAACAGGTCTTGATATTTCAAAAGATGAGATAATATCCTTTGGCGGAGTAAAGATAAAAAATCTAAAAATCTCATTGGGAGACAGCTTTTACCGGGTTGTAAAACCTTCAACAGATATAAAAAAGGAAAGTATATTGGTGCACGGCATAACTCCTTCTGAGATAGAAGATGCCCCTCCCATAGAAGAAATTCTTCCTGAATTTTTGCAGTTTATAAAGGGAACAGTTATTGTAGGTTATTTTGTTACCTTTGATATAAAGATGCTTTCCAGATATACACAGAAACTTTATGGATTTCCCATCCTCAACCCCTACATAGATTTGAGGGATTTTGCTTTTTATGCAGAAAGAAAAAGATACAGACAGATTGTTCATCAGGAGCAAACTTCATTAGAAGAACTTGCCCGCAGATACAATATACCAGTATTCCACAGACATAATGCCTATTACGACAGTCTTATCACGGGACTTCTGTTTATCGCTATGGTTAAGAAAAACAGGGCAGTTTTTGAGAGCTTCATAAAAAGGGTAATCTTATAGAAAACTTACGGTAACCTCTTTTTTCAAACTTTCTTTTTGTTAACATTCTATAAAAAACTTCAAAAATAAATGCTAATACAACCAGTATAAAACCAGTGTAAAAACTGTCCTTCTGGTTTTTCCACTGGTATATAACAAGAGTTATAAAGATGCTCAATATCAGGATGAAGTTTGTGATAATCAACATTTTGTTTCCATTAACTTTATCAATCAGTCTGTAATGGGAAGCTATAACAAACAGGTATATGATTAGAAAAACAAAGCTTATAAGAGAAGATATCCCATTTAAGTCAAATACTGATGCAAACAGCATACTTAAAACAGCAGTGATGTAGAGGCCTTCTGGCTCGTTAAACCACACTTTTCTCTCAAAAACCTCTGGAAGATGTCCTTTTTTTGCAAGAACATAAGCTATGTTTGCTCCGCCGTAAAGGGTTGCATTTATGGCAGAAGAGGTTGAAAACAGTGCACCAATGGCTACAAGTGTAAATCCAATACTCCCAAGAAATGGTTTTGCCGCTTCTGCAAGGGCATACTCTTTGGCTTTTATCAGTCCTTCAAATCCTAAATTACCTAAAGCAACTAATGCAACTGAGATATACACAAAAGCCACAATAATAATGCTTATGTATATTGCCTTTGGAACTGTTTTTTCAGGATTTTGAATATTTTCAGAAGCATTTGTTATCAGCCCAAATCCCATATAGGTAAGAAAAAGAACTGATGCGGCAAAGAAAGTGTGAACAATTTCTTTCTCGCTAAAGACAGGCTTTATAAATTCAGGATTGATACTCCAGATTCCTAAAACAACAAAAGACAGAAGTATGGAAAGCTTAATCAGAACAATCCAGAACTCGGCTTTTCCAACAGCTTTTGCTCCAAAGAAGTTTAAAGCTGTAAAAAAAAGTATCACTAAACCTTCTATGACAGTCACATATAAATTGCTTAAAGGCAGGTGTAAAAGTGCAAGAAAATATCCTGCGAAGGCTTTAGCAAAAAGGGATATAGATACGACATAGCTGAGCCACATAAGAATACTGAGCATTCCTGTTACAGCATTATCTCCTATTCCTCTGATAATAAACTCAATGGGACCGGCGTTAGAGACAAACACAGAGCCTAATTTTGCGTAGGAATAAGCAACAGAAAAGGAGACTAAAGCAGCGATGATAAAGGCGACAGGAAGGTTACTCCCGCAAATCTGAGCACCAACTCCTAATATGGAGAATATGCCAGCACCTATCATGGTGCCAACAGCCATAGAAACAGCTTCCCATAGCCCTAACTTTTTTTCTCTCATGAAAGTAAGTATAACCTTCTTTTGTGTTACTGGGCAACTGCTTCATTTTCCAAAATCCTCAGCTCAAGTATTCTTCTGCCACATTCTCTGCATTTTGTGTCTAACACTCCAACATTGTTTGCTACTACGATAACCTCTTTTCCTTCTTTACCACACTTACATCTGTAAGGAGCTTCTACAAATCTTACGTCTAAATCTTTTTTCACTGTTTGTGCCATTTGGTTCACCTCCTTTAGTTAGTTTTTATTAACCGTAAAGAAATTTATGCTAAAATAGTTAAAAATTGATGATTACTGTCATAAAAGCTGCTACTTTTCTGTGAAAAAATTCTTTACAATTGGGGATGTTTGGTATATCTTTTATATTTTGGAAATAAATTATGGAGGACTGGTGGATTGATAGGATTTGGACCCCATTTGATGGTTGATGGCTACGATGCAAATTATGAAGTTTTAGCCAGTGTAGAAGCTATAACAGACTTTTTAGACATGCTTCCTAAAGAGATTAACATGACCAAAATAATGCCTCCATACGTGTTCAAGTATGACGGTGGAGAAAAACCAGAAGACTGGGGTGTCTCTGGGTTTGTGATTATTGCAGAAAGTCATATAAGCATTCATACATTTCCTGAAAAGAACTACTTCTCTATTGATATATTCTCCTGCAATGAGTTTGATATGGACAGAGCAATAGAGATTATAAAGGATTATTTTGGGACAGACAGATTAGAGATAAGAACAACAAACAGGGGAACAGAATTTCCAAGGGATATTGGTATTGCAGCTTCAATAACAGAAGCTCAGAGAAACAGACTTGTATAGGGGATTATTTCCCCTTTTTAGGCTCTGGTATGGAAGCAATATAATCAATGATAATCTTCATCTCATCTTCCTTTATCTGGGGATGAGAAGGCATTTTCATATCAAGAAAATCAAACCATTTTCCTGAGCTTCCTTTTCGGATTGTCTGATACAGATATTTTTTCAGGGCTTCTGTATCTCCATTAAATTTTTTAAGATATTTTTCCTTAATCATGTAAAAGCTGGGGCCTGCAACTATTCCATAGTCTGCGTGGCATCCTTCGCATCCGTATTTTTTGAACAGCTTTTTTGCTTCGCTTCCAAAGCTGGTAAAACTCAAAAACAGACATGTTATAAGCATTAATCTTTTCATAATTCCCTCCACCATTTGTGTAGAATAATAGTTTTTATTACTAAATATAATTTATACTGATTTTATAATTTTATCTATATGCTCTTTTTTGACAGAGCCTTCTCTGATTATCTGAACCTGAGAGTTTACTCTGACTATCGTTGATGGGATACTGCTTTTTATCTTCCCTCCGTCAATGTACAGGTCTATACTGTCACCAAAGTAGGCAACAGCTTCATCTATATCTTTTGCAGGATTTTTTCCTTCTGGGTTTGCACTGGGGGCTATCAATGGTTTTTTTATGTTTTTCATCAGTTTTATAAGCTCTTCTTTCTTTGGTATTCTAAATGCTATGCTGCCTGCTCCCCTGTGGAGATAGAAAAACTTTTTGCTGTCTTTAAGTGGTATAATCACAGTAATTCCGCCGTGTTTTAGCAGTTTAATCTCTTCCTTTTTAGGATAAACATCAAACAGCTTCAGATATTCTACAGAAGGTATAAGGACAATAACAGGTTTATTCCCTTTTCTTTTTTTCAGTTTGTAAACCTTCTCTACTGCTTCAGGATTTAATGCATCTGCAAGAATTCCGTAAAGTGTGTCTGTAGGAGCTACAACAATCCCTCCGCTTTTTAAAACTTCTTCTGCTTTTTTGAAGTCTGTGGATATTCTAATCATAAGTATGTTCTTTACCGGGAAAGGTTCCTGCCTGAACTTCATTTATAAAGCTGTTCAATCCTTCTTTAAACAGCTTTTTCCCTTCTACATATCTTTTGACAAACTTTGGAGACCTGTCAAAAAATCCCATCATGTCGTGGAATACTAAAACCTGACCGTCTGTAAACTTTCCAGCTCCTATTCCTATGGTGGGAACCTCTATAAACTCTGTTATCTCTTTTGCAAGGTTTGATGGAACAGCTTCCAATACAATAGCAAAAACTCCCGCCTGCTCCAATATTTTGGCATCCTCTATTATTCTTTTTTGCTGTTCCTGTGTTTTTCCCTGAACACGATAACCTCCTAAGGCATGAACAGACTGGGGAGTAAGGCCTAAATGCCCCATAACAGGTATACCAGCAGAGACAAGTTTTTCTATAGTTCCAGATACCTCTCTTCCCCCTTCTAACTTTACAGCGTTGGCCCCTGTTTCTTTCATAATCCTTCCTGCATTTTTGACAGCTTCCTCTACAGAAACCTGATAACTGAGGAAAGGCATATCAATTACGATAAAAGAGTTGGGAGCTCCCCTTCTTACAGCTTTCCCGTGATAAATCATATCCTCAACAGTTACAGGAATTGTTGTGTCAAGCCCCTGAATAACCATTCCTGCAGAATCCCCTACAAGAATACAGTCAACTCCTGCCTCCTCACATATTTTTGCAGACCAGAACTCGTATGTAGAGACCATTATTATCTTTTTCCCTTCCTTTTTTGCTTCTAAAAAGTGGTTTATTGTTTTCATTTTTTCACCTTAAGTCACACGCTTCTTTGTTTATCTCTATCTCTTGCTCTTCTTTTGGAATACCAAAGTTATCTCTTATCTGTCCATCTCCAAATATGACAAATTTTGGAATGGTAAGCTCTTCCAATCCCATGGGACCCCTTGCATGTATCTTGTCTGTTGATATTCCCATCTCAGCTCCAAGGCCAAACTCATTTCCGTCTGTGAATCTTGTGGATGCATTTATGTAAACAGCAGAGCTGTCCACTTCATTGATAAATCTCATACCTTTTGTGTAATTTTCAGTCACTATTGATTCAGAATGGTTTGAACCGTATTTATGTATGAAATCTATTGCTTCATCAAGACTGTTTACAACTTTTACGGCGATAATAAGGTCAAGAAACTCTTCATAAAAATCCTCTTCCTTTGCAGGAACAATCTCTGTGTCGTGTGCTTTTGGATGAGTGCTGAGTATCTGGTAAGACAGCTCGTCACACCTCATCTCAACACCTGCTTTGCCGTAGTAATAGGCAATCTCTGGCAGAAAATCTTCTGCAATATCTTTGTGAACAATAAGGTTTTCAATGGCGTTACATACAGAAGGTCTCTGGACTTTTGCGTTGTATGCAATGTTCAGTGCCTTTTCCATGTCTGCTTCGTTGTCAATGTATAAATTACACACACCTTTGTAATGTTTTATTACAGGCATTTTTGCTTTTTCTGATACAGCCCTTATAAGACCTTCTCCACCTCTTGGTATGACAACATCTATGTACTGGTCTAACTGGAGCAGGTGATTTACCACTTCCCTTTCTGTAGTTTCTACAAACTGTATTGCATTTTCTGGAAAACCTGTCTCTTTTGCAGCCTGTTTCAGTATATCAACGAGTATTTTGTTTGAGTTTATTGTTTCACTGCCTCCTTTAAGTAAAACCGCGTTGGAAGATTTCATACAAAGGGCGGCTGCTTCAATAGTTACATTTGGTCTTGCCTCGTAGATTATCATTATTGTTCCTAAAGGAACCCTCATCCTGCCTACTTTTAGACCGTTTGGCCTTGTCCACATTGATATAATCTGTCCAACAGGGTCAGGGAGAGATGCCACATCTTTTAAAACCTGAACCATACCTTTAATCCTTTTTTCGTTAAGGGCTAATCTGTCAAGGAGAGCTTTGGAGTATCCTTTTTTCTCTGCTTTCTGCAGGTCTTTTCTGTTCTCCTCTTCTATTTTTTCTTTGTTTTCTAAAATCAGATCTGCTGCTCTGAGCAGGGCTTTGTTTTTTATTTCTGTGTTTATCTTTCTGAGGCTTTTCTGTGAATTTTTTGCAGCTTTTGCTAAATTTTCAGCATATATCTTCAAATCCATTATAAACCTCCACAGATTTTGATTACTTAAAAATTATAAGACGGATGTTACTGAGTTTCCATAAAGTTTTCGTAAAATGTGATGGCCTCAAGCTCAGCTGACAGAAGGTCTTCAATGCCGAGATTTACATTTTTCAGATAATCCTTTGCTGTGTCTATCTGGTCTTTTTCTAAAGAAGTAATAGCTCCTAAAATATACCCTAAATTTCCTTTATTTTCTAAAATAGCTTCTTTGATTTCCTCATCTATGTATAGACTTTCTAAAATCTGTTCTATAGGTCTATGAAGAATAGCATCCAGGAGAGATAACATACCTGTTATGTAAGACTTTTCAATTTTGTTTATGTCAGATGTTATTTTTGACATAAGAACTTCCATCATCTTACCTCGTATTACTGCCCGCTCTAAAAGGGGGTTAGATTTTATGTCTCCCCCTTCTGATGCAAAAAGCTGCAGTATAGCCCACTTTTGAATGTTCGTATATCCTAATACTGATAATGCCTGTTTTATTGTGCTGATTTTAGTTCTCATATAGAAAAAAGGGCTGTTCACATATTTTAGAAGTTTGTAAGTAAGGTCTGGATAACCTTTTATAATTTTTTCTATTTCCTCAATCTCTTTTTCAAGTATAGATAACTTGAGTATGTTAAGAAGTGCTATTTTGTAGCTGGAGATTTTCTTTTCTTTCTTGATAGTGGGTTTTTCAAAGAAAAATCCCTGAAAGTAATCAAATCCTAACTCTTTTGTAAGCAAAAAATCTTTTTCAGTTTCAACCTTTACAGCAATAAGCTTAACACTGTATCTTTTCAGGAAATCAACAATCTCTTTCAGTTGTATGTCATTGAAGTTCTTGATATTTAGCTTTACGTAATCGACATTTTTTAAGAGGGGTGTAATAATTTCTGTGAATTTGACGTCATCAAGGGCAATTTTATAGCCCTTTTCTTTAACGTTTATTATACTGTCTAAAACAAACTTATTTACCCTTTCTATGCCTGATATTTCAAGGACAATCTTCTCTTCTGGTAACAGGTCAAGAAGTTCTCCTTCAATAAATTCTGGAGTAACATTTATAAATCCTAATTTATTATTAATAATGTCTTTGAAATCCATGTATGTGAGGAGATTTACTATTACTCTTGCAGTTGCTTCAATAGAGTCTTTTATTATTGCGTAATTCTCTTCTTTATCCCTAAATAATAATTCATAACCAATAATTTTGATGTTCCTGTCCAATATAGGTTGTCTTCCAAGATAAACTTCTTTCATCGTATTAATCCTTAATAATTATTAATTTATTTCTTTTTCGTAAATTACGGTTTATCTTTAAATATAGTATATTAGTGTGAAAAAACATCAGGAGACTGTTATGAAAAAGTTCAGAATTGCCCTTGCTCAGATAAATGCTACTGTTGGTGACCTTGAGGGAAATACAGAAAAGATAATTGAGTTTATAAAGAAAGCCCGGGAAAAAGATGTTGACCTTATTGCATTTCCTGAGCTTGCCATAACAGGTTATCCCCCTGAAGACTTGTTGCTAAAGCCCAGCTTTATAAACAGAAATCTACAGTGCCTCCAGAGGATAGCTGAAGAGAGCAAGAATATAATATCTATCGTTGGATTTGTAGACAGGAAAGATGACATATATAATGCTGCTGCTGTTTTACTTGACGGTAAGGTTGTTGCTAAATACCACAAGAATTTCCTTCCTAACTACGGTGTTTTTGACGAAGTAAGATATTTTCAGAGGGGAAACGAAATAGTTATTCTGAATGTGGAAGGATACAAGATAGGAATGTCCATCTGTGAAGACATATGGTATCCAGAAAATCCCATAAACATTCAGGCAATTGAAGGAGCTGAGCTTGTTATTAACATAAATGCCTCTCCATATCATGTAGGGAAAGTGAAAGAAAGGGAGGATATGCTGAAGGTAAGGGCAAGGGACAATCTGATATCTATTGCTTACGTAAATCTTGTAGGGGGACAGGATGAGCTTGTGTTTGACGGAAACAGCTTTGTTGTTGACCCAGATGGATTTATAGTATCAAAAGGAAAAGCATTTGAAGAAGACCTTATCATATCTGACTTAGACCTTGATGCAATATTTAGAAAACAGCTGAAAGACAACAGACTTAGAAATCTGAGAGCTATGTATAAGAGAGAAGAGAGGGTTGTGGAGGTATTTTTAGATTACAGGATAAAGGATAAGTTTGAGACTGTTCCCCAGAGAGTGGAGATGGATTTAACAGAAGTAGAAGAGGTTTACAGGGCACTTGTTACAGGATTGAGAGATTACATACATAAAAATAACTTTGAAAAGGTTGTTATAGGTCTCAGTGGAGGTATAGACAGCTCTCTGACTGCAACTATAGCAGTTGATGCTCTTGGAAAGGATAATGTTAAGGGGGTGCTTATGCCTTCCCAGTACACATCAAAGGAAAGTATAGAAGATGCCCTTCAGCTTGCAGAAAATCTTGGAATACAGACCTTTACACTTCCTATAACAGATATTTTTAAGAAGTATCTGTCTGAGCTAAAACCTGTTTTTGAAGGTTTAAAACCTGACATTACAGAAGAAAACCTGCAGGCAAGGATAAGGGGAAATCTCCTTATGGCACTTTCCAACAAGTTTGGATGGATTGTTTTAGCTACAGGAAACAAGTCTGAGATGAGTGTTGGTTATGCCACACTTTATGGAGACATGGTTGGAGGATTTGCAGTTTTAAAAGATGTATACAAAACAAAGGTCTATGAACTTGCCCAGTACAGAAACAGCATATCTCCTGTTATACCTCAGAGGGTTTTAGAAAAACCGCCATCTGCTGAACTTAAACCTGGTCAAAAAGATGAGGATGAGCTGCTGCCTTATGTTATATTAGATGAGATAATATATATGTATGTAGAAGAGGATATATCAGCAGAGGATATAGCAAAAAAAGGGTTTGATAAGAAAAGTGTTGAAAAGGTTATAAAGATGATTGACAGAAACGAATACAAAAGAAGACAGGCCCCGGTAGGAATAAGGATAACACCGAGGGGCTTTGGAAAAGATAGAAGAATGCCAATAACAAACAAATACAGGGAGATTTAGATGAGAGATTTAATAAAGTTTTTGATAGGCTTTTTAGCAGGGTTTATCGCTGTTTACAGAATATTGGACAGGAAGAATAGTAAATCAGAAGAAACACCACCCCAGTTAGAAGCGTTCAGTGGTGATGGAAGGATTATTGATGTTCTGAAAAAGTTTAACGAGATAAAGAAAAATATCTAACGGCTTTTATTGACTCCAATCTTCTCACACATCTTGGATACAGGACATTTTGAGCATAGGGGAGATACAGGTTTACATATAGTCTGGCCGAAGGCTACAAACAAGTCATTTATTTTGTTCCAGTATTTCTGGGGAACCTTTTTCATCAGCTCTATTTCAGTTTCCTCTGGAGTTTTCGTTTTTACAAATCCAAGCCTGTTGGAAATTCTGTGAACATGCGTGTCAACACAGATGGCAGACTTTTTAAAGGAAAGTGCCAGCACTAAATTTGCTGTTTTTCTTCCTACACCGGGAAGTTTCAGGAGCTCTTCTAAACTGTCGGGAACATTACCTCCATAATCTCTTACAATAATCTCTGATATTCTTTTTATGGTTTTTGCTTTATTTCTATAAAATCCTGCCGGGTATATAGCTTTTGCTATTTCTTCTTCAGACAGCTTCAGCATGTCATAAGGATTGTCTGCTATTTTAAATAGTCTCTCTGAAGCTTTTGCAGTGACTTCATCTTTTGTCCTGAGACTGATAACTGTTGATATCAGTATCTGGAAAGGGGTTCTTTTGTCCCTCTTTGCCATAAGGGAAACTACAGGAGCACTCCATTTTGGAAACTCCTTTTCAAGAATGTTCAAAACTTTAATAAATGTGTTTTTGTCCATGAAATAGATTATACTAAATATCATGAGAATTATTGTTTTATTTTTAATTGTTTGTAGTAAAGCCCTATCTTATGAGATAAAAATAAAGTCACATAACTTTTATCCAGCTGGACTTAATGTAATAAAGATAGTAGATTGGGAAAACACCCAATTGGAAATAAAGTGCAATGCAGGAAGTTTTCATTTCCCTGTAACAGGTAAAAAAAGTTTTTTTGTAATACCTTATGGTTGTAAAAATATAGCCATACTGAATGTAATTAAGGAAGGTAAAGTAATTTATAGAAAATTTATAAAAATTAGGGAAAAGTTTTATCCGGTTTCAAGGATAACTGTAAAAGAGAGAAAAAAGACGGAGAAAGTTTTAAGAAGAATAGAGGAAGAATACAAAAAACTGAGAAGTATTCTTACTACAGTATCACCCAAAAAATACAGAGAAGATACTTTTTTAAAACCCTTAAAAAAGATAAAGATATCCACACCTTTTGGTGCCCAGAGAATTATTAACGGGAAAAAACAATCTATACACTGGGGTGTTGATTTTGTAGCTCCCGAGGGAACACCAGTTTATGCATCTCTGTCAGGAAAGGTTGTTCTTGCTCAGGAGTTATTTTACACAGGTAAAACAGTTATTATTGACCACGGAAAGGGACTTTTTACCCTTTATGCCCATCTGTCTCGCATCTCTGTTAAAGAAGGAGAAATGGTGAAAAGGGGGGAGACTATAGGAAATGTAGGTTCAACAGGAAGGTCAACAGGACCTCACCTTCACTTTGGGGTTTACCTTGTAGGCGTAAGAGCTGACCCTATTCTGGCCTGCAGGCTGAAACTGTAATATATTGTTTAAAAAAGGAAGAAGGAGAAAGATGTCAGAAAAAAATGTTACACCAATGCTTGCCCAGTATCACAGGATAAAAAATGAGTATCCTGACGCCCTTGTTCTGTACAGACTTGGAGACTTTTATGAGATGTTTTATGAAGATGCGTATATAGGAGCAAGGGATTTAAACATTGCCCTGACAAGAAAAAAAGTAGGAAAATCCCAGTACATCCCTATGTGCGGAATTCCCTATCATGCAGCAGACAGTTATATCAGCAGACTTGTTTCCAAAGGGCACAAAGTAGCTATCTGCGAACAGTTAGAGGATGCCTCAAAAGCTAAAGGTATTGTAAAGAGAGATGTTATCAGGGTTATTACTCCCGGAACATACTTTGAAAATGAAAAGTTAAAATCAGCACTTACTGCTGTGTTTCCTTCTGGTAATAAATATGGTGTGGCATTTTTAAATCTTTCAACTGGAGAGTTTTTTGCTTCTATAATGGATTACGATAGTTTAGTTTCATTTATAGGTAAATTTCAGCCAAGAGAAATTTTAGTCCCAGAAGAAGTAAGCACAGAAAAACTGAAAGAAAATTTCAGACATATATTTTTTACACCAGTTAGTCAGGATTTCTTTTCTGAAGAAGCGTTAGAGGAGCTATTAAAGTTTTTCAAAACATACCACTATTCATCTTTTGGTTTCAGCAGTGATGAGACAGATGCTGTTATTGCTGCAGCTGCAATATTAAAATACTCAAAAATTACTCAAAAATCATTTCTCCCTTTTATATCTTCTCTGAGACCTTACAGGGATGACATTTATATGAAATTAGACTACTCAGCTCAGAAACATTTAGAAATAGTGTATGCCACAGAAGGCAACATTCCTCTAATTAAAGTAATAGACAGAACATTAACGGGAATGGGTAGAAGAAAGCTAAAATTTTTTCTACTCCATCCTCTAAAAAACTCAAAACTAATAAAAGAAAGACAAGATGCAGTTGAAGAGTTTGTAAACAATTCTGACTTAAGGGAAAAGTTAAGAGAAATCTTGAAAGAGATTTTTGACATGGAAAGACTAATATCAAAAATATCTTCAGGAACTATGTCCCCCAGAGATATGGTGGCTTTTAGGGAGTCCCTTAAGCAGGTGCAAAAGTTAAAAAGATTACAGTCTCAAGTTAAATCACCATTTCTTAGAGAAATCTTTTCAAAAATAGAAGATTTTGACTGGCTTACTGACAAGTTAGACAGATACTTAGAAGATAACCCTCCTGTTCATCTAAAGGATGGAGGGTTAATAAAAAAAGGAGTAAATAAAGAGTTAGACGAGCTTAAAGAAATAAAGGAAAAGGGCAATCAATGGATAAAAGACTATCAAGAGAAACAGAAAAAAGAAACAGGAATACAAAGCCTAAAAATAGGGTTTAATAAAGTAATGGGTTATTACATAGAGGTAACAAAACCAAACCTGAAATTTGTTCCTTCTCATTACAGAAGAAGGCAGACCCTTTCAAATGCTGAAAGATTTATAACAGATGAACTACAGAAATTTGAGGAGAAAATAATAACAGCAGATGAAAAGATAAAAGCTCTTGAGTATGAAATATTTATGAAATTGAGGGAGGAGATTTCCCTTGTTTCAGACATTATTGTGGAGACATCAAGAAATGTAGGAATAATAGATGTTCTTCAATCTATGGCAGAGATTGCTGTTGAAAAGGGATGGATAAGACCAGAAATAACAGAAGAATACACCATAGAAATAAGAGAAGGATTTCACCCAGTAATATCAGAGTCGGTTTCAGACTTCGTCCCTAACGACCTTATAATGAACGAAAAATCTTTCTTTCACATAATTACAGGTCCTAATATGGCAGGTAAAAGCACTTTTATAAGACAGTCTGCTCTCATTATACTGCTTGCTCAGGTAGGTTCTTTTATTCCTGCAAAGAAAGGAACAATCGGAATTGTAGATGGTATTTTCACAAGAATAGGTTCTGGAGATGTTTTGTCAAAAGGTCTATCAACCTTTATGGTTGAGATGCTTGAGGTGGCAAACATTCTGAATAACATAACAGAGAGGTCTTTTGTTGTTCTTGATGAAGTAGGAAGAGGAACAAGCACATATGATGGAATTTCTATAGCGTGGGCTGTTGCTGAACACATAAGTAAGGAGAAAAAGACCAAGACACTATTTGCCACTCATTACCACGAGTTAACAAAATTAGAACAGGAGATAAGAGGCGTAAAAAACTTTCATATGCACGTAAAAGAGAACGGTGAAAACATTAAATTTTTATACAAGATTATGGAAGGATTCTCAAACAAAAGCTACGGCGTGCATGTGGCCAAATTAGCAGGTATTGAAGAAAAGATTATAAAAAGAGCTTATGAGATACTTTATAAGTTAGAAGAAGAGCAAGAAAGAAAAATAGACGAAGCGATAATAAATCTCTCTCAGAAAAAAGCAGATTATTTACCACTATTTGAAGAAGTTCAGGATAGCAGTGAAAAAGAATATCAACAGATTATAAAAGAGATAGAAGATTTAGACCTTGCCTCAATAACACCTATAGATGCTATGGTTTTTCTGAACAACCTTAAAAAAAGAATAAAAATTAATAAAAAGGGCGGTATCTAAGCGATACCGCCAGAAATAGGAGGTTAGGAGGGCCATGAGAGGAAACACAGCTCAGGTGCTGCAATTTCCAACAAACCTAACCTGAGGGATTTGTATTATATGCAAAAAATGAAAAAAATCAATACCTTATATCATGTAGATTTTTCTACATTATATGCTTTGAGAGGGTGTTGAACACTACTCTGACAGCTTCGTCTATATTTTCGGGGGTGAAGTCTGCATCAACCCCCACATCTCCAAAGGTTTTGAAATATCTGATTATTTTATAGGATACTCTGCCGTTCTCTACTTTTTTTGCAAGTATAAACAAAACGTTTCCTATTTTTCCCGGTTGAACTGTCTCTAAAACAGTATAACCTTTCAACTCCTTGTACAGGGGAAGACCATCAGGGAGGCTGTACTCCTTCATTATAGGTATAACATCTTCTGGCTTTTCTATCTTTATTTCCATAAAACTCCCTCCTAACCTTATATCTATTTAATATAATTGAATTATTCTGCTGCTGCCATTTTTACTGTTTTTTTTATCTCTTTCTCAGAGATTTCTCTCCATTCCTTAGGTTTCATATTGTCTATCGTGATACTGCCAACGCTTATCCTTAATAACTTTTTGACAGGATGCCCAAATGAAGCCATAAACCTCCTCACAACTCTTTTCTGTCCTGAGTGTATAGTGATTTCTATGACTGTTGAGTTTCTCTTTTTTTTGAGCAGTTTAATCTCATCAGGTTTCAGGTATGTATCTTTCAGTTTTTTCCCCTTTCTCATCCTGTTGAAAGTTTCTGCATTTACCCTTCCTTCCACTTCAACGATGTACTTTTTAGGTATCTTTTTTCTTGGATGCATCAGAAGATTGGCAAAATCACCATCATTTGTAAGGACAAGCAGTCCTTCACTGTTGTAATCCAGTCTTCCAGCAGGAAACAGCCTCTCTTTTATACCTGTTTCTTTAAACAGGTCTGTCAGTGTTTTTCTACCAAATCTATCTCTGCCCAGCTGAGTCAGATAACCGACAGGCTTATAAATTTTTATGTATATTTTTTTGTTTTCAGGTTTTATTGCCGTTCCTTCCACTTCTACCCGGTCTTTTTCTGGGTCTATTTTCAGCCCCAGCTGTAAGACCTTTTGACCATTTACCTTTACTTTTCCTTCCTTTATAAGCTCGTCCGCTTTTCTCCTTGAGCAGTATCCAGACTGGGCTATAAATCTGTTCAGCCTTACTTTCATTTGTTTTTTTAATCCTCAGAATTTAACTTTATTTTAAATAATATAAGAAAAAGGGGATAAGATGCTAAAAATAATAGTTTTGGGTATAGTGATAGGAATTGTTTTTTACGGTATTACCGTTTATAACCGTTTTATGACCCTAAAGAATGGTTCCCAGGCAACCCTCGGTCAGATAAAGGTTGCACTGAAAAAAAGACTTGACATGTTATCACAGCTTGTTGACACAGTAAAAAATTATGCTTCATTTGAGAAAGAGACATTTGAGAAGATAACTCAGCTGAGAAGTCAGATATTAGGTGCAACTACACCTTCTGAAATATCAGAGATAGAGAAGCAGTCAAGACAGATATTAGGAAACATTCTTGTTGCTGTTGAAAACTACCCTGAGCTAAAAACCTCAGAGCTTGCAAAACAGCTTACCGATGCAATAAAAAAGATTGAAGAAGAGATATCAAGGCACAGATACACCTACAACAACATTATTCAGGAGTTTAACACAATGATAGATACTGTTCCATCAAACATTGTGGCAAATCTGTTTAAGTTTTCAAAGTTAGAGTATCTCAGATTTGAAGAACAGATTGAAAAGAGGCCAGACCTTAGCTGGAATTGATGGAAGAGCTAAAAAAGTTCAAACTGCTTTTGTTCTTATCTGTTATTGCAGGGATTACAGGTATATATCTGTCCTTTTTTTACGACCTAAGGCTTTTATTTCACGACCTTACAGCCCAGTATTCAGCTGTAATAGAAATTGGAGAAACAGTAGGTCTTGAGGAGCGGTATATCTTTGATGTTAAAAAATCTGGCAAATACAGAATGCTGTACAGGTACTGGGAAGTTCCTTTGTCTTATCAGAACAGCCTGAATAACCCTCACATAAAAGTTGCTGATGTTATTACAGATAGTCCATACTACATAAAAGATTATTCAGGAAATGTTTATGGAAATTTCCCACCATCTCTAAAGGGATTTATTGTTCAAAAAGCTTACAGAAATGAAGTAGGGATAATCAATGTTGGATATTTTACAGCAGGAAATTATAGTTTGAAGATAAACTACCTTCTTTTTCCTCCAGTTAATACAGATGGAGAGTTTAACCAGATAAACATAAAACTGGCAGACAGACATATCCCTTACACAGATATCTCTATAAGCATAAAAGACCCTGCGGGGATTATCTTAAAGGTTTTTCCACACCTGCCGAACTACTCAGTCAAAAAAACGGCAGAAGGATGGCTGATAAAGGGAAAAGCAAAAGAAAATGGTCTTGTTGAGATAGAAATGCTGACTGCAAAGTATGAGTTTAATGGTTATAAACAAAAGGTCAGTAATCTGCTTCAAAAAACATTGCAGGCAAACAGTGGGATAGTGTTTTCTAACCTGCTCATCTATGGTTTCCTTACTGTAGTTGTATCTTTTCCTGTTTTTATCTTCGCTTTGTACAGCAGATACGGCAGGGAAAAAAGTTTCACAGTCCCCCATTTTCTGAGTTTTATACCTGAAAAAAGCAGGAAACCCTATATTGTTAACCTTGTCTTTAATGGGGATGTTTTGGAGGCTGACGAGAATGCCTTTTACTCAACACTTTTAGATATGCACAAAAAGGGAATTATAAAAATAGAGCCATTTCCTTCAGACCTTCAGATAAAAATAGTAAGGTACTACTCAGAAGACCCTTATGAGAAGAGAATTCTTCAGTTTTTAAAAAAACATACAGTTGACCCTGAAGGTATGGTGTTCAGCAGTGCTGTTTTAGAAAGCAAGATAGACAGATATACATCTCAGAAAGATATAACAGCATTAAAAATAATAAAAAATGATATGGACTATCTGATGAAACACAAAGATATAACTATTTCCTCTGCTTTTATTGAAGATACAGGAAGAAAAATATTCAGATTTACCGTTTATCCTGTTGCTCTTATCTGCAGTATTTTTTCAGCTGTCTATCTTGTTGCTGGTCTGGAAAACTCCTTTACAGATACCGACCTGTACCCTGCGTTTATTCTCAGCACAACATTTGTTTTGCAGATTTTGCCATTTGTCTTCTCCCATACACAGCTCCTTGGAAGATGGAAAGAAAACTTTTATAAGGAAAAACTGCAGTGGAATTCATTCAGAAGATTTTTGTCAGACCTTGCAATGATAAAAAAGTATGCACCAGAAGATATAGTTGTATGGGAAGAATGGCTTGTTTATGGAACAGCTCTTGGAGTTGCCAAAAAGGTTGAAAAGGTTATGAAATCTTTAAATGTTAGTATTCCTGAAGTAAATATATCAAGAAACACAAGAATAAGATTTCACAGGTCTTACAGACATCTAACTATTTCTGTCGGAAAACTGCAGGCTTCCCAGAAGGCAGTATCAGGAGGAGGATTTGGGGCAGGAGGTGGCTTTGGTGGTGGAGGAGCTGGAGGAAGATGACCAAAGTTTGTGCATATTAGTATTGACTTTATACCTAAAAAGGCACATACTTATTGCTGGAGTTGTTTAAAGGTCTGGGGAGGGATCCCTTCCACTGAGCGCTCACACAGGTCTTTAAACGCTTCAAAAAGTAATTTTTATTTGGAGGATTTTTAGTAATGCGTCACACAGGTACAGTAAAATGGTTCAACTCAAAGAAAGGGTACGGATTTATCACAAGAGATGATGGTCAGGGAGATGTTTTTGTTCATTTCTCAGCCATTCAGGGTGAAGGATTCAAAACCCTTGAAGAAGGACAAAGAGTAGAGTTTGACATCGTCAAAGAAGACAAAGGTGAAAAAGCTCAAAACGTCGTAGTAAGCGGCTAACATTTTCACATAAAGGGGTGGATTTTCACCCCTTTTTTCATTATCTTAATCTCAAAAACATTCAGGAACAGTATGGGAAGATTTTTATTATCTATTTTGTTTGTTCTGTTATTTTCTGTCATTTCAAAAGGAGAAACTGGAGTTTATAAAGCATATGTATATTTTATCCCTGTTGGTGAGATAACATTTGATATAAAAAAAGACAGTGCCGTAGTCAAAGGAGAAACCTACAAAAGTCTCAGATGGCTTTATAACTATACATTCCGATTTGAAGCAAGTAAGGAAGGTTATTTTCTGTATGAAAAAGAAAATAAGAAAGAAAAAGTTTACAGAGACGAGCAGATAAAGAAGAAAAAACCGTGGCTTCCCCTAATTGTTAAATACATAATGGAAGGGAAAGATGTAAGTCCAGAAAAAGATAGAAATTTTCCATACAAAATTGAAAAACAAAAAAATAAAGTAATAATTTATCCACTGAAAAGTAAAAGGGTGAAAAGAATAGTCATGCTTTTAAAAAACGGCAGTAGATTACCGGAAAAGATAGAGATAGAAGGAAAGATAGATATTACCCTTGAAAAAATCAGATAATCTCTACCTCTTCTTTTTCAAACTTTTTCCCAGACAACTCCCAGCTACTCCAGCTTTTTGCCTTTCCATTTTCAACAGAAACAATTATGTATGACATGTCAGGTTGTGCAAATCTCAGGTCAGTTTCTGAAGGTCTGTCAGGATGGTCAGGATGAGAATGATATATACCTATAATCTGAAAACCTGATTTTTCTGCTTCTTCTTCAGCTTTAAGGTAATCCCTTGGGTCAATCTCAAATCTGTCGTTTGCTCTTGCCTTATTTTTGTTTTCAACCTGCATAATCTGATAGGCTGCTCTTGTATTACTGCTGTAATCTATATCACCAATGATAAATCCACATATCTCATAAGGATAGCCTTCTTCTCCCTGTTTTTCTATCTGATGTATCAGCTCTTTTTTTATCTTCAGCACCCTCAAACCTCTTTTTATTATAATTTTAACATGAAGATCCTACAGCTTGGCAAAACCCATTACGAAGATGCTTTAAGGCTTCAGAAAAAGCTGTTTCAGAGTAAACTACAGGACAGCAGTCTGGAGGATATCATTTTGATAACAGAGCATTTTCCTGTTTACACAAAAGGCAAAACCACACAGAAAGAGCACCTGAAAAACATTCCTGCAGACATTCCTGTGTATAATGTAGAAAGGGGAGGAAGTGTAACATTTCATGGTCCTGGACAGATTGTTGTGTATCCAGTAGTTTATCTAAAAGGAAAGAAACTCTCTGTAAAAAATTATGTGTGGACATTGGAACAAATTATGATAGAAACCTTAAAAGAAATAGGAATACATTCTTTTAGAATAAAAAAGAGAAGAGGAGTTTTTACAGACAAAGGGAAGGTAGGCTTTATAGGAGTAAAAATCTCAAGAAACGTCTCTTACCATGGATTTTCCCTCAATGTTGATGTAAAAAAAGAGTATTTTAATTACATAATTCCCTGTGGAATAACAGATATTCCTGTGTGTAATGTAACAGATTTTGTTGAGATAGACATTGAAACTGTTAAGGAAATTTTGATAAAAAAGATAAAAGAAAATTTTTAGGGGATAAAAATGGAGACGAACTTTTTTGCAAAATTTCACGGTCTTGGAAATGATTACATCTGTCTTGATGAAGAGTGGATAGATTTTAATCTGGACAGGAAGGCAATAAAAATCATATGTGATGTTCATTATGGTATTGGCTCAGATGGTATCTTACTTAAAACCTATTCTTCAAAGGCAGATTTTGGCCTGAGGATTTTTAATCCTGACGGTTCAGAAGCAGAAAAAAGCGGAAATGGACTGAGAATATTTTCTAAGTTCTTGTATGATTATGGATACACAGTGAAAAAGGAATTTACAATAGAAACAAAAGGAGGAATAGTAAAGGCAAGAATAGAAGAGCTTACAAACGGAAGGGCATCGGTAATAACAGTAGATATGGGAAAGGCTGTATTCACAGCTAAAGATATACCTGTTTTGTGTGATACAGAAGAATGTATAGGAAAAAAGATTAAAGTTGATGATAGAGAGTTTGAGATAAACTGTGTTTCTGTAGGTAATCCCCACTGCGTGATAATTGTTGATGAGCTTGACGAAAACATCGTTAAAAAGTATGGAGCAAAAATTGAGAAGTTAGATATATTTCCAAATAGAGTTAACGTTCAGTTTGTCAAGGTTTTATCTCCAGACCTTGTAGAAATCCGGATATGGGAAAGGGGAGCAGGATACACACTTGCTTCAGGTAGCTCTTCTTGTGCAGTTGCTTCCGTTATGGTAAAAAAAGGCTTGACAGACAGAAACCTTACAGTGAAAATGCCTGGAGGCATTTTGAAAATACAGATAGACGAAAACTGGAACATAAAAATGACAGGAGAAGTTCAGGAGATATGTTCAGGACACCTCAGCCCTGAACTTACAGAGCAGTTTATTTAGGCTGATAAATCAAAAATCTGCCACAGTGGGGACAGGTGAGGAGTTTTTCTCCTTTCACAAGCTCAGAGTAAACTTTTGGGGGAATAATCAGGAAGCATCCTGTGCAGGTATCACTGTCAATAATGGCAACAGCAGTTCCTCTTTTTTTCTTTATCATTTCGTATTTTGATATAAAGGGTTGTTTCATTCTTTCTTTTAGTTTTTCTCTTTCCTTCTTTAATTTTTCAAGTTGCTGACTTATATTTTCTAATTCTTCTTCTTTTTTTCTAATTTTATCTTGTATTGTCTGTTTTTCTTTTTCTATAATTTGATTTAGTTTTTCTTTTTCTCTCTCTAAACTTTCAATCTCTTCCATAATTGTAAGTATCTCATCTTCTATTTCCATTATAGACTCTTCAGCCTGTGCTTTTTCCCTCAGTAAAGCTTTATATTCCTCGTTTGTTCTTACCTTATCAAGAGCATCCTGAATTTTTAAAATCCTGTCTTCAAATGTTTGAATATCTAACTCTTTTTCTCTCTTTAGACTCTCTAATCTGTTTAGCTCTGTCTGAACTTTTTCAAATCTGTGAATGAGATTTTCTTCTTCTTTTTTTAAAATATGAATTTCTTCTGGAATTTTTTCTTTAAATTTTTCTAATCTGCTGATTTCTTCATCCAGTTGATGTAACTTCAGTAAAAGCTGAGTATCGCTGTCCATTATCTCTCCTGGCAAATAGTATTTAAGAATAATATATCTGTCTAAAGTAATTTTATCAACAATTCTTAAAATCCCATATTTCACCTTTTAGAGAATGCTTTGATAAAAGATTAATTCTGATGTAAAGAAATTGTTAAGACAGGTTGGAAAGGAATTATTTGAGATTTTTTAATTTTTCATAAAGTAGTGGTGTGTTATCTTCCGCAAAAGAAAGGATAAACTCATAGACTCCTGGTTCTGTTATTTCTTTTTTAAACTTTTTTAAAATTTTATCCACTAGTTCTTCTAATTCATTGTCTCTATTTTTCAAAGCCCTTTCCATATCGTATATATCTACTCCAACAAATTCATCTACATCAAAATACAAAAGTATGTGTTCAAGTGCATATTTTATATCTTCTTTATCTTTTACCTTTGCCATCTTTCCTCTCCTCTTCATTATTATTACTACGTTGATGTAGAAAATGCAAAAATATTGAGCGAAAATTGGCTCAGATATAAAAACTGGTGCGAAGGTTTGCAAGAACATTTAAAATAAGTATATGATTTAAATTTTTAAACAAGATGAAGATGGACGATAAAAAGCTATTTAATATGTTTGTGGACTTTTTTAGGGATTCTTTGGAAAATGGATGGAT
>Ga0256833_1000964_pt1 | contig 21685 bp, 12 predicted proteins | sample 356284metaG_FD_190535 | JGI IMG/M metagenome (GOLD analysis project Ga0256833, IMG submission 190535) | Hydrothermal vent microbial communities from Mid Atlantic Ridge, Atlantic Ocean - 356-284 | ecosystem: Environmental > Aquatic > Marine > Hydrothermal vents | place: Atlantic Ocean: Mid... | reverse complement strand
AGGGTGGAGAGAGAAATGCTCAGCCTCATCGGGCTGGGTGCGAAAAAGATTTCCCCCATCCACTGCAGTGGTGAATATACGAGGAGTTTTCTGAAGAAAAATTACCCTGAAATTTACCTCCCTCTTCATGTGGGAAGTGTAATCAAGCTATGAAAAAGATTTTTCTTATTGGATTCATGGGAAGTGGGAAAAGCAGTGTTGGGAAACTTCTTGCTGAAAAACTCGGAAAAGAATTTATTGATCTTGACGAATACATTGTTGAAAAAGCGGGTATGAGCATTCCGGAAATATTTGACAGATATGGGGAAAAATTTTTCAGGAAACTTGAAAAAGAGGCACTCAGAGAGATAACAGAGGATTCAAGAGATGCCGTAGTGGCCACAGGCGGAGGAGTGGTTGAGGATCCCGAAAATTGTGAGATTCTCAGGAAACATGTTACCTTCCATCTCCAAGCACCGTGGGATGAAATCTGGAAAAGGATCAGCAAAGATTCAAACAGGCCCCTGGTTGGAAGAGGGAAGGAAGCCGTAAAATCTCTTTATGAAAAACGGGAAAAGATGTACAGAGAAACAGGCAGAGTTATAAACACAGCTGAAATGACCGTAGAGGAGATTGCAGAAAAGATAAAGTCAATTGTCACTGGCCTGGAAGAAGGTGGGAAATAGCTTTTTTATAAGAGCATGAATTCAATTTGCTATAAGCTGCACTTCTGATGTATAATTAAGGCATCATGAATTCAAGGAGGAGGTTTGTCATGAAGAAATATTTAGTTGCTGTTTTCATGATTATTTTTTTATATGCATCCTGCCGGAGCAGTTCCCCATCCACTTCCACCAATGGAGGAGGAACAGGTAACAGCAATCAGCATCAAAACAATCCCGTAACTCCCCTCTCATACCCAAAACCTGAAGTTGATTTTAATGCACCTGTTCTGGACCTGAGTTCCACAGATGATTCAGACACAATTTCAAATTTTCTTGCAGATTGTATAGGTGTTGTTAAAAATGAATCTGAGTTTATTGAAAAACTATTTGTTGCTGATGAGGATTTTGATGATCTGACCTCCACAGGAAATAATACATGGAGAGGTGATGATTTCAGTGTGGTTGTTTCAAAAGCTACCGATTACACTTATCTTAATTTTTCCTTCGATATTGTCAGCGGAGTTGGTTCAGAGAGAACACTCCTGAAAATAAAAAATGACAGAAGCTATGCAGAGGTGGTGGCATATCAGAATGGCTCTCCCTACATAACAGCAAGGGCAAATTTTCAGAATAATGGAGAGAAAGGTGAAGTAATGAGATATGGTGGTTACTTTGAAGAGCTGGCTGCAATTTTAACCTATTCATCCGACAGCACCAGCGATACTGGAAAAGTCGAACTTTACCAGAATGGAAAGATGGGGGGAGAGGTCACCCTGTCTGAAGACGACCAGAGCAACCCGACGTGGGGCGAATGTGTTCAAAGGAGCATATATGAAGGTTCACTCCTCCTGGATGGCTATTTGAAGTGGAATATGGGGCATGGTGAGTATCACATAATCTTCCGCAACTCTGACGGAAGCATAAATCAGGAGCTGAAGGGGAAGTTTTAAAGTTTTAAATTGTAAAATTTCTTTACAGCAGGGCACAAATTCCCTATTTGAAGCCTTGACATTACTCCCTATCCCTGTAAAATTATTTCCGTTGCAGGTGACGGGAATCCGGTGAGAATCCGGAGCGGCCCCCGCCACTGTAACCGGGGACGAAAGGGCAATGCCACTGGACAGGTGGATCCGGAGGGGTTGCCTGTCCGGGAAGGTGCCCGAGTAGGATGATCCGGGAGCCAGGAGACCGGCCTGCAACGAAAAATCCGCGGGGTGTCGGGAAGTGAGAAAATTTCTGCTTTCTCTTTTCGCTCTAACACTCCTTGTATCCTGTAAGGGAAAGGAAAATTCAGAGCATCTCACTGTCACTGCAGGGAATTCCATCCTCATTTTGAACACGCTGTCTGAAGATATATCCCTCTACCGTGGGGGCAGGATTTTAAATCACCTTTCACCTGCGGATCAGGGTGCAAATAAAATCATAATTGATGAGAAAGGAATAACCGTTATAAACTCTCTCTCCAACTCCCTGACAACATACGACTTTCAACTTCACCTCCTATCAGAAACCTCAACAGGGTCAGGGACAAATCCCTTCAGCGGAGCTGAACTTGGTGGAATCCTCTATGTTTCCCTCTATCTTAAAGATCAGATAGCCCTTTTTTCAAGAAGTGGGGATTCGTGGAAATTCAAGTATTCTGTGGAAATTACTGGAGAACTCCCCGCTGATACACCCGGTGAGAAAAGGAGATTTTCTCCTATGGGTGTATGCAGATGCTGTGGAAGGGTTTTTGTTGCTCTTGCTAACCTGAACTCCAGCTCCACAGCAGGGGGGCCCGGCGGCATTTACATGGGTAAAGAGAATGAATGGAGTCTGATACAGGTAAATGGAAGAGATACAGTAAATGTGGTGAATATCGGTGGAAGAATAGCTGTCATAAGTGCCGGTGATTACAGGAATGGGGAGGGATTTGCGGGAAATGGAAAAATAGAGATCTACCATCCTGAGAAGTCAATTTTCATTACCGAAGTGGATGTCCCGGGAGCTCCATACACCGTCACAGGACCAATCAATTCTCGCTACTTCGTCTCTGATGCATCAATGGGTAAGGTGCTTGTGTATGATTCTGAGTGGAAATTAGTGGATAAAATCATTCTTTCTAACAACTCCCTGAGCATGGTAAGTGATCTTGAATCCTTTGGAAATCTTCTCTTTGCGGCAGAATTCAACACATCTCAGCTTTTCGTAATTGATCCAGTTAAGTTAAAAATAATCGGCAGATACAAAACAGGGGAAGGCCCAGTCGATCTTCAAAAAGTAAAAGGAGGTGTAGAATGAAAAAGATGCTACTTCTTCTCCCACTATTGCTTATTGTTGCAAGTTGTCAGCAGGGTAAAAAGGAAGTGGTTTTTAAAGCTCCAGCTGTTGTGGTTCAGAAAATTTCACCTGAAGGAGGAACAATTCAGGCAGAGGAACACAAGCCTTTTACAGTAAAGGTAAAGATCCTGAATCCCTCTCCATCTCTTGAATCTTACTGGATATGGAAGAATGAAATAGCTGGATATGGTACATCAGTAACAATAACCCCTGATGAGGAAGACGGAGGCAAAACAATACCCCTCACTTTTGTGGCCACCGGGAAGGGATACGAAACACAGGAAATCACTTATCAGGTGGTAATAAAAGAGGTGGACGATCCCCCAGAAATAACACAGTACTCTCCAGAATCAACCACCATTACCCTGAAAAAGGGGGAAACCATTCAGTTTTACATTTCTGGTAAGGATCCAGACTCTGAAATAAAATACATCTGGTATGTAAATGGAAATGAGGCGGGATACTCAAACACCCTTACATTTACGGCAACGGGGGAAATGGAAGGTCAAACCATAACAATCACCGGGACTGTCTCTGGTGGCAACAAATCTGCTTCGGTAACCTGGCATATTAATGTTGAACACTATGATTTTCCACCAGAAATAAACATTCCCTTCAACAAATTAATTCTATCCCTCAGGTTTTTCAAAAAAAGTTTTCCTGAAGTTATAGACCTTTCCAGATACATTGTGGATAAGGATAACGATTTTTACTCACTTCAAATTACCTTTGAAACATCAGACAGTGGAATTGTAGCCTATCAGAATGGGAAATACATGGCACTGAGAATCAACTGGGTACACTACCCCACAGAAAGCATCAGGATTAAGGTTTCAGATGGTGAAAAGGAAAATTCCGCTACCCTTTATCTAATTTACGATTCCTATCTTATTTTCAAAAATGAATATCAGTACTCCCTTTCCCTCGTGGGTTACAATCAATTCTATGTACTCTCACCGGTGCCAGGCTCACAATCTCCATATGTTATTTCAACAATAGCCCCCGGTGATTCAATTCTTCAGAATGGAGAGAAAACCACATACATTTATGGTTTCACAACATGGGGTGCCTACCACCTTCTGAAGTATAATCCCCTCTCCCTGCAGTTAGTTGATGAAGAAGATATTTCCTTCTGTGCATCCTCTCCCTACGAGTCAGAAGAGATCTATTACAATTCAGAAGATGCCATAGTTTTCACAAACTTCGAAAAATTTCATCAACCAGTGACAGGTGAGAGATTCTCCATTTACTACCCACTGGAGGATACATGCCACTCCTACCCGATTTACACAACAGGAATCGATCAGGATATGTCATACGAAGGAATCACTGAGGCATGGACCAGTTCCGGTCTAACTCTATTCCTTGCTGCAAGTGGATTTCAGGGATTTGACTACCAGAATTACAGGTCAATTTTCGGTGACTCATACCTTACAATGGTCACCATTTCATCCCTTGATCCAACAAACACGCTCTACACCACCTACAACTTCCATGTTACAGGATGTGTCAACCTGCAGGATGTTAAAGCTTTTGAAGATGATTATGGACATTATCTTGCAGGGGTATGTACGGGTGATTACAGTTCAACCCCCACGACTGACACAGGTTATCTGATTCTTTTCTCCATTGATAATGGTTATCCTCAGGAAGTTACTCGCATTTCTCTTGGTACGGGTTCACATCCCGGTGGAATTGAAGTAGTTGAAACAGAAGAGGGAATATTTTTGCTTGTAGGGAGTTCCTCAGGTAAACTCTTCGTTGTAAGGGCTGATAATGAACAGTTGAATTCAGTTGCGGTGTATTCATTCTCAGATTACGGATATGGTGGATGGGCAATGGTGACACCCGTAATTGGAGATTACAAGGTAGGTGAAGCAGGGGCAGTCGTTTCCTCATGGGGAATGAATTCAACTCTTTTCCTGAAATCTGACATCGAGAATCCTGATACTCCATGGGAGCATCTTTTTGATTTAGGAAATGCAGGCGCATCAAGCTGGATAACAACATTGGATTTAGGAAGATGAAAGAAAGCCGACTACGGAGAGTGAGTTCTATACTCACTCTCCTTTTACTTTTATCCTGTACACCCAGAAGATCAAAAGTGGAAAACTATAAAATTATTCCCTCCAGAGTAACCTTTCCTTCTCCCGGCAGCAGAGTAAAAGTGGAACTTTTCCATGATGAAAAGCAGGTAAGAGACTTCACACTCAAATCCCGTGATCCCAATATTGTAAGCGTGGATGGACATTTCCTGATTGCAGTGAATGAGGGGACCACCACTGTTCAGCTTACCCATGATTCATTCACAGGATTTATTCACGCTGTGGTTAAAAGGAATCTGAAACTGGATAAAATCTTCCTTGTGCCGGAGAAGCTGGAAATAACTGAGTGGAAGAATTATTCCATCTCTGTATCAGGAATTGATGATGAGGGAAACATCTTCTACGGGCTTGTGGGAACTTTCTCTTCCGAAAACCCGGCGGTTGCAACTGCAAAACCTTCAGGGGAAGTGGAAATCGGTGCGGAAAATGGAACAACACTTCTCAGATTCTACTGTTGTGGCAATCTGGCAAATAGCATTATAAAGGTGGACCTGCCGTCTAAGGAACCCTATGGCTTTAAGGTAATTGACTACAGTCTTGGCGTCTCCGGAGGTTTCGGCCTGGATTATTTCCCGGGAAATGTTCTTGGACCACCAAGGGGTGGAGATCCTGCGCAATCCTCCCCTGAAGAGCTGCTTTCTCTCGGAAATGGCGGTGAGATCACTATTGAATTTGCAAATTTCGTCACTGATGGACCGGGAGCAGATTTTATTGTATTTGAAAATCCGATGGAGTATGGAGATTCAGTTTTTACAGAAACAGCCTTTGTGGAAGTGAGTCAGGATGGGAAGAAATTTATCAGGTTCCCCCCCGATTACAATCCTGATGGAAAGGGAGGAGTTGGAAATCCCGCAAACTACACAAATCTTGCGGGAGTTCACCCCGTTTATGCAAATCCTCCCACCGTCCCAGCAACTGATCCGCGTTATGCCGGTGGAGACCAGTTTGACCTTAAAGAAACAGGTTTAAAATGGATAAGATATGTTAAAATTATTGACACTGGTTACGGATCAAAGGATATCAATGGAGATGTGATAGATGATGCGGGAAATCACTTTCCATGTGGACCTGATAAGTGTGGTTTTGATCTTGATGCTGTTTCAATTATCCACTCCGGGCATGAAGTGCCTCCAGAGTGAGGAAATACCCATTCTTGCCATTGAAGTTACTGCACCTGTTCCGCCAGAATTACCCACATCATTCACAATCAGAAAAAGCGTAGAGAGTGAAACTGAACTCACAGAAAAAATAGAAAGTTCAACCTTTGTTTCCGTGAAAAGAATGGGAGGCCGAACTGATCAGACAGAAATCTCAATAGAGGGAGTACGGGGAAAAAATATGGAGATTGAAGTTGACGACATGAGCTGGGAAACTCCTGACGGAAGTATTGATCTATTCGCTCTTCCAGGTAAAATTTCGCATCTCTCTCTGATCCCACAGGGAATGGGGGAAGGGGGAGCTCTCATAAGAGTGGAAACGGAAAAGAGTTGCAGGAAAAAGTTCCTTCTCACCTATGGAAGTGAAAATCTTGCAGGTGGAGAGGCAAATCTCTGCCTTAAAACTGGAAAGGCAAAACTAAATCTATCCACCGGGGCACTTAGCAGCGATGGCGACTTCCCATTCATAAACAACAGGGGGACATTTCTGTATACTCGTGACGACTTCCCCGACAGAAGAAAAAACAATCAGTTCAATAGAAAATTTTTCGATATTTTTCTTGCTTTCAGCAACCTGAGCTTTCGTTACGGAACCACATCTCTCCTGAGGGGGGAACCTGGATTGATAACCTTTCCCGGAAAGTACACTCATTCATACTCTCTTTCAGAAATCTTTACTCTGAGTATGAAAAATGGTAACCTTCTCCTCTACGCATCTGAAGGGAGAATCAGGGAAAAATACTCTGATCCTTCTGGTGAATTCAGCGGATTCCCCGAACACATTGAAACATTTTTCAATCAGAGAGAGGCAGGTTTAAAAGATTCGGGACAAATTACCAGAGGTATTTTCTGGAGATACAGAATGAAGGCAAGGGAAGTTACCCTGAAAAACAGGTACACTGGTGGGCACCGAAGGGGAGAGTTTTTTCAATATCCTGCAATCATTTTCAGCAGTGATAAACTCACCCTCTTTTTCATGACGGCACTCAACTCTGTTGGACACTCCTTTACATTTGATCCCTCTGCAGGTTTCAGCCTAAAAGAAGGAAGTTTTGACTTTTCCGGCAACTTCTCAACCCATACAAATTATCCCACAATGTATGAACTCTATTTTTCACACGGTCTGATACAGAACAACCCGCACCTTGAGGAGGGGAGAGGATGGTATGCAGATTTTATTCTCAAATACAGTGGGTTTCTCAATGCAACCCTTATGACCTTTCGGAGGCAGGATGAGAATCTGATTGATTACTTTCTAATTTCAGGCTTCAGATATAAACCACTTTCCCTCTCCAGCTCATCCCAGCAGGGTCTGACCATTATGATCAATAAGAAAATTGATTTTCTTGCTTTCGATCTTTCAGCCACACTAAACAAAACAGAGTACCACAGGGGTAACCTGAGCGGCGATATACCTTACATACCTGAGATTAACAGTACCGGTTCCGTGAGAGTGGGAACAAACCCATACTTTAAACTTTCACTATTTTTTCAAAAGATGGTTTTCCTTAATCTCTCCAACACAAAATATATCGATCACCAGTGGAGGATGGATGGAGAAATCTATTACAGATTTTTCACAAACTTCTCCATCAGATTTTACCGTTACAATCTCTTTTCAACATCCTTCTGGTCAATAAGGGGTTTTCCAACCCCGCTGAAGGAATGGGAAATTGACCTCTACTGCCGTTTTTAACCGATTTCCTCCCTCTTTCTGTACTCATCACGGGTCAGTAAAGTGTAGAGGACTGGTACCACCACAAGTGTTAAAAGGGTCGCAAAGGTGAGACCAAACACAATGGCAGTTGCCATAGGTCCCCACCACTGTGCTCCCGGGTCACCAACATCAAGCCTCAGATGTATAAAGTCAACATTCACCCTGAAGACCGTTGGGAGAAGAGCGATCACGGTGGTCAGAGCAGTTAAAAGAACCGGTCTCAATCTTATCTTGGAAGCTTCAATGGCAGCTGTAAATTTGTCGTAACCCTGTTCCCTCAATTCCTGAATGAAGTCAATAAGCACAATGGCATTGTTAACAACAACTCCTGCCAGACTGATGATACCCAGACCGGTCATAATGACACTGAAGGGAGTCAGGGAAACAATCAAACCAAAGAAAACACCACCAAGAGAGAGGACCACTGAAACCATTATGATGAAGGGCAGTACAATGGAGTTAAACTGAGTTATCAGGATGAGAAATATGAGGGCAAGTGCGTAGAGGAAAGCCTTTCCCAGAAATCTCTTCGCTTCAGCCTCCTTTTTTCGCTCACCCTGAAAGGAAATTGTGTACCCGGGCGGAAGAGATATATTCTTCAACCGCTTCTTTATATCCTTCAGAATCTCTGAAGCAAGCCTTCCCTCATTGTTTCCCATAACGGTAACTTCTCTTTTTCTGTTAATCCTTCTGATTGTTCCAAAACCATTCTCTATTTTCCATGTTCCAATTTCTGTTACTGGATGATAGACACCCCTCATATCGGGTATAATGAGTGAATCCAGATAGGAAAGAGTCCTGTACTTTTCTGGAAATTTCAGTGTAATGTCAAACTCATTCTCTCCTTCATAGTACTTCGCAACCTTTGTCCCACTGTAGATGGTTCTGAGGGTTGATGCAACCATCATGGGATTAAAACCCATCTGTGAAAGCTTCGTCCTGTCTATTCTGAAGTTGATCTCTGGCTTGGCCTTCTTCAGATCTATTTTCAAATCATACAGACCGGGAATATCCCTTATCTTCTCCTTTATTTCCTCGCCTATTGCCAGCAACCTGTTTATATCATCACCTGTTACCCTCACCTGAATGGGCATCTTCCTCGGAGGTCCCATCTTCTCTCTCTGGACCAGAAACTCTGCACAGGGAATTCCAGCAATAGCTTTTCTTATATCAAGAATGGTTTTCAAGGTATGCTGATGCCTCTCGTGCCTGTCCACAAATTCAATGGATATTCTCGCCTTATTCGAATTGGCAGCAGATGCTTTTGACTGCCATTTAACGGCACCCTGACTTACTCCCACTCTCGTTGCAATATGCTTAATATCCGGGATATTCTTAAGTCTATTCTCAACTTCCCTTGCGATTTTATCTGTCTCTTCAAGAGTGGTTCCATCGGGTGCCTCTATTGAAATAAATGCTCTGTCAGGATCAGTTTCAGGGAAAAAATTTACCCCTTTCCCCAGAATGGGAAAGAGAATTAAGTTTACGAGAACAAATGCCACAGCAATGGAAATAGTTAGCCACCTGTGATTCAACGCCCATCTCACAAGTTTTTCAAAGTTGTTATATAGCTTTGAACCCTCTCTGAGAATTTTCTCTTCTTTTTCCTCCTTTCTTAAAAATGTGGCTGCAAGAAGAGGATCAAAAAGCATTGCCACAAGATATGAGGCAGTGAGGGCAACTATAACCGTTTTTGGCAGGAAGCTCATGAAATTACCCGTAACACCGGGCCAGAAAAGAAGGGGGAAAAATGCGGAAATGGTTGTGAGAGTGGAGGAAAGAACAGGCATTGCCACCTCAGATGCACCATCATATGCTGCTTTCAAAAGAGTAATATTCCTGGTGTGATAGTGCCTGTATATGTTCTCTATTACAACGATGGCATTATCAACAAGCATACCAAGGGCAATAATAAGAGAAAAGAGAACCACCATATTGAGGGTTATTCCCATCAGATCTATAACCAGAAAGGTGAAGAGAAGGGAGAGAGGGATTGCAAGGGCAACAAGAACTGCACTCCTCCATCCCATGAAGAGGAAAAGAACAATAAGTACAAGAAGAAGACCTGTAAGCAGATTATTCTGAAGTGTGGAGAGCATTCTTTTTATATGCTTTGAAGCATCTGAAGAGTAAATGATCTTAACATCGGGAGGGAGTGTCTTTGAGAATTCTCTGACTTTTTCTTTTATTCTGGCAACAACTTCAAGTATGTTTGCTCCTGCCTTTTTCTGAACTGTAAGGGTCACTGCGGGTTTTCCATCAATTCTCGCAATACTTGTCCTCTCGGCAGGGGCATCCACCACATCTGCAACATCTCTGAGATACACCATTCCCCTTCGGGTCACCTTAACCGGGGTATTCTTTATCTCATCTATTGATCTGTATTGAGAATTCAATCTGACAAGAAATCTTATCTTCCTGCCCTTTGTTCTTCCGCCTGGAATATTTATGTTGTTAGCCTTAATCGCCCTTATTATATCTGTGAGAGCAACTCTATACCTGATAAGATCCTCCACCCGTGGAAAAATCTGGATCTCTCTCTCCCTTCCGCCGGAGATATCCACATTCAGAACCCCCGGTATATCCTCAATCTCCTCCTTCAGATCCTCACCAAATCCCCTCAATATGGTCTCACTGTAATTCCCCACCAGGTTTATATAGAGAACCGGAAACTCTGAAAAACTTATCTCACTTATTGAAGGCTCTTCAATTCCCTCCGGAAGATCTCCTCTCGCCAGATCCACCTTTTCCTTTACCTTACGGAGTGCATCGTCAATATTTATTCCCGCCTTGAACTTTAACATTATCATTGATGCACCTTCAGCGGAAGTGGATTTCATCTCGTCAATTTCCTTTATTTCTGATAGCTTTCTCTCAAGTGGCCGCGTAATCAAATTTTCAATATCTTCAGGGGGAGCACCCATGTACGGGACAGTGACAATTATATACGGTATTGTCATGTCTGGTGCAAGCTCTCTGGGGATTGTCACATAGGCAATATAACCAAAAATTGCCACAAAAATGAGAGTCACCCATGTTGTGGTGGAATATTTCAACGACAGATATGTCAGCACGCTTTTCCTGTTCATTTCACAACCACCCTCATACCTGTTTTAAGATACTGCTGACCTGAAACAACAAGATTATCCCCCTCTCTCAAACCTGAAAGAATTTCTATTTTTTCATCAACTATGGATCCAGTTTTTACCGGTACTTCATAAGCCTTTCCATCTTTAACAACGAACACGGATTTCCCCTCTCTGGTAAATTTAACAGCATCAAGGGGGACAAGAATTCCTCTTTTGTTCTTAACTATTGGAACCATCACCGTAACAGGTGAACCATCAACAATATCAAGTGGGGGTGTTCTGAGAATCAGTTTTCTGAAATTACCGCTTACCACATAACCCCTTGAAATATAGGCTACTTTTCCCATATACTTTCCTTTCCCATCGGTAAACTCAAGCTCATCTCCCTCTGACACTTCAAATTTTTCTCCCGGAAGGAATGCATCCACCTCAGTTACATACCTGCCAACAACTTTCCCCAGTGGATAACCGGGAGTTACAATATCACCAGTTTTAAGTTCAAAATCCTCCAGATATCCATCCAAAGGTGCCGTGAGAATGGAGAGCTGGTAATTGACCTTTGCGATAGAGTACCTCTCCTGTGCCGAGATGAATGCAGCCTGCACCTTTTCCCACTGACTCTTTGAAATAAGAGACTTTTTGTAAAGCCTGTCCGCTCTCTCAAACTCATCCCTTGCATTCTTTAACTGAACTTCTGCTATTTTTAGCTGAGACGCAAAAATAGAAGTACCAATTTCTGCAATTTTATCTCCCTTCTTTACAAAATCACCTTCCTTCCTGAAAATCTTTTCAACCTTTCCCCCACCTCTGGATTTTAAAATGATCTCTTTAGCCTTTGCATATCCGGGAACAGGCCTTGTAATGGTGTACCCCTCAACTCTTACCCTTTCAACCTCTACGGGAACAGGTTTTACAGCAGTTCTGAACTCCCTCTTCCCGCACCCTGCAAATGCTATTGTAAACACTAACAAAAGGATTCCTGTTCTCTTCATTGCCTTATTTCCTCCATGAATTGTTCAAGTTTTCCTGAAAGTATGTAAACATTCATTCGTTTTAATAAAAGCTGATACCTGTTCCAGATAAGAGAGAGTTTTGCTTTCAGCAGATTATTTCTTGCATCAATATATGTGATTACATCTGCCTTTCCATTTTTGTAATTTTCCTCTACAAGGGAGAAGTTCTTTCTGGCAAGATCAAAAGTCCTCCGGGAAACCTCAAGGAGTTTCTTCTGCTGAAAAAATTCATCAATTGCCCTCTTTAGCTTAATCTCTGCCTCTTTTTTTCTCTTCGTCAGATCAAGACCGGCAATTTCTTCATCAATTGAACTTTCCCTTATTTCGTAGTATCGAGATAAGCCGCTGAAGATGGTCCATGTCAGCTGAAGCATAACCATCCAGTTCTCCTTTTTTCCAAAATTTCCCGGGTTCTTCTGATAGGAATAATTCCACATAAAATTTATCCTAGGAAACAATCTACCCACCTGAACCTTCCACATCTGATGAGATAACTCTTTCTGAAGAGATGTGATTTTCAGATCCACAGATTCATCGGTAGAAAAAGCACTTTTATTGAGGGAAGAAGGTACAGGAGGTTCAGCAGGAAAAATTTTCCTTCCAGTTAATCTTTCCAGTTCGGATGATACATACCTGATCATGGTTTCAACTTCCATGAGAGACTTTTTGTGACGCTGAATCTCGATATCTATTCTCAGCTTGCTCCATTCAGGTTGCAGACCAAGGGAAATTTCATCCTCAGTCTTTTTCTTCTCAATTTCCAGTTCACTGTCTTCCTTTAATAGAACATCCTTTTGCTTCGTGAGAAAGAGAAGCTGCAAATAGAGGTTTGTCGTCAGGTATGCAACCATTTCCTTTGTCTTTTGAAGCCCCAGTTCAGCCATTTCCCTGTAAAGGTTTGTTATTTTCAATCCAGGAATCATTGATGGATCAAAGATCTTCTGCATCAATTTCAAACCCATTTCATAATTTTCTGAAGGACGCACCACAACTGATTCAGGTTTGTAAGAATTCCCAAGCAATGCCTGCAGTTCTTGAGGTATGTGGGGAGAAAATGTTACTTTAACTTCGGGATTCCTCTGGTAATTCCAGTACCCTGTTATTTTGGGCGCAAATGTACCCCAGTACTCATCTACCTCCAGTTTACTCTTTTCATAGTTCAGAACCGCACTTTTCACCTCTTCACTGTGTTCCCATGCAAGATTTATGGTTTGCCACAATGTAGAAGATGAATTTACCGTTGATGTTACTGCAATCATAAAGTTAAGCAACAGAGTCATTATATATTCCATAAAGGAGCACCTCCTTAACCTCTCTTAACATTTCCTCAATCTCTTCTTCATCCGATTTTGTAAGAGAAACATAAAATCCCATTCCCCTGAGCAGCATAAAGATGATCCATGAGATTTTTTCCATATCTGTAAACTTTCTGAAAAACCCCGTATCCACTCCTTCCTGGATAATTGAATGTATTATTCCAAGAATTCTCTTTCTGATCTTTTGAAATCTATCCTTTTCCTCCTTCAGATCCCTCGTTGAAACGGACTCAAAAAGGATCTCCCAGAAAGTGGATACACCCCTTACATTCTCCATGTAGGACCTTATGAGAAGCTCAAGCTTTTCAACCGGGTTTTCTCCCCTTTTAACACTCTCTTCAATAGAGTCAACAAATTTCTCAAGATAGTAGAAAATTGTAAATGTTATGATCTGCTGCTTGTTCTCAAAGTATAGATAAACCGTTCCTTTCCCTATACCTGCCTTTTTTGCAATCTCCTCAACAGAGAATGCTGAATTCTTTTTCTCAATTATCAATTCCCTTACCGCCTCTGCAATAAGTTCTCTCTTATCCATGGCTTCTCCTGACTGACCAGTCAGTCAGTATATCAGAAATTGAACAGATGTCAAGAAAAAAACTGAAGCTCTCCAGATTTACCTATTTCTCTCCAGAGACCATTTCCGGAGCATCAACATGAGATCCATGGAATCCTTCCACATACCAGTGCGGATGGCATATTCAAATTTATCAATGCCATCCCTGTAGAGAAGATAATCGTAATATTCAATAAAATTTCCGGGCTCCACTTTCCTTGCTCGCTCGATCTCTTTCAGAGCCTTATCAATCTTTCCCTCTGAATAGTAGAGTTCCGCCAATCTTAAATGAGCAAGATTCAATTGAGGAAAAAAATGAATACACTTTTTCAGATAAGCCTCAGACTTCTTTTTATCACCTACCGAGATGGGAAAAGAAGGTAACTTGAGGTAAAGAGAACCGAGAAAAAGAAGGGGTATACCTTTACAACAGAGTGGATCTTTTTTCACAATTCTTTCCGTAAACGCAATGATTCTGGGAGCAAGAGTGGTAAATATTCGAGAATTCAGGTAAAAATTTGCTTCTGAATAAAACAGGAGACTCCAGAACTTGAAGACATTGTCCTCAGGGAATCTTTTCCTTGCCTGATTAACATATTTCAATCCTATCTTACTCCAGTAAACTTTTTCACCCTGGGAAATGGCGTTCTGGACCATTGCCTGAACGAAATAGTTTCTTATTCTATACGCCTGTCTCAGGTAGGGATGATTTGAAATTATCTGGTTGAGTTTACCAATAATAGAGCAGATCCACTGATCATTTCCAAAGTGATCAAAAGTTAAAATAGATTCCTTTGAAAATATAGACGCTTCTGGATCAATACTGTTGAGGAAAAGTATAACATCCTCACCTGTTAAAAGAGCAGGTAAAATAAGAAGGAAAAGAATGATACAAAGTTTCTTCATTACCAGCTGTCAGGTTTGAAAAAGTATATAACAGAAGTTTACCAGATGCAAGACATTGATAAGGTTTTTTAGACACTGGTAAATTTCACCACGATGGTGAGAAAAAGGTGGCTGCACCTGAAGTGGCGCAGCCATTTATCTACTCTTCCACTACTTCAAAATCCTCCTTACTGGCCCCACAGACTGGACAGGTCCAGTCATCCGGGATCTCTTCAAAGGGAGTTCCAGGAGGAATTCCACCATCAGGGTCACCCTTTTCAGGATCGTACACATAACCACAAATCGTACATACATATTTTATAGCAGGTTTCTTTTTCTCCTCCGCGGCTTTCAATTCCTTCTCGTCAACATATGTTGGAGCCCTGGCAGGAGATTTTCCTCCCTTAATTTCATGGTAGTAGGAGTATGTCATCGGTTCACCATCACCGGTAATATCAGCATCAATTACCCTCCCAAGGAAGACGGTATGGGTGCCCGCATCCATCTTTTCTTCAACCTCAGCAATTAGATAACCAATTACACCTTCAGTTATAACAGGGAGACCATCAACCACCTCATACTTCGTATCTTTAAATTTATCAATATCTCTGCCAGACTTGAATCCAAACTTTCCGATGAGTTTGAGCGGAGCTTCCTTTGAAAGAATGGAGACTGAAAACCTTTTACTGCTCTCAATAAACTCATGTGTCAGATTTTCTTTGTTTATACTTATTGCTATTCGGGGTGGATCTGAGGTTATCTGAAAAACGGTGTTTGCCACCTGCCCATTGAACTTCCCATCCTTAACAGAACTCACTATGTACATCCCATAACTGACCTTGTGAAAAACCCTCTTGTTCATTACTCATTCCTCCTTTTTAAAATTAGTTTAATCTTTTAATTATTATAACAAAGATTCCCCCGAATAGCAAAATTACAAGCACGGGATCAAAACCTTCTCCGGCATCTCCAGGCATAAAACTGCATGCTCCGCCTCCGCCAAAGTACTTGTAACCCTGGATATTTTTCCCCTTCGTAACATTTGCTCCAGAAGGCTGAGAAGGCTGGGGAGTCAGATCCCGGTAATCGGGAATTCCATCGTTGTCGCTGTCCTTCGTGCCTTCCTCGCCATCAGGTATTCCATTGTTATTGCTGTCCGGATCCCTGAAATCTGGAACCCCATCTCCGTCACTGTCAATGGGCGGTGTTGCAAGATTTTTATCTCCAGCCTCCACTGCGTCGCTGAGACCATCATTGTCAGAGTCACTGTCAAGATAATCAGGGATACCATCTCCATCATTGTCATATTTGACCTCATACCCCTCATCATGGTTGGAAATATAATCGTGATCAAGATCTCCCATTGGACCATCATTGTCATTTGCATCTATATAATTGGGAATTCCATCCTGATCAATGTCACCTGTACCCTCAATCAGGTCACTCTTTCCATCATTGTCAGAATCGTGATCAAGGTAATCGGGGGTACCATCTCCATCGGTGTCAACAGGATTATTTCTGTCAGCTCCCATCTCCACCTTATCAGGTATCATGTCTCCGTCGTCATCCGGGTCTATCCAGTTTCCTGCTCCATCAGAATCACTGTCAGATGTTCCCTCAATTGAATCGGGTATTGAGGAATTGGAGGGATCATCGCTATCCGGATCTCTGTAATCTGCCTTTCCATCCCCATCATGATCAACTGGAGGAGTTGCAAGATCAGAATCCCCTGCCTCAACCCTGTCGGGTATTCCATCATTGTCACTGTCATTATCAAAAACATTGGGTATATGATCTCCATCATCATCAAGGGGTTTCAGGTAGTTGTTTCCAACTTCCTCACCATCCATGATTGTATCACCGTCGCTATCTGGATTTAATATATCACTTCCCACCCTGTACTCCTGATAGTTAGTCAATCCATCATTATCAAAATCTTCCTCTCCATCCTTTATACCATCTCCATCTGTGTCAGGATTATAAGGATCAAGAAGGCCAGGATACTGCTCTTCAAAAATATCTGGTAAGCCATCATGATCCGAATCAATGGGATTATCATCGTAGGGGTTACGCCAGTCCGTACCAAGTTTGAGTTCCAGATAATCGGGAACACCTCCATTATCAGTGTCATGGTCAAGATAATCGGGTATTCCATCACCATCCTCATCATGTGGTCTTCCATAGTAGAATGGACGTGCCTCTGTATAATCACAGTAACCATCATTATCGCTGTCCTTATCCCTGTAATCGGGAATTCCATCACTGTCGTGATCAGGTGGATTATCACCATAATTTATAACTTCGTTGCCAGATACAACGGAAACCTCCGTCACATCAGGTATACCATCATTATCACTGTCCGTATCAAGAGCATCAATTATTGAGTCTGTCGTTTCTCCACAGTAGGAAGTGGCATCAGAATTAAGAGGATGTGTATAGTCAGCTCCTGCTTCTATTCCGTCGGGGATGGTGTCCCCATCTGTATCCGGGTTGGTTGGGTCAGTGCAGTGTTTCTGACCATCATTTCCTCTGTAACATACGATATAAACCTCAACTCCGTCCAGCAAACCATCCCCATCGGTATCAGGGTTATTGGGATCAGTTCCCAGTATAGCCTCCTGGGAATTTGAGAGTCCATCATGATCGGGATCCTGACCGGAATCATCTGATGGGTCTCGCCAGTCGGTACCATGGAGATGTTCGTAGAGATCCGTGTCTCCACCATTGTCAGTGTCACTGTCAAGCATATCTGGTATTCCATCTCCATCAGTATCCTGCAGTTGAGAAGCATTTGAAATCGGGCTGGTACAGATGCTCGTTCCGGAGGGAAAAGCCTCGGTAAAATCTGAATAGAGATCGTTGTCAGAATCACCGTCTATGTAATCAGGCTTTCCATCTCCATCGTGATCCACAGGCGGTGTTGAGAGGTCACCATCTCCCGCTTCAAGGGAATCGTAAATACAATCATTATCACTATCAAGATCTCTGAAATCTGGAATTCCATCACCATCAGTATCAACTGGTGAATCTGTTACAACTCTGGATCCAGATTCATCAAGATCACTTATGCCATCATTATCTGAATCACTGTCAAGGGCGTCTATCTTTCCATCATTATCAGTATCAATGGCGGTGCAATCAGTCGCCCTCACCTCATACCCATCAGAAATGTGATCCCCATCTGTGTCGGGATTGGTCTTATCAAGTCCCAGAGAATCTTCACAGGCATTGGTCAGGCCATCTCCATCAAGATCTCCAAGGGGTCCATCTCTGTCGTTTGAGTCAAGGTAGTTGGGAATACCATCTCCATCAATATCCCCTGTACCTTCCTCATAATCAGCTTTGTGATCCCCATCTGAATCAAGGTCAATGTAATTTGGAATCCCATCTCCATCAACATCAGTGTCCGCCACTCCATTTCCATCTATATCCGTATTCATCTCAGTATAGGTGAGAATACCATCATTATCATCATCGGGGTCAATGTAATCAGGTATATCATCAAAATCATGATCGATCGGCGGTGTTGAGGGATCATTATCACCTGCTTCCACAATGTCAGGGATGGAGTCTCCATCTGAATCACTGTCCATGTAATTGGGTATGCCGTCTGAATCTGGATCTGCATATCCTTCAACCTTATCCGGAATAAAATCTGCGTCGCTGTCAAGATCCCTGAAATCTGGAATGCCATCTCCATCTGTATCCACAGGAGGAGTTGAGAGATCTCTGTCTCCGGCCTCCACAGAATCAGGTATTCCGTCTCCATCACTATCAGCGTCAAGGGCATCTATTACTCCATCATGATCCGTATCAAGAGGAGAATCTATATTTGAAACTTCGGTGTAATCATCAATATAATCACCATCTGTGTCGGGATTGTATGGATTGGTTCCAATCTCTGCTTCCTGATAATTTAACAACCCATCATGGTCGGGATCACCCAGTGGTCCATCAGAATCATCCGGGTCACGGAAATTGGGAATTCCATCACCATCTACATCCCCGGTTCCCTCTATTTCATCGGGTTTTCCATCATTGTCAGAATCCAGATCCCTGTAATCAGGCGTCCCATCGCCGTCAGTGTCGTATGGAGTGGTAAAGTAGTTGTGGTCTCCCTCCTCAATTGAGTCAGGGATTGTGTCTCCATCACTGTCATTATCAAAAACATCCGGGATCCCATCTTTATCTGTATCTGGAAGTTTTACTGATGTGGCATTGGTAACTGTAACTGTGTAGTAATCAACCTCCTCTCCATCCTTGATATGATCACCATCAGTATCTGGATTGTTTATATCAGTGCCGAAATAATACTCTCCATAATTGTTAAATCCATCTCCATCCATATCGTCAAGGTCATCCCTTATTCCATTACCATCTGTGTCGGGATTGTGAGGATCAAGTCCAACTTCCTCTTCATAGACATCCGGCAGGTTATCTCCGTCACTGTCCTCTGAAGGAGATAGAGAATCATCTGAAGGGTCACGCCAGTTCTTACCCAGTATTTTTTCAACTGAATCAGGCAATCCACCATTATCTGTGTCGTTGTCAAGATAATCGGGGATACCATCTCCATCTGTGTCCGCAGGTTTAACACCATCAAAGGGGCGCGCCTCCACATAATCGCAGTAACCATCATTATCGCTGTCAGCATCGCGGTAATCTGGTATTCCATCTCCATCTGAATCCACAGGAGGTGTGGCTGCCCTTCCATATTTCACCTCTATTTTATCCAGGATACTATCTCCATCTGAGTCACTATCAAGGGCATCTATTTTATTGTCGCTATCATGGGTGCACGGACCGGAGTAGGAGGAATCTGTGTTGAGAGGATGCTCAATGTCACTGCCCACCTCAGTTCTGTCATCAATGTAATCAGCGTCACTGTCTCTTTTGAGCGGGTCTGTTTCAGTCGTTACAACCTCAGTATAATCACTGAGACCATCGCCATCGGTATCGGGATTCTCTGGATCAGTGTGGTATATATTCTCCTCCTCTCCGTTTTTCAGGAGATCTCCATCCAGATCACCAAGAGGTCCGTCATTGTCATTCTTATCAAGGAAATTTGGAATGCTGTCTCCATCAATATCACCTGTACCTTCTACCTGATCACTTTTACCATCACCATCTGAATCAAGGTCAAGATAGTTCTTAACACCATCTCCGTCAATATCCTGATCAGAAACGGGGTTGCCGTAAACCACCGTATTTATCTCAATATAGGTGGGAATACCGTCATCGTCATCATCGGGGTCAAGATAATCAGGTTTTCCGTCATTGTCATGATCCACCGGGGGTGTTGAGAGATCTCTATCTCCCGCCTCCACCGCATCTGTAACTGAATCACCATCTGAATCAATGTCTATGTAATTGGGTTTTCCATCATTATCAAAATCTGATACTCCTTCAACTTTATCTGGAATAAAATCATTGTCACTGTCATTGTCCCTGAAATCAGGGATAGAATCACCATCACTATCCACTGGGGAAAGATGCCATGAATTCACACCTGATTCCACAGCATCGCTTATTCCATCACCATCAGAATCGTTATCAAATACATCCGGTACCCCATCACCATCTGTATCAGTCAACCTGATTGATGTGGCATTGGTAACAGTTACATAAGCATAATCAACTTCATAACCATCGCTTATATTGTCACCATCGCTATCGGGTGAAGTTATTGAAGTTCCGAAGTAATATTCACCATAGTTGTTGAATCCATCACCATCAAGGTCATCAAGGTCATCCCTTATGCCATCTCCATCAGTATCTGGATTGTGGGGATTGAGCCCATTTTCCACCTCATAAGAATCTGGCAGATTGTCCCCATCAGAATCAACCACACCACTTTTATCATCAGTGGGATCTCTCCAGTTTGTTCCATTTATCACTTCCATATAATCAGGGACACCACCATTATCTGTATCATTGTCAAGGTAATCTGGAATACCATCCTGATCATAATCATAGGGAACAGTCAGGCCATTGCTGTCTTTAATCAATTTTCCATCTTCATCTCTTGCCTCCACATAGTCGCATATTCCATCATTGTCGCTGTCTCTATCTCTGTAATCAGGTATCCCATCTCCGTCACTGTCCACTGGTGGAGTGGCTGCTTTCCCATACTTAACTTCCACAATGTCCTCTATTCCATCTCCATCTGAATCGGTATCAAGGGCATCTATCACATTATCATTTTCCTCACCACAATCCCCGGAAACTGCGTCACTGTTCAGTGGATGATTGTAATCATCTCCCACCTCTGTCTTATCATCAATTGTGTCACCATCTGTGTCCCTGAGAAGTGGGGATGTTCCGGTTGTGATGGCCTCCACATAGTCACTCAGCCCATCCCCATCTGTGTCGGGATTGTACCTATCTGTGCCATAATAATCTTCCTGTGAATTTGTCAAACCGTCACCATCTGGATCTGCAAGTGGTCCATCCTGATCATTGGCATCAAGGTAGTTGGGTACTCCATCCCCATCAACATCTCCAGTCCCCTCAATAAGATCACTCTTTCCATCTCCATCACTATCTGAATCAAGATAGTTGGGTATCCCGTCATTATCCACATCTCTGTCTGCCACAGAATCATTATTTATATCCGTGTTATTCTCCAGATAGGTGGAAATATTGTCACCATCATCATCACTATCAATGAAATCAGGAGTGCCATCACCATCACTATCCACAGGTGGTGTATTGATATCTGAATCCCCCGCCTCTACACTATCTGGAATTGAATCATTGTCACTGTCAATATCACGGAAACTGGCTACTTCATCACTGTCTGGATCTGAATAACCCTCATCATGATCAGAAATCGTGTCTCCATCACTGTCAAGGTCCAAATAATCGGGTATATTATCTCCATCACT
>Ga0256833_1000963_pt1 | contig 21685 bp, 23 predicted proteins | sample 356284metaG_FD_190535 | JGI IMG/M metagenome (GOLD analysis project Ga0256833, IMG submission 190535) | Hydrothermal vent microbial communities from Mid Atlantic Ridge, Atlantic Ocean - 356-284 | ecosystem: Environmental > Aquatic > Marine > Hydrothermal vents | place: Atlantic Ocean: Mid... | reverse complement strand
CTTTGCTTTGCCACCCTTGAGTCGGGGGCTGTGGGATACTAGGTACTCGATGTAGCTTTTTTCCTCGAGCATGGCTCGGTAGGCGCGTAGGAGCGAGGGGTGCGCACGGGATCTTTCCTCGAGAAGCTCCCATAGGCGGCCTTCCCTTATCGCCTGTTTCACTTTCTGCACAGTAGATAGGAGCACGTAGAGGTTGTGTAGGGCAAGCAGCCGGGTTCTCTCCTGCTTGGGCATTTCGAGCAGTTCTTTTGGCGTGTACTTTACGCATATAGGTGTATTGCAGGGCATGTAGTCAAGCTCCTCTAGACGGTATGTCCTACTCTCGGTCATAATACGGTTGTCGCGCGCATAGAGGATGTAGGAGGCTGAGTCGAACATGTCTACCCCTAGTGCTACCGCGAAGGGTATTATCATCGGATGTCCTGCGCCGAAAAGGTGGAGGGGCACGCTCCACGGCACTGAGAGGCGGACGGTTAGTATCATTTTTACCAATGTTGCGTAGTCGTAGCGTTCTAGTAGTACGGTTGGGCTGCCCAGCGCTAAGAGCCGGTATTTGCCTATGAGCTGTGAGGATTCCTTTGCTGAGTGCTCAAGCAGGTCTAGGAACTGGCCGCCTTGGATTGGGAGTGTCCACACGCGGCGCTCCGGGTCTATAGTGTTTAATGCGTCTCTTGCACGCTGAAGTGTTTGCCTTACACTCTCAGCCGCCTGGCGACGGTCACGCGCGTTCCCAGTAGGTATGTCGAGTATCACTGCTATATCGCTCCCTACCTGTTTCTCGAACTCAAGTATGGCTTCCTGTGTCGCATCTATCTTGCCGTACTGTAGTATCTGGTAGGCGCCAGAGTCGGTCATTACTATGCCGTCAAAACCTAGAACCCCGTGTACACCCTTAGAGGCTGCAAGGTCTCGCATACGGCGCCATAGGAGATAGGCGTTCGTTATGACGGCACTGAAGCCCATCTTTCTTATTTCTTCTAAGGGCACGTCTTGCCTTAACACATCTATTACTGGGAGAAGGGCCGGCGTATCCAGGTATCCTCTCGGAGTGTAGAGCCTGCCTATACGGCCTGCTACGTCTTTATCTTTAATCTCGAAGCTGCCTATTTCCTTCTCATTCATTTCAGCTTTTCTCCCCTCCTCTTCCGCTCCATGTACTCCCTAAATACATAGTTTACTTTAGCTGCCAACGTGCCAGAGCCTTCAACTCCTCTTTCGGTGACACGTATGCTATTATAGACCATTACCACGTTCGCGTCGTCATACACCTTTACAGCGTCACGACGGAGTCCAAGTTGCCGAATGAGGTACTCCGCAAACTCTCTGGGGTCAAAGAGGGAGACCTCATATGCGCGTATCTCCGCAACAACCTTGCCTAAGACGATTAGACGTGGCACTGTACCCCCTTCACCCGTCTCGGCATCGCTAAGCAGTATATTAAAACCAGGATGGTCGAATCCAATAAGCGTGCCCTGATACTTTTTACCGTCAACCAGCACTATCTCGACCTTTTTCCCAACAAGGTTCTGCAGTTCGTGAATTATTCGTCGACTCTCACGCCCCATAGCTGCAGCCACGTGAATGCACCCTCACGTGGGAGACATAACACACGCAACTGCTGCTATTTTATGCCTTAGTTCTCTAAAGGCTCTCCACTGCTCCAAGCCGGTTTTTAGCCACCCAGGGGGTCGCCTACCAGGGGTGCACCATATGGACGAGCGCCTAGAGATTCAGGGCAGGGTTGTCGAAGTCCGAAAACAAGTGATACCTAAAATGTATACCGTAACCCTGGAAACAGAGGAAGGTGACCTAGTAGAGTTTGATGCTCACGAAGACCTTGTTGTCTATAAAGCGGGAGAAAAGCTCAGCTTTACCCTATCAAAGAGCCTCCCGGAATACAATGAGGAAATGGACTTTGTAGGCAGAGGCACGATAGCCTCTGTGCGTAGAGAAGACGACAAGTTGAAGATACTTGTATCGGTAGGAGGCCTGCTATTCATGATAACTACGAGCAAAGACTTTGCGGCAAAGCCTACGGAGAAGTTTTACATAAAGATAGCAAAGATGTCAAATTAGTATCATGCACTTATCTTTGCCATTGCTTCTTCTCCAAACGCGGCAGGAGGATGGCCGAGCTATAAAACGACGCTTGTAGACTGGCCCAGAGAACACCCTGAAGGAACGGGGAAGAGGGTTGCGACCCTCTTCTCTGCTGAAGGGAGTGGTAGGGTTTGGCCCGGGCGGTGGGTGGTCCCGCCGCGGGGATTCGAACCCCGGACCGCCCGGTTTCTGCCCTAGGCCCCTTGTGGCCGTCGTGCCCTCATTCTCCCCCAACGGGGGCGTCGGGCACGCGGGGGGCCTAGACCCCACCTACAGCCGGGCGCTCTGCCGCTGAGCTACGGCGGGTTCCAACCTGTTAGGGCATCCAATCACTCACTCAGCAAACTGCTCTTTATATGCTTTCTTTCAATTTCATTTAGTGCTAGTATGCATCTCATATCAGGCCTAATACCAGCATCAGACAACATTCTTTTAATTCTATTACAAATATCTATATTATTCATTATATATTCTATAGGATCAACAAGTATCATACATGAATTTTTCCCATATAACCCATTATCCCCTAATAGCCTAATAAGCCTATTTTCTAAAATTATAAGCTTCTGCTCTATATTAATAATATTACTTAAATTAATAACATTAACATCAAGACTATCAGAAATATTATAATATTTAAATAAAATAACTAATATATATTTACAACTATTCTTATATTTAATAATTAACTTACTAATATTATTAAAGAAAACTACATTGTATATAAATGTGTCACGCAACCCGCTATAGATACATGGACCCTCATTATCCACTATATTTATTATTATATTTCTAAATAGCGATAAAAGCCTACCAATAATGTAGCCCTCTACCCTGCTTCTTATAACTGCCTTACCCTTTCCATTTTCAATAGTATACTCGACCACACCCTTCCTAGAAAGACCCCTAAAGAGATTTCCGAGACGGACACTTTCCCCAACAAGCTCCTCGAAATCCATGTATATAGACGAATATATATCCATACAGATAGTATTCTTTATATATCTTTTTCTTATTATAATAAAAGCTAGAAATAATATTAATGTTATAGATATTAAAGCATATCTATATTTCTTAAATATAGTATATATATAGTTTTTATCTAAAGAGAATAGTTGTATTATATTTACTAAAAATAATAATAGTATCAATAATATAAATGCGGGAGCTGTGTACCCGCCGCGATCAGGGGTTCTCCTCTCCAAGCCCCTAAGTTGTGAGAGAGGATGCATGAGACGGGAGGGTTAGGCGAAGCTACGCAATGTAGCTGCCTAACCAGGCTAACTAGGAGTCCAACATAGCCTCAAAATAAATACTCTTTTTCATTTTCAGCTATTATTATATCAACGCTATCGGATATTTTTGATTTAATCTTTTGCGCGAACACAGACGCGACATCAGGCTCGCTGTGCACTATTACTACATGCTCGGGCCGAGTTGCCTCGACTACCTCTAATAGACCGGCTCTATCGGCATGACTGCTAAAGTCTAGCCATTCAACCCTAGCCTTAACGGGTTCTTCGCTTGACGGCATTAAGCCTTCTTCGACTATTCTTCTACCATTAGAGCCTGGAGCCTGAAAGCTTACAAGAACCACTGCATTCCTGGGATTACCCCCTAGTCGTTTCAGATAGTAGAGGCTGGGCCCACCTTTCAACATGCCAGCAGACGCGACGATTATCGACCTCTTCCTCCAAGCCCGGTGACGGTCACGCCATCCCCGTACAAAAGTAAATGAATCATAGGCTTTTCTTAGAAGGTCTGCACGGTTCACGTACTCACTATTTCTCATAAATATGTCCGTAATCTGTCTTATCATTCCATCTATGTAGACAGGCACTGGAGGATCGTACTCGGCTAGTATCATCATAATCTCTTGCCCCCTGGCTATGCTGAAAGCTGGTATTAGAACAGTGCCACCTGAGTCTATTACCTCCTCAACTATGCTTATGAGACGCTTCTCAGCATTAGCGCGTGGCGGGTGCAACGTAGCACCATATGTAGCCTCTGTGACGAGCACGTCCAACTTGCCTATAAGACCGAGCTGTGCGGGTTTCATTAGTTTAGTTTCTACTGTGTTCACGTCTCCGGTTACGCCCACTCGTAAGCCATCAACGTTTACAACTGTGAAGACACTGCCCGGTATATGGCCTGCCGAGTAAAACTCTATCTCATATCCGTCTATACTTGCTCTCTGCCCGTAACGCACAGTCTCAACGTTTTCCAGGAATAGCTTTACTTCGCGATGCTCGTAAGGCGAGTAGTAGCCATTCAGCTTCAGGAAGTCATTAAGCATCAATTCACTCATTTCTTTTGTCGGCTGCGTTGCATATACTCTTGGATTACCGGAGATAAAGTACATTGGTGCCGTACCTATATGGTCCAAATGTGCGTGAGATACCACTAGTGCGTTAACGTTGCGAGGCGGGTATGTTGAGGCAAAAACTGGCCGGTCTTCTTCATCGAAGTTTACACCGGAGTCTACTATTATGCCGTTTTTCTCGCCACTCTTCCTTACTAGAATAGAGAGTCTTCCTACCTCCCTTCCACCACCAAGTATCCTTATATTTGCGCCCAAAGTTGCCACCCACTCTAAATATTAAATTATACGATTATTGTAATATGTGTAAACATAATTTCATTATTGTGTTAGCCTTATACGCCAGGGTAGCGTAGCCTCAATTCACCATTTATTGCCTTTTATGTAGATAGGGGCTGTACCGGGAACCAGGGAAGGGGGTATCCCATGTTCCGCATGAACCCTAATGATATCAAAAAGCAGCTAAGAAAACTAGGCATTAAGAATGTTAATATTAAAAATATTGAAGCTGAAGAGGTTATTATTAGAACTCTTGATGGAAAGGAGCTAGTAGCAGTCAGCCCAAACGTAGTTATAATGGAGATACCCGGCAGCAGCGTTATGATACAAGTACTCGCTGCCGAACTTCGCGAACAGGAGATGGAAACCACATCTGGCGACAGTCTCAGCATGTTTAATGAAGAAGATGTAAACCTAGTAATGGAGCAGACGGGGGCCAGCAAGGAGGAGGCTATTGAGGCACTGAGAGAGGCAGGAGGCGACATAGCCGCGGCAATAATGCTTATTGAGGAGCGGAGGCGAGCGAGCGAAGCCTCCTAGCCATCTCCTCGACACTTTTTGCCGTACTCAAAAGTACCGGCACATTCTCAGTTTCCGCTATCCATAGTGCCAGGTAGTCTACTCTGCGGAGTCCATGCAACACTATTACTGCAGGCTTTATTGTCGAGATACGGAGAGCTATCATTGGGCTGCGTCCAGTGGACACGTTTGTGAACACTACTACGCGTTGGCTCGTCGCACCGAGGAGGCTCAGGAACTCGCTGCCGTTGAGAGTCATTATAGCCTTTATACTGTCTATTATCGTGTAGCCATATAATGTCTCATTATTTATATAAGTGTTAAGAGGTAGACCTTGCACAGCATCTATAACATCGTCGAGACCTACTCCGGCCTCATAGTCGGCCATATCTATGACTGCACTCAAGTGTTGCAGGTTCAGCATCCTAATTAACTTCGTGACTACTGGCCATCCTCTCTCGGCATCTATCTCTATCAGGGCGTCGACGAATCGTCTAATAAAGCTGGAACCCGGCGTTCGGCGACTTTTCTCATAGTCGCTTATGACGCTTGATGTGACACCCATGTGGCGCGCTACTTCTAACTGGCTTGCCGCAAATATCTCACGCCATTTTTTCAGCACGGGACCGGGTTTTTCGCTTGTAGCTATCTCGCCCGCAATATGTATCATTACTTTACGTACAAGCTGGCGTGGAGGCCATACCTCCTCAATGTTCTCCATGAGCCCTCCCCGCGAAACAACTTTAACCCCTGCCAGTTTATGAAGTCTCTACACGCATGGTGGGTGCCGGGGTCGCCTAGCCTGGTAGGGCGCCGGCCTGCTAAGCCGGTGGGGGTGTCCCCGCGCGGGTTCAAATCCCGCCCCCGGCGCCACTGCAAGCCTCCCACCGGCCACCTCCTCACTCCATAACCTTCCTGCTTGCCGAGACTCGGACGGCTCGGCGGCTCTCTGTATCGTTGCTGCCCTCTGTCCCCACCATGTGGATGCTCCTAGATGTCCTTTCCTCACCCCCATAACGCTTAATATTGACACCCGTTTAAGTTAGTAAACGGAAACCAGGCCTGAGGTGAAGGTACATGGCGAAGAAGTTTGGCGACCTAATTTACACAAAGGAGGCAGAAGGCGAGGCGGCAACAAAGGCAGAGACACACGCGCCAAAAATAGAGGCCCCGAGTGAGGTTAAAAAGGGAGAGCCCTTCAAGGTACGGATTAGTGTAGGTCCACATCCCAACCAGCCAGTTCACTCGATAAGGAGCATTGAAGTATGGTTCTACGAAGAAGGGCGTAGCTTCAATCCCGTCAGGATAGCGACTATCGAGTTGGAGCCGGGCTATGCCGAGCCCGATATAGAACTAACGGTTAAGCTGGAGAAGAGTGGTGTGCTATACGCGCTTAGCTACTGCAACCTACACGGCGTATGGGAGAACCACGTAGAAATAAAGGTAAAAGAGTAGCCCGGTACACTACTTGTTTTTAATTTTTAAATTTCGATATTGTTATGTTTAACGGAGCTACATAGGCTGGCGGCTCGGAAATTAATGGGTAGCTGCCGACCACAGCAGTTTTCGATATATATTTAACGTTTGTATCGCTTCTTTCGGAGAAGACAGCGATCCTGGAAGATACAACACCCCTAACATGTTCTGGTACCCCACCAAGCCTATAGATACGTACTGCCACGTCAATATAGCTAATCGGTAGCGCCCTGACTTTGAATCCTAGGTCCCCATCCGTAGTGCCGCTGGGACTCTGTGAGTCTGGAATATACAATGCCACGCTGTGTGTCGGATCAACAGCACTTATTACTGGTATATTCCTTGTGAGTAACTGTATAAACCTGCAGGTCAGTGTTATATTCCAACCGTTTATCAGTACAGAGTGCGTGTAACATCGATCAAACGGCCCCCATATGAGGGGGATAACACTGCCATTATCCATTATGATGCTCGCCTCGGCATAGAGACGGGCTAAACCTATGTTACCTCTAGCCGCCATCGCTATGGTTGAGCCGTTGCCGACTAGAAGCCAGAAACCGGGGAAACGGGCAGCCGCAGCAAGATTTAAGGGGATTTTTAGTAGGTAGGCTTTGCCGTAATCAGGGTCATAGCCTTCTACCTTACCTCGTATTATTCTCGGTACGCACACCTCGTCTCTATGGGGAAGATAACGGAAATACCTGCATAGGTAGAAGGTATAGGCTTGAGTGGACTCGCGTCCTCCCGCTGCAATGAATAAGCCCCTTGCTTCGTCGAACGTCCTCCCCCAGGATATCTGCGCACCGGGACCATAGTAGTAGCCTATGTTGTCGCCTTCCTTTGCGTTGAATTGTGAAAGGTAGTTTATCTGCTTCGGAGTTAAGCCCCTGTATTTATCTGCTTTCGGGAAGCCGAGGTACCAGGAGAACACCGGGTCCAGGTAATTGTCGGGAAGAGATGCGTTCGTGGCAGCGGCCTGTCGGCATTTTCTAAGATACTTTGTGAGTGTTTTAGGTTGGAACACGTAGATGCGGGGAGCGCAGCCGGCGTAGAGCGGGTCATTGGCAGGAGAGTACAGGTATGGACCGTATTTAGTGTTAACAACCACACTTATGGGAGTCGAATAGTCCAAAGGGATGCACCTACTTGTGTTATATGTATCAATATAAATTTTATATATAATCTTGCCATTATCTATGATTATACTATTTATGTTTTTATCTGTTGTGTTAAAGCAGAGATCACCTTGATTGTCTACATACAGGCTCAGCCTAGGAGAATACGCGGCATAGTGAAGCAACCTCCTTTCGACACTCACCGCCTTTCCTGCGTACATGGCTATAACAACTATTGAAAAAGAGAGGAAAAGAGCCATCAAAGCCATCGCATATATCTCCGAGAAGCCGCGCAGACTTGTAGGCATTAACCCGCCCTATAATCTGCGCCAAGGAGGAAACGTTGCGTTGCTGAGACCTGGCCGAAAGAAAACACTACCCGCACAGCCTAGACTTGACAGTAAGGAGAAGAGCCTTGGTATCGTCGAGGAGCCTACGGGCAACATCAACCTTATGACGCACACCTGGCATCAAGGCATCCGGATACTCGAGAACACGTAACTCGTAATACATTGCTTCCATCACCTCTAGTAGACGCTCGGCCTCCTTAACCTTTTCCTGTCTAAGCATGTCGAGAGCTAACCTACGAAGCTCACCCATCACATCCCCGAGGCCTTGCAGGTAGGCTATCTCGCCTATACCGAGATCGCGAAAACTTGGCAACACGCCTCTCCTAACTATATCGTAAAGGAGCCTTGCCTCGGCATACTCCGATAACACGTTATTGACAAAACCACTATGCCACAGGAAGCTATCTTTCTTAGCATTCTCTATGAAGACGCGCGTCTTCTCCTCCATTTCTTCTATATACTTCTCGGCAGCCCCTATATCGCCCCGATGCAGAGCATTAATAGCCCAACCTGATAGTCTAATTATGTCCCTCCCGCTCTTTATGAGCTGGTCCCTGAGCTCCTCACGCCTAGAGAGGAGCCCGTCAATATCCGACACTACCACACGAAGCCTCCTACGAAGCTCATCAACGTCTATATCTAGCACACTATACTCCGGCATCCACTGCTACACCCAACCGCAGCCTCCTTCTACTATACCAAAAATTCTCTCCAGCCTCGCTGAGTCCATTTCTACAAGCCAGTCAATACAGCATCCCTTCCTTGGAACGAAGCTGCCATTCCTCGCCACTATCTCTCTAACACCAATGTCTACCCGGCTCGAGAGGAGTTCCTTAACCTCCGCCGCTATAGTGCCGAGAAGCTCTGCCGCAACATTCTCTGCGACACGCTTACAGCTCCACCCGCGCCTCATCAGCCGCAGATAGACGTCATACGGGTCAGCACGTAGAAGATACATAGAGACCCTGACCGTGGGAGGTATGCAGTCTCCAAGAAAACCCACCCAGTGAGTTTCCAGTATAAGGCCGCCTTGCCGCAAAACGCTCAGCAATGCATTGCACAAACCACGTCCATCTAAGACGAAAGACCTGCGGCTCTCATCATAAGAGCGCCATAGGCCGTAACGGAGCGCAAGGCCTGACAGGCTAGAACTAGCGTAGCCCCGGTAGAGGGTGCGGGCAAGTCTAGAACGAAAGGTTGTCTTACCTACTCCGCTGACACCCGCAACCACCACAAGGTGCAACACGTACACCGCCAAAGAGGTATGCTCTCAGAGGGCCTACACGGAGGCCCGAGGCGATCCCGCTCTGAGACCAAGGCAGCGGAGCTGACGTGCCGAGGAGAACCGTTAATGAGATAGACGAGGCAGCGCCCGTAAAAACAAAGGCGGGGCCGCGGCTATAACAGTCGCGTTACTCTTCCTCTTCCTCGTGCTTACCCTTCTCTTCCTCCTTCTCCTCGCGGCGTGCGGCGGCTATTATGTCGTCTATGCGTAGCACCATGGTTGCTGCCTCGGTACCGGCCTTTATAGCGTTTAGTTTTATGCTGACTGGCTCTATCACGCCAAGCTTCATCATGTCCTCGATCTCGCCGGTGAACACGTTGACACCGTACCATTTACCCTCCGGCTTAGCGTGGGCAGCGCGCAGCTTCATTATGATTTCTACAGGGTCTAGGCCAGCGTTCTCCACTAGCGCCATCGGCAGCCCCTCGAGCGCCCTGGCGAAGGCCTCTATCGCTAGCTGCTCTTTACCGCCCACCTTGGGCGCTAGCTCGCGTAGATACTTAGCCAGCTCTACTTCTACCGCGCCGCCGCCGCTCACCACCTTGCCATCACGTATGGCGTCGGCCACTGCGTGCAGTGCATCGTTTATGCTCCTCTCAGCCTCGTCTACCAGCCTCTCAAGGCCGCCGCGGAGGAGTATCGTCACCGCCTTGGGGTTGGGGCAGCCCTCCACGAATATCATCTTGTCCTCTCCGACTTTCCTCTCCTCGACGAGCTTCGCGAAGCCTAGGTCGTCCGGCGTCAGATCCTCAATGTTGCTCACTATCTTGGCGCCGGTGGCCTTGGCTAGCTTTTCTAGGTCGCTCCTCTTCACCCTCCTGACAGCCATCACACCCTTCTTCGCCAGGAAGTGCTGAGCAACCTCATCAATACCCTTCTGAGTTATAACCACCACACCAGCATCCTTACCAGGCTCATAGCCCTCACGCTTCATCCTCTCAACAGCAACACTATAGATCTTCTCAACCATATCCTCCAGTAGCCGCTCCTCCTCCTCGAGGAACTTCTTTAGGTATGTTGGGTCGGTTATCCTTATCTCGGCGTCTATCTCGGGCTTCTCGACCTCCAGCGGAGCATCAAGCAGCACAATGAACGCGTTCTCAACCCTCTTAGGCATACCAGGATGCACTACCTCCTTGTCGAGGACGATACCGTATATTAGCTTGCTGTCCTTGAGGCTGCCGCCGTGCTTCTTTATTATCTGTATGCTGTCTAGGTCTATGTACCACTTGTCGCCGCGCTTCTCAGTTACCTGCTTCACGGCCTTGACTACTATGTCGGCGAGGTGCTCGCGTGCACCGTGGACAGCCTTGCTTGTGAGGCTGGTCTTCGCTATCTTCTTGAGTATCTCCTCGTTCTCTATGTCAACGGGCTCCGCCATCTCCTGGAGCTTTCTTACAGCCTCCTCAGCTGCCTTCTTATAGCCACTTACTATTATCGTGGGGTGCACGTTCTTGTCCAGGAGGTCCTCGGCGAAGCGGAGTAGCTCGCCGGCGAATATGACCGCGGTCTTTGTGCCGTCGCCGACCTCTTCGTCCTGGCCCTTAGCTATCTGCACTACCAGCTTTGCGGTAGGGTGCTGCACGTCCATTTTGTCGAGTATTGTCGCGCCATCGTTAGTTATGGTTATGTCGCCTAGGCTGTCTACCAGCATCTTGTCCATGCCCTTGGGGCCGTAGGTCGTCCTCAGCGTCTCGGCTATTGCGCGGACGATCATTATGTTTGCGCGTAGGGCTTCGCGCCCGTAGGTCCTCTGTGTGCCCTCCTTGAGTATTAGCACGGGTACGCCTGTGGGCTCGACCGCCGCGATACGTGGCTGCGCCATGGTGTTACACCTCCCCGGAGCCCCTATGAGCCTCCAAGCTACCCCCACACCAGGCACTTCTATATAAAGCTTTCCCTAGGAAGTGGTTTATGCTAGAAATCAAGCCGTATACCTAGCTGGGAAGGCGTAAAAGAGAGCCTCCTTAACGCATACAGGATGCCCCGGGCTAAAGCTTTAGTATCCGCAACACTGCTGTAGAAGAAGCCAACCTGCTCCCAAACCTTAGAGCCGTTGTAGAGCATCACCATCCTTGGAGGGTTGCCTAGCAACGCCCTATAACGCTCGTCTATACAACTCCGCTTCACCGTTGCGACTATGAATGTTGGCTCCAACCTTCGGGCGACCCTCTCCGCTAGGCGCAGGAGGTAATCCGACCCAGCCATTCTCTCATCATACACGAGGAGGAGTACAAACCTACCACGTACCACATGGCCTAGTTCGTCGAAACACACGTCAGAGACCAGGGTTGCGTTCACCCCCTCCTGTCTCCACTTTCTGACCTCTCAACACTGCTATGCAGTTTAGCCAGCTGCCGTAGCAGTTCACGTTCCTTACGACTTAGGTAAAGGCGGAGACCCGGTTCACCCACCTCCTCCGACGAGGGAGGGTAAAGCGTCTCCCGTAGAACCACGTAGCCCTTCTCTAGGGTTTCACGTACACCACTATATCCATAAAACTCAACATATTCTTTTAATAATTCATTAAAATTAATACTTTCTTTTATATCTTTTTCATTAACTTCTCTTTCACACACTATGCAGTAATAGTCTGGCGTCACCGACCTAAACCCACAGTAGGGACACGTAACCGGCAACGGCCTCCCAAACTTCTCCCAAGCACCCCTAAGCAGAGCAACAAGGTCCTTCCTACCAGCACTAACCACACCACGGTACAGCCTCGACACAAAGCGTGCAGCTATCTCAGGAGCATTAACTATAACGAACTCCAACTGTTCTTCGTTAAGGTACTCACGCTTTTCCAACAAGTATGCAGCAGCGTACATGTACACTGGCCTTGGATTATTCACTATACGCGAAATAACGGCTTCTCTCGAGGGACGCGAACTATAGGACGAGACAACAGCCTCTACAACTGGTCTCAATATATTGAGGTAATCGTTTTCTTCGAGACCAAGCACATCTAAGCCAAGCTTACTGACAATATCGTTAACAACACTCCTCAGAACCGCCTCCGGGTCTACCCTTACACTGCGCCTAGTTGCTGTCCTCCTCCGCGCCCCGCTGGAAGAGGCCTGCCGTCGTCTTCTAGTACGCCTTGCCAAGTCACGCACCCATACCCCGCCAGTATCCTAGCACCCTAATCAAGACCCAAGCTGGCGCCGGAGAAGAGGGCAATACTGAAAAGCGGCATGAGAGCCCGGCAGAGATGGGGCAGATGAAGCGAACTTGCCCCCCTCGACCGCTGCCGCAAGAAGGGATGAAGAAATTACCGCGGACGAGCCCCAATCTATCTTCAAATGGAACGTTGCGGCAGCTGTCTCAGCTTTACGCTAGTACTCGTCACTCCAGTCGCTGCCGCTCTGCGGGAGGTATATTGGGCCGTTGCGGGCCGCATAGCGGCTGATAAGGTAGCTCAAGAGGACCTCTAGTTGTCTTCTTTTACGCCGCGCGCTCCGCAGCGTAGCCTCCAACTGCATAGGCGAGGGTTTTCTGCCGTTGAACCAGGCCCTCACAAGCCGCTTGTATATGAAGCGAAGAAGCTCGTCATACTCCTCCTCGACGTCAACATTATAGTTGTATTTATAGACTATGTTCTCTATCATGTCGCCTAGGTATTTCTCAAGCACCATCAACGCTTCCTCGTCCATGGCGCTGCTCCGTATAGACTAGGAGAGTACGACCCTAGAGGGCCTATAACCCCTTCTTCTCACTACCCCTAAGTGAGCAGGGACGCCGACTTATGACAGCCTGGACGCATGGACTAACACCCATCTGCGATGATGAGCTTGACCGCTTCGGATTAGAACAAGCTAAGCTCCGGGTTGGTATAATATGTTATGAAGACAATGGTAGCCGCTGAGGCCCAGGCAGCCCCCATCTAGCAGCTCAGAATGCTCGTGCATCTTCACAGCCCTGAGGGGGCTCCGCTCTCGGGGATACATCATAGCCGGCAAAGCCCACTGTTCACGAGCCTGCGATAAGGCCTTATAACCAAGCACCTGGCCGCTCCCCGCCTAGGGATGGAGTTCATGAAGCCGCAGCATTTGCGTGTGAAACCAGGCGAACTCGCCGAGAAGGTAGTTGTAGTAGGTGACCCGGCTAGAGCAACATATCTTGCAGAGAGGTTCCTCGAAGACGCGAAACTCGTCAACAAGGAGAGGGGCTTCCTAGTCTATACCGGCCACTACGGCGGGGAGCGGATAAGTGTTGCAGTACACGGAATAGGGGCACCCTCCGCAGCTATAGTATTCGAGGAGCTGTACATGCTGGGAGCCAGGTACATGATACGCCTCGGCACCGCCGGCGGTCTCATACCAGAGCTAGATATAGGAGACGCAGTAGTTGCAACCGGCGCCGCCTACCTGCACGGGGGAACAATAGGCTCATACGTGCCGGACGCATGCATGACCACAGCACCGGACCCACTGCTAACCACCATGCTCTATAATAAAGCTAGAGATATACACGGCCGCGTATACCTGGGCCCGGTGTTCAGCAGCGACGCCTTCTACGCGGAAGACAAGAACTTTGTCAAGAAGTGGTCGTCGAGGGGCATTATCGCTGTAGAGATGGAAGCTGCAACACTCTTCGCGCTAGCAGCTATCCGCCGCTTCCACGCAGCGGCGATGCTAGTCATATCGGACAACCTGGCTGTGCCCGGCAAGGAGGAGCTTAAACACCACGAAGAGCTTGTAGAGTACGTCGACCGCGCAGCCAGAGCCGTGCTAGAAACACTGAGAGACATAGATAGCTAGACCATCTAGGAGAAACACATTAGCACCGCGCTATTGCAGCCCCCTGTCTTGACGACAACTATATTACTTACAGCCAGGCAGCTCTACTGCCCGACTACGACAAGTTACATGCTAGTGTTTGTACACGCGCCGCGCCTCGCTCGATCCGGTTCCGCCCTCCAGCTTAGACGCTGATGAAGCCTTAGACGGCTGACCCGTGGGTAAGATAGCCAGGCGCGGGGGTGAAGAATAGCCGTGGCCTCTGAAGGCGAGCGCTATGCCCGCCTATTGGGTAACCGCGGCTTGCATGTAGAGGAGAAGAAGGGGAAGCAGAGGACGCTTCTAGGCGGGGAAGTTAGCTACCATACTGTCACGGGTATAAGCGAGGGCAACTACCGCCTAACAATACATCTAGAGCCCGGCCCCGTGAGGGCCCAGCTTGTTATACATGCAAACAGTAGCGAGAAAGCAGCGCGAGCTGCAAAGAGGCTACGCAGCCTCGGCTTCCAGGTAGACGTTGAGGAGGAGCGCATCAGCGCCACCAAGAAGAGGCCTTCTCTCACAAACATCTGGGAGGCGCTTGAAGCCGCCGAGGAGGCAACAAGGCGTTGAAGAGTATGGCTCTACTCCTTCGCCAGGTAGCCGAGGAGTTTCTTCATTCCGCCGAGCCGGGCCCCGAGACTAACACTGCACAGCTCTACCGCGCGCTTAGCCTAAAATTCCCATGCGCCGCGCCGGCAAGGATGGTCTGTGGCTCGGACAAAACATGCGTGACTAGCATGTGCAGCAATGTAGTAGCCGAATACATTGAGCAGCCATTAGAGCCCCTCCGTGGAGGCTACAGTGCAGCAATGCACGCCTATGTTCTACATTCGAGGATGCTTGCGAGAGCTATAGAGTCCGTCGCGAAGGCCCTAGCCTTGGACGCCCATCTACCTCTAGACGGGGTTACGTGCCGGCCACGGATAGGCTGTAGCGGGGAAAAATCATACACAATAGGCAGCGTATCATATCGTTTTAACACGCTCCGCCCACGTATAATTGTTCCCACGATACTTGGCTACCGTGCAATTCGTGCAACGAGACGCCTCGACAGCCTTAGCCTGCCCTGGCTTATAGTAAAGGAGCACAATACATGCACATCATTCATCTGCTTCAGAAAAAACTGTACAGCCACAATAGGCGCGGAATCTCTCGAGTTTAGCGACGAACCACTGGTAAAGAAGGGGCACCAATGCGGCAAACGCAGGGTTATCGGCGACGCGCTCTTCGCACTCCTTCAGGGGCAGGGACTAAGTGCACACCCTGAGGGGGAGCCAAGGTTCTACCTGCTGGGTGCTCCTCTATTGGTGGCCGCGGCCTCGTTAAACCACGAGCAAGAGGATAGGAGGGAGGATGCGCTCTCACTCGTGCTTTGGAACCCTGTAGGCATTACAACAAACATGAGTGTCATATTTAGCGCCGAGAGAGTACTGGCCGCACATGTGGTACATCCGGATGGCGCGGTCGAACACGTAGAGCCCGAGTACGATCGTGTGACTTTCCCGATAAGAGCGCATGGATTAGTGGAGCTGCAGTTGCGTACCCGTAGACTACCCAGGCTGCTTCTGGCCGGCAACATGGCGGGCAGGCGCGGGCACTAACCTGTCCTAGCAGGAGTAGGGAAGCAGGGGGTTCCATCCTAGTGCCCTGTATCTAAAATTGTTACCGCGTGTAGTGCCCTGATCCGGTGGTGTTGTGTAGTTATTCGTCTCTGCTGAACCCGTTACCGAACAGCTCTATAACCGGGCGGTGCTGTGGCGGCGTCTTCTCCACTTTCTCGCGGAGCTTGCGGCAAACCTGGCAGATGTGCATAGCCATTGATTGTCTATCTATGCTCTCGCTTACGAGGTTCTCCGCTATCTTTGCCACCATCTCGTAGAGCTCTTTGTCGTTTAGTATTAGCTCGACGTAGTCGCCGCCACGCCGTTTTAGAAGATAGTTAGAGACCGCGGCTGGCGTTATACGGAGTATCTTCGCGGTACGGTATATCGACAGGCCATATACCTTCACGAGTATCGTTGCTATAGAGGCGCGTATTGATGGGACATATTTCTTTACGGCTATTTCGCAGGGCGCGGCCAGGAAGCTGCCTTCATCTGCCGGCTGCAAAACCCTACCCCGTATTTATTCAATCGTGTAAGTACACGTGTTTTAAACAGTACCGCCACGCCATATTCTTGGTATTATCTGCAAAAATATATTATAATTAATTTTCTAGCATAACTGCGGCTATATAAAATCTTCACGCAGATAGCAAAAACCAAGAAAGACCGGGAACACCGTCTAGCAGCGAACACCCAGGTAAAGACCGGGAGCGGGGTGCACCAGATATGGCTATAGACCCTGTAAGGGTAGAAATAGACGAAGAAACCAAGGAAGCTATAAAAGAAGCACTACAGGACATGGAGAAACCAGTCAACATCTATGTCTTCACAGGGCCTAACTGCAAATACTGCGACGAGACAATAAAGATAGCAAAAACGCTAGAAGAACTCTCACCCGTGAAGAATGGCAGCCACCTAGTAAAAGTAATCATCTATGACAAGGCAAAAGACTCCGAGGCGTTCAAAAAGCAGGGAGTAGAGCGCATACCCTCACTCACCCTACTTGACGGCGTCATAAGATACACTGGGACGCCGAGCGGCGAGGAGGTACGCGGCCTCGTAGAGACCATAATAAGAATCTCACAGGACGACAGCGGTCTAGACGAGACAACCGTGGAGAAGCTGAAGACTATAACCGAGCCGGTCCATGTAGAGGTGATAGTAACGCCCCAGTGCCCCTACTGCCCCTACGCAGCCCTGCTTACAAACATGTTCGCCTACGAGGTGTGGAAGACCGGTAGACGAAACTTCGTGGCAGACACTGTCGAGGCCTACGAGAACCCCGACATAGCGGACAAGTATAATGTAATGTCTGTACCAGCGATAGCTATAAACGGCGTGCTGGCGTTCGTTGGCGTACCCTACGAGGAGGACTTCATAGAAAGGATAATAGACGTCGTGAAACGCAAGAAGAAGGTAGGCCCGCAGATAATAAGTGAGAGCGCCACCGGCCTCTAAGACAGCACTACACTAACATCTACCATCTACGTTATTTCCCAGGCAGCGCCAGATAAGGCGTGGCTTGTATAAGGCTCGGCCAAATGCCTTTTCATCACCCATTCATGTTCTGCGCCGTCAGCGTCGGGAGTACACCTCATCGCCACGCGGCTTCAACACTACGAGGCAGATGCCTAGAGGCGGCGAAAACCGCAGCGCGCAGCGGAGACGGGACGCCTGCTAGGCGTTGTTCCCATCCTCTCCTGTTCTCAATACCTCCTGTATTTTCCTCCGCACGATCTCTGCAACAACCTTTCCATCCACCCTGCCGCGCAGCACGGGCATCACGCGCCCCATTACTTTGCCGAGCGCGCGCATGCCTTTTTCGCGTATCTCTCCTTCCAGGCCGCGGACCGCCTCCTCCACGAGTCTCTCTACTGCCTCTAAGCTGAGGGACTCTATCCCAAGCGCCTTTATCGCTTCGTCAACGCCTTCTCCAGGGTTCTTCGCCATGTACTCCAACACGTCAGGCACGGCGTCCTTGCTTATCTTGCCTTCGGCGACAGCTGCGACAACTTCCTCTATCTTCCTCTCGTCTATATTGTCTACCGGCACGCCTTCCCTCGCTAGGCTCTTCAAAATATTGGTTAACAGCGACGCGATAAAGCTTGGAGGCACGTTAGGGTAGCGTATTGCCAGCTCCTCGAACAGGGATAGATACTGCGATCTTAGTAGCTGGCCCGCCAGGTCATCGCTTAGCCGGTATTTCCTCTTAAGCTCACCCAGCTTCTCCCTAGGCGTCATGGGTTTAAGGCTGGCGGCTTCCCTGAGCAGCTCGTCATCCACTTCTAGGGGCGGTATATCCGTCTCCGGGTACATACGGGCGGAGCCAGGCTGCGGCCTCATAAACCTCGTAGTACCGTCCTCGAGTGCGGCACGTGTCTCTCTAGGTATGCCGCGGAGGGCATATACAGCCCGGTCTATTACCGCCTCTAGCGCTTTACGCGCCTTCCTCTCATCGTCAGCCACTATTACTACAGCGTCGCGCCCCTTCACCGCCCCTAGGGCTGTATAGACCCTGGTAAGCTCCTCCTCGGTTATACCGTAGGCAGGCAGCTCGTCGCTATGGAATATGCCGCCCACTCCTCCCCAGAAACGCGCATAGTCAGCGAGCTCGGTGCCAAAACGCCTGCCCGGCTCGACTTCCACGCCTAGTAATCCATGGTAGCCGTAGAGCTTTGCAGCCAGGACGCGTCCTCCTCTACGCAGCGTCCTGGCGATTATCTTCGACTTGGTGCCCTGGAATATGTCGCTCACGTCTACTATTTCAGCCTCGTTACGCACCTTCTCCTCGTCGAGGCCACGTGAGCGCAGCTCGTCACGTATCTGTAGGAGGCGGTGCTGGCGTATAGCCTCATACAGCACTATCCTCGGAAGGAGGTCCAGGCGCTGAACGCCCTTTATTTCCGTCTTGACGCCTCCTTTTATGGACACGTTTAGGTCTTGGCGTATAGTGCCTATACCTCTCTTCACCTTGCCGGTAAGGCGGAGCATCTGGCCAATTGTCAGCGCCGCTTCATACGCCTCCTCCGGGCTTTCGATGTCTGGTGCAGTCGATATCTCTATTAACGGTATGCCGAGACGGTCAAGGTTGTAGTGGACGAAACGTCCCTCCTCTTTTATCTTGCGGGCCGCGTCCTCCTCTATAGCTATGCTTTGTATCCCTATCTTCTTTCCTGAGGGCAGGCTCACGCTGCCCCCTAGGGCGACTATTGCGGTCCGCTGGAACCCACTCGTATTCGAGCCGTCTATGACTATTTTCCTCATAACATATATCTCGTCTACAACTGTAGAGCCGAACGCCAAAGCCATCGCGAGCCCTATTGCCACAGCCTCCCTGTTCATCTCATGAGGGGGCTCCTCGTCAGCCTCAACCAGGCAGGAGACGCTACGCGGAGCATGGTAGTGGTACATGCGCCCCTTACGCCACTCGAAGAGAGCGGCTATGTCCACCTCGCCTAGCTCGCTCCGTGTAGGGCGCAGCTGGCGGACAAACTCGTCCCGCGGCTCGTTGTCGCCCGCTAGGCGCGTAGGGCAGCCGCAGAAGAGCTTGCGGCTAGTGTTAAGCTGTTGATGTATCTCGAGCCCGGCGCGGAGCCCCAGGCTTTTCACATCAACCCTAGACGGGTCCACCCTAGGTTCTATCAATGCGGCCACCTCGGATACAGGTCTAGGGTTATGCGGTGCGAAAACTCGCCGGCAAGGTTGCGGAGGAGCAGCTCACGGACCTCTTTATCATCCTGTGTACGGGCTAGGACCCATGAGAGCTTCACGAAGGCTGTCTCCGGTAACATGTCGCCGCCAGGCACTACGCCCGCCTGGAGGAGCTTGCGGCCGGTCGTGTATACATTCATGTTGACACGGCCGAAGAGCGTCTGGCTGGTCATTACGAACACGGTACCTGCCTCGACGCCGCGCCGTATGCTCTCAATGAGCCATTCCCCTACATGCCCTAGGCCCGTGCCCTCTAGCACTATTCCGCGGTAGCCGCGGTCCACTAGGAAGTCTACCACCTCGGGCTCCATGCCGGGGTAGTATTTTACCAGCGCCACCTTCTTTTCAAAACCGTTCTCTACGATGAGGTCTTGCTGGCGGCGTCGACGCAGCGGTTCGGATATCTCCACTATCCGCTTCTCGTAGGGATAAATCCTGGCAAGAGGGCGAGCGTTGATTGACTGGAAGGCGTCGCGGCGGCTTGTATGCATTTTCCTTACCTTTGTGGCACGGTGTGCTAGGGCGTAAGTGTCGCTGCTCTCACCATGCATGACGACTTGTACCTCTGCCGCGTCTCCTTTAGCGGCAGCCAGGGTTGCAGCGATCAGGTTGAAGGCCGCGTCGCTGCTGGGACGGTCACTGCTTCTCTGCGCCCCCACGAGGACCACTGGAACAGGGAGGCCGCGTAGCGCGAAGGCCAGCGCGGAAGCCGTGTAGGCCATGGTATCGGTGCCGTGGGCCACTATTACCCCGTCAGCCCCTTCCTCTATCTTCGCCGCGACACTGCTCACTATGCGTTCCCAGTACTCTGGCCGCATGTTCTCGCTAAGGATGTTCATCAGCACCTCTGCCTCTATGTCGGCTATGAAGCCGACTTCTGGTACTGCCTGGAGTATCTCCTCAGCGCTAAAGGCGGGCCTAACGGCTCCGGTTTCGTACTCCACCTTGCTTGCAATCGTACCCCCGGTGCCTATTATGGAGACACGGGGCCTGGGCCCGGGTGGAGGCGCCTCCTCGAGCAGAGGAACCGCGGCTGGCGCGCCGGACGCGGCTTCGCGGAGAACAGCCTCCAGCGTCTTTACTACCTCGACCCTGGACTTCTCGTCGACACGCACACCCACATTATAGCCGTTATCGAGCTTGACCACGATTACGGGGCGCTCGGTTATAGCATAGCGCGGCATCAGTATGCCCTCAAATACGCTTCCGTCGCCTCTTACAATCCTTATCTTGTCGCCTATCCTTGCCCCAGCCTTCTCGAGGAGCCTGCGCGCGATACCTGTGTAGCCCGGCAGCTCGCCCATACGACCGCCCAGGGGGATAGGACAACCACAGCCACGAAGCCCTAAAAACCGGCTACGCGGCCCTGGAAACTCCAGCGGGGGAACAAGATATGCCAAGCCACGGCTCGCTCACAAAGGCCGGCAAGGTGAGGAAGCAGACCCCCAAGATACCGGCAAAGCCCAGGAAGAACCCCGCACCCAGGATAAGGAACCGCATAGAGCACCGCCGCCTAGCCATAAGGATGCAGCAGGGCGCCACCTCCAGGAGAAGAAGGTAAGAGAGCCAGACAACCCAAACAACTAGACGCAAGGTGCGGTTTTTAACCACAAAGCCGGGTTTAGAGGCTCCCAGGTTCTACCCCTCCTGGGCTCCTACAGCGGCAGCATGGACCGGCAGCGCCGGCCGCTAGGCCTTAGGGCCCCTCTGCGCCCCCTGTCAGCGCCGCAGCGCAGAGGCATCGATAGACGGGTCGGCTGCCGCTACGAGGGCCTAGCAGTGTAGCCAGAGTAGCCGCATAGGCTATGATAGGAAGAAGGGCCCGGGGGTTGCATGTAAAAACTCGGGCCAGGACAGCGGCGAGCTAGGAGAATATGTCCGAGAAGGTAAGGAGGCTAACACCCTTCGGTTTTTTGTCCACACTGCCCACGCGGTTGGCGATCAGCAGCTGCACGCCTTTCTCCGCAGCCAGGTCCAGCATCCTCTGCGTTATTATGCCGTCGTATGCTATCGCGTACACCTTCCCAGGCTCTATCTTTTCCAGCACGTTGTATACTTCCCTTACCGGCACCTTCTCAATAGGGTTCCAGTCCTTATCGTACAGCACCGCCTCTAAAGTGCCATTCAGCTTCTTTATTTCCTCGA
>Ga0256833_1000962_pt1 | contig 21694 bp, 21 predicted proteins | sample 356284metaG_FD_190535 | JGI IMG/M metagenome (GOLD analysis project Ga0256833, IMG submission 190535) | Hydrothermal vent microbial communities from Mid Atlantic Ridge, Atlantic Ocean - 356-284 | ecosystem: Environmental > Aquatic > Marine > Hydrothermal vents | place: Atlantic Ocean: Mid... | reverse complement strand
CTATGAAGATTTTGTAGAGTTTGGTGGAGAGCAAGGTGCAAAAGATGCAGGTAAAATGAGATTAGAGGGCAAAGAGTATATTGTGCAAGATGGCGATGTAATGCACTTTAGATTTAATGTATAAGGGATGATTGTGAAAAAAAGTATAATATTTTTAATAGCTTTTTTATTTTCAATTATTGGTTGTTCTGAGCAAACTAAAAATGCTAAAAGTAAGTTTATAAAAGATTATTATAGTAAATATAAAATAGAAAAGACTATTGAGATTATACAAAACTCCCTAAAGAGTAAAAATTATAAACTTATTAGCAAATATGACCATGTAAAAGATGCTAATAAATTAAAACAAATGTTATATCCAAATTACACTATTGCCTTTAATAATCCAAAAATATCAACTAAATTATTACAATGTTCCCCTACTCTAGCTATGGATTTACCAATTAGAATTGGTGTGTATAATGAGTTAAATGGTTCAACACATATTGCGTTTACTGATAGTGAATATTGGAGCCTAAAGCATAATGTAAAAGATAGTAAATGTTTAGAATTACTAATTTTAATAAAAAGAGATTTACAAGATATGGCAGATAGCGTTAAAAAAGAGAGTAAAAATTGAGATTATCTTTAGTAATACATTCTTTAAAAGAGGCTTTAAATTTAAATCGTAAGCAAATTTTATACATATACTCTCTTGAAGATTTTACAATGGATTCAAAAAGGCTTGATGATATATTAAAAAATCCAAATAAAAAAAGTGCAAAAGAGGCAACTTATGAAGAACTTGGAGTATTTTTAGATGGATTATTTCGATATAAAAGAGGTCAAAAACCAAATATTCCTGAAGATATAGAAGTTGAATTAGATAATAATTTAATTTTAAAAAAAATTCGCTCATCTCTTAATTTAAAAGAGTATGAAATAGCAATAATTTTTGAATTAGCTGATTTTAATATAAGTAAATCACAAATAAAAGATATGTTTAGAAGTAATAATCATCCAAAATTAAAATATTGCGATGACAAAACCCTTAAAGCCTTTTTAGAAGGCTTAAATGAGTTTTATTATGATAGTGGTAAAGAGTTTTAAATATATAACTTTTTAATCACTTCATTAATAACATTATTTGCACCACTAAGGTTATTGACACTCTCTTCTCTTATTTTAGTGCCATGATTTACTGGTGTATTCATTAATTCTAATAATTCATCTAAAATTAATACAGTTTTTTCTACTTCTAATTGACTAGCTCTTTGCAAAGAGTCAACCCCCTCTTCTGGCTGTTCTATAAATAGCATTCTTCTAATTTTTGCATTTTGCTCTTTTAATATAATATCATATTTTTGCATTACTGATTTTATATTTTCTAAATGTGCAATTAAACTATAAATATCATCAATTTTTTGTTCTAAATTACTACTATACTCATTTACATCATTCTCTAATTTATTAATATATTTTAAATTTTTATTTTTTTGCAACCAAGTTACTAATTTATAAAGTATTAAACCAACTAAAGCAGAAGATGCACCCACTAAAGCATATCCAGCAATTGGATTACTGTGTATATTTATTAACTCTCCAAATTTTGTTGCTATTGTATCTAAATTACTTTTTTGCATAAAGGTAGGAGCATTCAAAGGCAAATTAGCAAGTTTAGCACCATAAATAGTCATACTTGCAATTGTTGCACTCATACCCAATAATCCTACAAATAACCCTTTTGCTACACCTCGAGATGGAGTTTTAACCTTAAGTAACTCCTCTTTATTATCTTTTTCTATCTGCATTGCTGTATCTATTTCATTAGCTAAAGAATCTACATTTAACTTTTTTAATAACTCTAAAGAGTCAGCAACTGTACTATTTATAATACTATTCTCTTGTTCAATAAAGTTTTTTGTTATCTCTTCTAACTTTTCATCTGCCGCTAAATATTTATTATACTTTTCTTTAGCTTTCTCTTTAATTTCATTACTCTTTTCTACTACAACATTATGATTTTTTTTGGACTCTTCTTTAGGCTCTTCTCTATTTTCAACTTCTACTTCTATCTCTTTAACTTCTTGATTAATACCCTCTTCTAATTCATCTATTTTTTTTTCACTTTCTTGTTTCATAGCAATTCCTTTAATTTATTTATTATTATATAATAATATCAAAAAAACAAAACTTTTTTATAAAAATTTTAAGTATAATTCAAAAAAAGTATAAGGTTATTAAATTGGAATTAATTTTTTATATATTTATGGCTATTTTAGCGCTATCTTTTCTTGTATTCTTTCATGAGTTAGGACACTATATAGCTGCAAAATTATTTGGTGTTAAAGTAGAAAGATTTAGTATAGGCTTTGGAAAAGTATTATTCAAAAAATATTGGTTGGATACTGAGTGGGCATTTGCACCAATTTTACTTGGGGGATATGTAAAGATGAAAGGGCAAGATGACACAAACCCATTAGAAAAGAGTAGCGATCCAGATAGTTACAATAGTAAAAAACCATGGCAAAGAGTTATTATTTTATTAGCTGGACCTATTGCTAATATTATTTTAGCTTTTTTAATATATTTTTTAATTGCAATAAAAGGTGCGCCAGTTATAGCTGCTAGTAATTATGTAGCACCTATTATTAATAAAGTAGCTCCAAACTCTCCTGCTATGAGTGTTGGTTTAAAACATGGAGATAAAATAGTTAAAGTAGGAGATTATAATATTAAATATTGGTATCAAATTAAAGATGCTATACAAAAGAGTCCTACTCCATTAAAAATAGTCATACAAAGAGATAACAAACTAATTACTTTACAATTAAGACCAAAAACTATAACAAGAAGTAATGAGTTTAATGAGACTATAAAGAGTAAAATTATTGGTATATCTCCATTTATACAAAAAAGTGATATAATACATTTTACACCTTTAGAGGCTCTAAAATATGCATATAACGAAACTATAAATGCAACACTACTTATTACAAAAGGTATTCAAAAAATATCTACAGGAGAGGTAGAATCTAAAAATATAGGTGGAGCTATAACAATTTTTGATTTATTAATAAAGTTTGCTAAAGAGGGTATTTTATATTTAATGTTTATAATGGCATTAATATCTGTAAACTTAGGTGTTTTAAACTTATTACCAATACCTGCATTAGATGGTGGACATATTATGTTTAATTTATATGAAATGGTAACTCGGAAAGCTCCTAATGAAGAGGTTTTATATAGATTAACTCTAGCTGGTTGGGTATTTTTAATTGGTTTAATGTTTTTTGGATTATATAATGACATAAATAGAATTTGGGGGTAGATATGATTTTAACAAAAGAGCAATTAAGAGCAAATTTAGATAAAGTTATTTGGGATATAGAAGAGGCTCGTATAAAAAGAAGTGAGCATTTAATTGTACAACTTATAGTTGTTAGTAAATATACAGAAATAGAAAATATTAAAACTCTTTACGAATTAGGACAACGAAATTTTGGAGAAAATCAAGTTCAGCAACTAGAGCAAAGAGTTAATGAATTAATAGAGCTTCCACTCGCTTGGCATATGATAGGAACTTTACAAAAAAATAAAATTAATAAATTAATAGATTTAAACCCTATTCTTTTACAATCTTTAGATTCACTAGAGTTAGCAAAAGAGATAGATAAAAGATTAGAAACAAAGGGTAAAAAGTTAAATGCACTACTTCAAATAAATAGTGCTAAAGAAGAGACTAAAAGTGGTGTAATGCCAGAAGAAGCTCTTGATATATATCAAGAGATAAGTGAGAGTTGTAAAAATATAAACCTTAAAGGCGTTATGACAATTGGTGCACACACTAATGAAGAAGCTATTATTAAAGATAGCTTTAAAAAAACATACTCAATCTATGAAAAATTACAAAATAGTGGTGCAACAATTTGCTCTATGGGTATGAGCAATGATTTTAAATTAGCAATTGAGTGTGGTTCAAATATGATAAGAGTCGGAAGTGCACTATTTAAATGAGTAAATTAGATACAATTTTAGTCCATATTTGTTGTTCTGTAGATAGCCACTATTTTTTACAAAAACTTCAAAAAGAGTATCCTAAAAGCAAATTAGTAGGATTCTTTTACGACCCAAATATACATCCATATAGTGAATATAAGTTAAGACTTTTAGATGTTACTAGAAGTTGTAATATATTAAATATAGAGCTAATAGAGGGTGAATATGACTATATAAATTGGCTAGAAGTTGTAAGAGGTTTAGAAAATGAACCAGAAAAAGGGAAAAGATGTTCTCTATGTTTTGATAGACGATTTGAGATAAGTGCTAAAAAGGCTAAAGAGATAGGTGCTAATATTTTTACATCTACTCTTTTGACATCTCCTAAAAAATCTATAAAACAATTAAAAAAGAGTGGAGATGAGTTAGCAAAAGAGTATGGTATAAAATTTATTGCACCAGATTTTAGAGTCAAAAATGGGACACAAGAACAAAATATATTAGCAAAGCAAGATAAATTATATCGTCAAAACTATTGTGGATGTCTTTATGGATTAAAACAACAAAGAGAGCAGCAAAATAGATTAATGGATGAACTCTTTTCCCCAATAAATAAGCAAATACAACCAAACTCCATAGAGTATAAATTAAAGTTATATAACAAAAGATTAGAATTTGAAGATAATAATATTCAATATGAAATAGTAAAGAAAAGATTTTTAAATTATAGATTATTAAGGGGGTTTATTAAAGCTAAAAATAAGACTATAATCTCTCATATTATGCCCTACTCTACTATTAGAGGTAATTACAGTCGTGGTAGAGTTGATAAAGTAATTAATAATATTGCCTACTTTAATAGAGATGAAATTAAATTTATTAATCTTGAACTATACAATAAAGTTGCACAAAAAGAGTATAAAGATATTTTAGAGTTAATTACTAATCCACCTAGTTTTGAAGATGAACTTAAAATAAGAGATAAATTAATTAATAACCCTTATGATTTAAGTGCAATTTTTGTATTAGATGAATTAATTACCTCAAAGCTAGATATATATTTAGAATCCAAAACTTATGAAGATATGAAAGAGGTATTAATAGATTTGTAAAAGTGTGGCTATGCTATTGAATTGAACTTAGGTTGGTACTTATGATACTCCATATAACTCAGGTTTCAAGCAATTAGCTAAAGCTTATTTAACCATTATTTTGATAAAATAAACAGATTTTATTAAAAAGGTTGAATATGCTTTATAATGTAATGGAGATACAAAAAATACTACCACATAGATACCCTTTTCTTTTAGTAGATAGGATAGTATCTTTAGATAATGGAGTAAAGATAGAAGCTTATAAAAATGTTTCTATATCTGAACCAGTTTTTCAGGGACATTTTCCAGACCACCCTATATATCCAGGAGTAATGATTATAGAAGGTATGGCACAAGCTGGTGGTGTTTTAGCATTTAAAAGTATGGATGCAAAAGGACAAGAAGATATTGATAATAAAGTTGTATATTTTATGAGTATAGATAAAGCAAAATTTAGAACTCCTGTTGTACCAGGGGATAAATTGGTTTACAGGTTAAATGTTATTAAAAATAGAGGTGCAGTTTGGCATTTAGACGCAAAAGCATATGTAGATGAAAAAGTTGTTGCAGAAGCAGAACTTAAAGCAATGATTGTGGATAAATAATGAATAATATACATCCAACTGCTATTATAGAAGCTGGTGCTAAAATTGGAGAAAATGTATCTATTGGAGCTTATAGTTATATCTCTAAAGATGTAAAAATTGGTAATAATTGCGAAATTGCTACTCATACTATAATAGAAGGAGATACAACTATTGGTGATGGAAATAAAATATTTTCTCACGCAGTTATTGGTTCTATTCCTCAAGATTTAAAATATGTTGGAGAAAAAGTAAAATTAATAATAGGAAATAATAATAAAATTAGAGAGTTTACTTTAATAAATCCAGGAACTAAAGGTGGTGGTAGCATAACTAAAATTGGAGATAATAATCTTTTAATGGGTTATGTTCATATCGCACATGATGTTATAATCGGTAATAACTGTATTTTAGCAAATGCAGCGACACTAGCAGGGCATGTAGAGTTAGGAGATGGCGTAGTAGTTGGTGGTTTAACACCTATACATCAATTTGTAAAAATTGGTGATTTAGCTATGATTGCAGGTGCTAGTGCATTAAGTCAAGATGTTCCTCCATATTGCCTAGTAGAAGGTAATAGAGCAAAACTTAGAGGATTAAACTTAACAGGTCTTAGAAGACATATTGATATTAAAGATATTAATGAACTTAAAAAAGCTTATAAAGAGTTATTCAATAATAACAGAGCATTCAAAGATGTCGCCATTGAATTAGCAAATAGTAGCAATACTTATATAAAAAATTTAGCAAACTTTATTTTAAATTCTAAAAGAGGTATTGCAATAAAAAGGAGTAATAGTTAATGAAACATTGTAGTTTTTGTGGTGCAAAAGAGAGAGATAACTTACCATTAGTAGCAGGTCAAAATGCATATATATGTAGTAATTGTATTGTATCAGCATATAAAATTTTATTTGGTGAAGAAGAGAATATTAGTAATCATGAAGATATAAAAGAGGAGTTAAAAGAGTTAACACCTAAAGCACTTAAAGAGTTTTTAGATAACTATATTATAGGACAAAGTGACGCAAAAAAGACTTTAAGTGTAGCAGTATATAACCATTATAAAAGAATCTTAAGAGTTAATAGTGAAGATAGTGATACAGAAATATCTAAATCTAATATTTTATTAATTGGTCCAACAGGTAGTGGAAAAACTCTCTTAGCTCAAACAATTGCAAAATTTTTAGATGTTCCAATCGCAATAGCAGATGCAACAACTTTAACAGAAGCAGGATATGTTGGAGAAGATGTAGAAAATATATTAACAAAATTACTACAAGCTTCTGATGGAGATATAGAAAGAGCTCAAAGAGGTATTATATTTATTGATGAAATAGATAAAATAGCAAGAGCTGGTGAAAATCGCTCTATTACTAGAGATGTATCTGGTGAAGGAGTTCAACAAGCACTTTTAAAAATTATAGAGGGTTCTATTGTTAACATACCACCAAAAGGTGGAAGAAAACACCCAAATCAAGATTTTATTCAAATTGATACTTCTAATATTTTGTTTATTTGTGGTGGTGCATTTGATGGTATTAATGAAATTATTGAGAGAAGAATAGGAGGTAATACATTAGGTTTTGGTCATAAAAAAAGAACTAAAGATGATAATAAAAATATAATAAAATTTTTAGAACCTGATGATTTGGTAACATATGGATTAATACCAGAATTGATAGGAAGATTACATATTTTAACAACATTAAATGAAATTTCAGTAGAAGATATGGTAAAAATTTTAACAGAACCTAAAAACTCTTTAGTCAAACAATATACCGCACTTTTCGAGTTAGATGATGTAAATTTATCATTTGAAAAAAGTGCATTAGAAGCAATAGCAAAAAAAGCAATAGCAAGAAAGACTGGTGCAAGAGGATTAAGGTCTATTTTAGAAGAAATTCTTTTAGATGTTATGTATCAGTTACCTGAACTTAAAGGCTATGAAGTTATAATTACAAAAGAAGTTGTAGAAAATAAAGCAGAACCAATGCTTTTAAAAAAGAAAAAAACTGCATAAGGGTATATAGTGGGATTTTTTAAAAATTTATTTGGATTTTTATCGCAAGATATGGCAATTGACTTAGGAACGGCAAATACACTAGTATTAGTTAAAGGCAAAGGTATAGTTATTAACGAACCATCTGTTGTAGCTATAAAAGTAAATAGAAATGGTCAAGAAGAGATTTTAGCTGTGGGTCAAGAGGCTAAAGATATGATTGGAAAAACACCAGGAAGTATTAAGGCTATTAGACCTATGAAAGATGGAGTCATTGCAGACTTTAATACAACGGAGATGATGATAGAGTATTTTATAAAAAAAGTAAATGGTTCTAGTCTTTTATCTTCTCCTAGAATTGTTATTTGTGTTCCTTATGGATTAACACAAGTAGAGAGAAAAGCTGTTAGAGAATCAGCATTAAATGCAGGTGCAAGAAGTGTCTATTTAATAGAAGAGCCAATGGCAGCAGCAATTGGTGCAGGATTACCAGTAAAAGAGCCAAATGGAAACTTAGTTGTTGATATTGGTGGAGGAACAACAGAAATTGGTGTAACATCTCTTGGAGGATTAGTTATTAGTAAATCTATAAGAGTTGCTGGAGACAAAATAGATGCTGCTATTATGGATTATGTTAAAAAGAACTTTAACCTTTTAATTGGAGACAAAGTAGCAGAAAGCCTTAAAATAGATATAGGTACTGCAATTAAACTAGATGAAACTTTGAGCACAACTGTTAAAGGTAGAGATCAAGTAGAGGGTATATTATCATCTGTAGAGGTAACAAGTGAACATATAAGAGAAGCAATTGCTGATCCACTAAGACAAATCTCAGAAGCACTTAAAGTTGTTCTTGAACAAACTCCTCCAGAGTTAGCTGGTGATATTGTTGAAAATGGGATAATTTTAACTGGTGGTGGCTCATTAATTAGAGGTTTAGATAAATATTTATCAGAAATAGTTAAGCTACCTGTATATATTGCAGAAGAGCCTCTACTAGCAGTTGCAAAAGGTACAGGAGAAGCTCTAAGCCAAATAGATTTATTACAACAAACAAACTACGAAGATTAATAAATTATGAAAAACTCACTATTTTCAATAAAGTTGCAAACTAAAATGAAAATTTTGAGTTACTTAGTATATAGTAAGCTTTTTCTATATATAAATAATAATTTTTTTAAAAAATAGTGGAAAGATTTTAAGTGAAAAAAAAAAGTTTAATATTTCTTCCTATCTTGATTATGCTATTTATACTCTTAACTAAATATCATGGTGCAACTAGAAGCTTTATTTTAGATTTTATTAATCCTATTAAAATAGCATATCTAAAACTAAATAATATAAGTGATAGTTACTTAAAACAAGAAAAAGCAATTTTAGAGTTACAAAAAGAGAATAAAAGATTAAAAAAATTACTTATTGAAGAGTCTAGTTACATAGACCAATTATCTAAAATATATAAACTTATACCATCTCTTGCAAAAAAACCATATAAAAATATTTTTTTAGTAGATACAATCTCCTATGTTAAACTCAATCACTTAGATGAAATAATTTTAACTACACCTAAAAAATTAAAAGTAAAAGATAAAAAACTATATGGCTTAATGCAAGATGATTATGCTGCAGGTGTAGCATATAGTATAGATAAAAAGCTATACGCATACCTTCTTACTAACTCCAAATGCACATTTAGTGTTACAATAGGTAAAAAAAATGCTAAAGGGATAGCTCAAGGTGATGGGAAAAATGGTATGATAGTTAAATTTATTCCAAGATGGTCAGAGGTTGAAATTGGTGACATTGTAAAGACTAGTGGACTTGATAGCATATTTTTCCCAAATATACCTGTTGGGATAGTAACAAATGTAAAAACTTTAGATACATATAAACTTGCTACTATTAAAATTTTTGCAAATGTCCAAAAACCATCAATATTCTTTTTGATTTTTGACCCTACTCCATACTTAACAACAGATTATAATCCTCAAAATGTTTTCCCTAATAAAGTTTATCCTTTTATAAAAGTTAATAATGAAAATAATAGTGAAAATAACCAGACAACGCAAACTAAAGATAATACCTTAAATCCAGAACAAATAAAAGAAGAAAATTATATGAATTTACTTAATGGAAATCTAATATTTAACAAAAAAATAGATTTAAATTATTAAACTCAAACTTGACAAAGAACTGCTTTTTAATACAAAAAATGTAACTAAATCTGATTGTGTGAGGATTAAAATTAAGAAATTATATTTAAATAAAGTGGCGGACAGTGAGGGATTCGAACCCTCGGTACCCTTTCGAGTACGCACCCTTAGCAGGGGTGTGGTTTCAGCCAGCTCACCCAACTGTCCTTCTTAAGTGGGCGTAATTTTACACAACTTTTACTTAAAGTTTTATTAAATAAGATATATTTTTATATATAATTAAAAAAATACGGTAAAATTAAAGTCAAATATAATATCAAGGTGTAGAGGAGTAAAGGCGTAGAGATAATAAATTGATAATATAATACTGCTCTCTATGCACCTCTTCTAGTTTGAAATTTATTTGTATTTAATTTTTACTACTGAGCTAAATAGATTAAAAATGGAGAAAATATGGAATATAATGATGCCCTAAATTTAGCATTACATTATGTAACTAAAAAGAAAGAGATAGAGTCAATAAATACAGAAGCATCTTTAAATAGAGTTTTAGCTGAAGATATTAGTTGTTTAAGAGATTTACCACCCTTTAATAATTCGGCAATGGATGGATATGCATTTAAGCATAAAGATATAACAAAAGCTTTAAATATTGTAGATACTATTTTAGCAGGAGATAATAGAAAACTTAAATTAAATGAAGGTGAGTGTTTTAAAATTATGACAGGTGCAAAAGTACCTAATGATTGTGACACTATAGCTCCAAAAGAGATTTGTGAAATTAAAAATAATAAAGTTACAATAAAAAAAGATATAAAATTAGGTAATGCTATTAGATTAAAAGGGGAAGAACAAAAAAAAGGTATAACTCTTTTAAAAAAAGGAGATTTATTAACAGCACCTAAGATAGCTTTATTAGCTTCACAAGGTATTCAACAAATTAAATGTTATAAAGAGTTAGATATAGCAATTATATCAACAGGCAATGAATTAAAAGAGTTAAATCAAAAAGCTAATGAAGAGGAACTATATAATATTAATGGTATTAATATTAAAACGCATCTTAAACAATATGGTTTAGATGCAAAATATATAGGAGTATTACAAGACAATTTAGAAGAGTCTAAAGAGATGTTTAAAAAGTTACAAAAATTTGATATTATAATATCTACAGGTGGTGTTAGTAAAGGAGATGCAGATTTTACTAAACAAGCACTTTTAAGTAATAACTTCAAAGAGATATTTCATGGTATAAATATAAAACCTGGTCATCCTGTTTTAATTGGTAAAATGAAAGATAGTTTTGTAATATCACTACCTGGTAATCCACTTGCAGCAATAATTCAACTTATTATTTTAGCTTTACCAATTATTTTTAAAGCTAGAGGTTTAAATAAAATCTATTTAGAGACACAAAATGCAATAATAACAGAAGATTTAAAGTTAAAACCAAATAGAACAAATGTTGTTTTAGGTAATTTAGAAAATGGTAAATTTACATCTTATCAAAATAATAAATATGGGTCAGGAATGATTACCCCTTTGGTTGAGTCTAACTCATTAGTTATTTTTAATCAGAACAGAGATAGTGTAACTAAAGGTAGCAATATTAATATTATACCTTTAAACTCTCTTGCTATAACGGACCATTATAACTATAATAACTAGGTTTTAACTGGTTATTATACTATTTATAAAATTTATACATTACTACATTATGTAACATTTTCACACTTTTTTATATATACTTATATATTTTAGTTCAATTATTAATCTAGCTTATATAACCAAAAGAATATAATAGTAAAAAATTTATTTAAGGGTATTGTATGCAGCTAAATGATGTAAAAATATATGAATATGACGCTGTTGTAGTAGGTGCTGGTTTAGCAGGACTTGCCGCAGCAAAAGAGTTAAGTGAAGCAGGTAAAAGGGTTGCAGTTATTACAAAACTTCACCCACTTAGAAGTCACTCTGGTGCAGCACAAGGTGGAATTAATGCAGCTCTTAGTGAAGATGATTCAACAGAGTTACATGAATTTGATACAGTTAAAGGTAGTGATTACTTAGGTGACCAAGATGCTATTGAATTTATGTGTTCAAAAGCTCCAGAGACAATTAGATGGGCAGAGAGAATGGGTGCAGTTTTCTCTCGTAATGATGAGGGTAAAATTGCTGTAAGACCATTTGGAGGTCAATCTAAACCAAGAGCTTGTTATGCAGCAGATAGAACAGGATTAACACTTCTTCAAACTATTTATGAACAAGCTTTCCGTGCAGGTATAGAGGTTTTTGATGAGTGGTATTGTGCAGACCTTTTATATGAAAATGGTAAAGCAAAAGGTGTAGCAGCTTATAATATTAGAACAAGTGAACCTGCAATTTTTAATGCTAAAGTTACTATGTTCGCTACAGGTGGTTATGGTAGAGCATTTAAAATTAATTCTAATGCTCATGCAAATACAGGAGATGCATTATCTATTTTTGCTCGTCGAGGATTACCATTAGAAGATATGGAGTTTGTTCAATTCCATCCAAGTGGACTTGGAGGCAGTGGTGTTTTAATCTCAGAAGCTGCTCGTGGAGAGGGTGGAAGATTATTTAACTCTGAGGGTGAAAGATTTATGGAAAAATATGCTCCAAATGCAATGGAGTTAGCATCTAGGGATGTTGTAAGCCGTGCAATTATGGAGGAGATTCGCCAAGGTAGAGGTGTTGGACCAAATAAAGATGCAGTTTATATAGATTTGACCCATCTTCCAAAAGAGACTATTTTAACAAAACTTCCAGAGCTTAGAGATTTAGCAATTACATTCTTAGGGCAAGATATGCTTAAAGAGCCAATTATGATTGCAGCGACTGCTCACTACTCTATGGGTGGTATTCCTGTAAATATTAGATGTCAGGTAAAAAGTTCTCCAACTAAACTTGTAGAGGGGCTTTATGCAGCTGGAGAGTGTAGCTGTGTGAGTGTTCATGGAGCAAACAGACTTGGTGCAAACTCAGTATTAGAAGCACTTTTCTTTGGTAGAGTTGCAGGACAATCTATGGTTGAAGATTTAGAAAAAATAGAGTTACAAAATGCTACAAAAGAAGATGCCAAAGGTATGATTGAACAAGTTGAATTTATCTTAAGAAATAATGGGGAAGAGAGAGTTCCAGAACTTAGAAAAGAGCTTCAAGAATCTATGACAATGGATGCTGGAGTATTTAGAACAAAAGAGTCTCTACAAAGACAAAAAGAGAAACTTAAAGAGATATATAATAGATATAAAAATATTAGAATAGATGATAAATCAAATACATTTAATACAGATTTACAAGAAGCAATCGAGTTAAAACATATGATAGACTTTAGTTTGTTTATTGTAGAGGGTGCATTACAAAGAGAAGAGAGTCGTGGAGCTCACTATAGAGAAGATTTCCCGACTAGAGATGATGAAAAGTTTATGAAACATACATATGCTAAATTTAGTGGAGAATATGAACTAGAATTAGAATATGGCGATGTTGTTTTAGGTAAATTTGAACCTCAAGAAAGAAAATACTAAGGAGCTCTAAGATGGGAAATAATGAAAATAGACAAGAGATAACAATAAAAGCTTTTCGTTTTAATGCAGAGACTGATTACTTACCATATTATAAAACATATAAAATGGAAGTAGGAAAAGATGAACTTATTTTAGATCTTCTTAATAGAATAAAATGGGAACATGATGGTTCATTTTCGTATAGAAGAAGTTGTCGTCATGGTATTTGTGGTGCTTGTGGTATTAAAGTAAATGGTAAAGCAACACTCTCTTGTAAACAAAATGCACTAGAGTTGGTAGAGTTATTTGGAGATGAGTTAGTTTTTGAGCCACAAAGTAAAAAAAGAGCTATAAAAGATATGATTATAGATAAAGGTGACTTTTGGGAAAAACACGCTGCTATTAAACCATTTGTAGAAGCAGATGTAGAGCCTCATCCAACAAGCGAAACAATTATGAGCAAAGAGCAAGTAGAAAACTTCTTAGATGCAGATTACTGTATTCAGTGTGGTAATTGCCACTATGCTTGTCCGGTTGTAGAGATTAACGAAGACTATATTGGACCAGCAGCATTTGCAGCAGCTTATAGATTTAGTGTTGATCCAAGAGATAATGCAAGTAAAGAGAGACTTGAGACAACAGCTGAGCTTGGAGCAGGTGTTTGGGATTGTGTTAAGTGTTTTGAGTGTGCAGAAGCTTGTCCAAAAGAGGTTAATCCAATTGAAAAAATTACAAAGTTACACAATATGCAGTTTGAGCAAGGTATTGCAAAAAGAAATGTTGCAACAAAACATGCTGAAGGTTTCGTAAGATCTATTAAAAAATTTGGTTATCTTGATGAGCAAGATATTGTTCTTTACTCAGAGGGACTTGGTGTTGTTAAACACTTAAGCGAAGCATTTAAAATGATAAAAGCTGGTAAAGTACATCCATTTGATATTATGAAGAAAAAGATGCCAAGAAGTAAAAATTTAGATGAAATTAAAAAACTTATCGAAATATCACAAAAGAATGAACTATAAAGGGAGCTAAAAATGAGTAACTTAAAATATGCACTATATACAGGATGTACAGCTAGAGAATCAACACCAGAGCTTCTATCTTCTACTTTGGCTGTTGCAAAAAAGCTAGGAATTGAAATAGTTTTATTAGATGAAGCAAGTTGTTGTGGGGCTAGTCATTTACAAGATTTTGATGAGTTTTTATCTTTAGTATTAAATGCTAGAAATATATGCTATGCAGAAAAACTTGGACTTCCTATGATTACTATATGTAACACTTGCCAATTAAATACAGTTATGACAAAAGAGCGTTTAGATAATGACCCAGAGATGAAAGCTAAAGTAAATGAAAAATTAGCAGAAGTTGGTTTAGAGTATAAAGGAACAAGTAGTGTTAGACATTTTTTATATGCATTAATAGATGATTATGGATTAGAAAATATCTCCTCTAAAGTAGAAATTCCATTAAGTCATTTTAATATTGCACCATTTTATGGATGTCATAATATTAGACCAAGCCATACTCACTATAAACACAATATGCCTCAACCAAATAATGAAATAAGTGAAGGTGGTGGAGAAGTTGCTTTTGAAACTGTAGAGTTAATGGAAAAATATACTCATGAAAATCCATATAACCCTACATCTTTAGATAGATTAATTGAAGCACTTGAGGGTAATAGTGTAGATTATGAAAGTAAAAATAAATGTTGCGGTTTCCATGTTGATTTACAAGCACCAGAAACATCTAATGCACTTAGTGGAACGGCTTTAGTAGATGCAATTGATAACAATGCAGATTTAATGGTAACTCCTTGCCCTCTTTGTCAATTAAATATGGACTTAAAACAAGATAGTGCAGGTAAACAGTTAGGTAGAGAGATTGAATTACCAGTTCTACATATGCCACAAATGATTGCTTTAGCTCTTGGTTGTACAAAAGAGGAAATTGGTCTAAAGTATAATGTCACAAAGGCTACAGAATTAGTATGACTTTGCCCTATCTTAATAAATAAGAACTTTTAAAAGTTCTTATTTAAAAATTATAAACTTAATAACTGAACTTACGCACTATAAGCATACCTAGGTATACTTATAAGTAGCTAGTAAAAATTAAACATAAATAACTTTCAAAGGAGTATAGGGGTATAAGAGAAAAGGTGTAGAGAAAGTAACAACATATTATCGGTTTACTATCTCTACTCCTTAACACCTCTACACCTATACCCCTTGATATTATATTAGATTTTTAATATTTTCAGCTAACTTTTAGGAGAAGTGTTCAGTTAATAAAAATTTCATAAAATTTTCTCTGTAGTATTGTATAAAATGTTAGATTTAAAATTTCTATTTATTAAAAAGTTGATAAAATGAATTTATCTAAAGTTTCAATAGCAATTTTTAGGTATAATACTTAATAAGATTTTATAAAGGAATTGAAATGAACAGTATTGTTAAAGTAGTTATGACCCTTATAGTTACATCTTTACTTTTAAATGCATCTAATCAATATAAATTATATAAATTTAAAAGTGGGATTGTTTTATATGATGTTAAAACTTCTAGTTTTGATAATAATTTAAACTCTCATGTAGAAGGTATTGCTAGATTAGTATTTGATAATTGGGGTTTAAAAGAGTTAAAAGAAGAAGATGTTAGTGAAGTTCAATCAGGAGATTTTAATGATACTAAAAACCGACATACACTATCTTTAGTAGATAATGGAACAATATATACTGTAGATTTCAATACAAAAGAGATATATAAAACAAGAGATAAAGATTTAGATTTAGCTATAGCCAAACATATGGATATCTCAGATGAAAGTGTTAAATCATTAGAAAGATTAGGTGCTAAAAAAGTTGCTGAAGAGACAATAGCAGGATTAAAATGTGATGTATGGAAATATAAAAATCAAGAAGTATGTCTTTATAAAGGTATTCCTTTAAAAATTGTAATTCAAAATGCAGGATTTTATAGTGAAAAAAAAGCAGTTAAAGCACTTTTTGACAAAGCTATTCCAAATAGTGAATTTGAGCTACCTAAATTTAAAATTATAGAAGATGAAGCTTATAGTAGTGATAGTGCATCTATAACTAGAACAGAAGATTATATCTCTTCTATTATGGATTTAAAAAGTGAAATGAAGAAAAAAGGTATCAATTTAGAAGATAATAATACAACAATAAATTCAGACATTGAAAAAGATATTATTAATGCTTTAGGAAAGCGATACCTTGCAAAACAAAAGAAATATTTACCATCTCTAATAGAAGCAATGAAAAATGCAAAAATATGTATAGCTAAAGCTAAGAATAAAAAAGAGGCACAAAATTGTTTATCTAAAGTTCAAAACATTAATGATAAATTAGGAGATAGAACTCCATCATTTGACTTTGACAATTTAAATAAAGAGAAGAAAGATAAAGCTATAAAAGCACTAGAGACTGAAATAAAAAATACTGAAGTTACAGCAAATTGTGTAAGTAAATTTGATAAGACTACAGATGTAATAATATGTACTGAGGGACAATTGTTACCACAAGAGAGTAGCACAGTTAAAAGTGGTAGTGGATTAACACCAACTCCTAAAAAAGATGATAAAAATAGTAGTAATTAAAATTACTACTTAATAACTATTTCATAATTAATAGGGTCTTTTAACCCTAGCTGTTTAAATCCATTTAACCTTAATCTACAACTATCACAAAGACCACAAGCTAAATCTTCATTTTTATAACAACTCCAAGTATTTTCTAGTTTAACACCAAGTTCTAATGATTTTTTTACAATATCAGCTTTACTTAAATGTATAAGAGGTGTTTTAATTTCTACTTTATTATCATTTAATCCAAGATTAATACTATTTTCCATAGATTTTATAAAACTCTCTCTACAATCTGGATAACCACTACTATCTTCTTCTACAACACCAATAAAAATTGCTTCTGCACTATACTTTTGAACAAGTGCAGAAGCAATAGATAAAAATATTCCATTTCTAAAAGGAACATAAGTTATAGGAACTCCAGGTTTAATACCTTTGGTTGGAACATCTATACTATTATCAGTTAAAGCATTTACACCTATTTGAGCAAAAAAATCTAAATCAATAATATGCTGTGCAGTAGCATTTAAATTAGTCACTATTTTTTTAAAACACTCTAACTCTTTTCTTTGAGTTCTTTGCCCATAATTAAAATGAACTGCTATAATATCATAATTATCATTTTTTGCAATTTGTGCAGCTAAAGCACTATCCATTCCTCCAGATATTATACAAACTGCCCTCTTTTTTAACATAAGTAACCTTTTTTTTCTTTATTTTACATAAAATTAGATAAAATTATTAGATGATTGAAGTAGATAATAAAACAAATTACAATATTAATATGTCGCCAATAGAGTCTGTAGTACAACTACTAAGTATTAAGCAAGATATAGAGTTAATTATAGTTGGAAATGAAGAGATAAAAAATATTAATAAAGAACATAGAGGTATTGACAAAGCAACAGATGTATTAAGTTTTCCAATTAGTCATATAGAACATATGCCACTTGGTTCTATTATTATATCTATTGATAAAGCTATAGAAGTAGCTAACAACTTAAAACATTCAATTGATAATGAAATAACACTACTATTTATTCATGGAATTTTACATCTTTTAGGGTATAATCACGAAACAGATAATGGGGAGATGAGAACAAAAGAGGCAGAAATTATAAATGCTTTATCTCTACCAACTAGTTTAATTGTTAGAACAGAAGGAAAGTAATTTGTTAGTATATCTTATTTTTGTTGTTTCATTAATTGTGTTAATTTATGGTGCAGATATAATTGTAGGAGAGAGTGGGAAAATTGCTTTAAAGTTTGGTATTTCAGAATATATAATTGGTGCTACTTTAGTTGCACTTGGAACTTCTTTACCTGAAATGGCAGCTTCTATTAATGCCAGTATTAATAATAAACCTGAACTTTCTATATCTAATATAGTTGGTAGTAATATAATGAATATATCATTAGTATTAGGTTTAGTTTTAATATTATCTAAAAATAAAATTAAACCATCTGAATTTATAGAAAAAGAGAGTATATGGGCACTATTTCCTGTTTTACTTTTTATATTAATAATCCAAAATGGAATAATTAGTAGATTTAATGGCTTTATATTAACTATTATCATGGTTGCATATATACTTTTTTTACTAAAGAATAATAAAAGTGCCATAGATTCAATAGATACATCTAATGAAGAATTAAAAAATTTTAGTTGGATTAAAAGTTCTTTATTATTAATCATAGGTTTTTTAATGGTTGTATATGGTGCAGACTATACAGTAGATAGTGCTTCAAAGATAGCAAAATCTTTTGGAGTTAGCGATTGGCTTATAGGCGTTATTTTAGTAGCACTCGGAACATCTATGCCTGAATTAGTTGTATCTATAAGTGCTACTATGAAGGGTAAAGCAGATATGGCAATAGGAAATGTAATTGGCTCAAATATTTCAAATATTTCAATCGCATTAGGTGCAGCAGCAATCGCAAACCCTATAAAGTTAAACTTTTATAATTATCTATTTGATATTTTAACAATGCTAATTGCAACAATTATTATAGTTTTTATGAATACTAATAAAATGTATTCTAGAGCAGTAGGGATATTACTATTATTACTATTTAGTGTCTTTATAGAGCATAGTTCACACGCTATTTTATAAAAAACCCGAGTGGCCGTATATTGCTTAAAGTCGGCCCTAATAAGCCAACGGTGGAGGAGAGAGTAGATTATTAGGGGACAACTTCTCGTTGGAAAAAACCTAACTCAAACGAAGCCATCCTCACACAAATCTAACTACTAGTCCCCCTAAAGATTATATGTTGGACCCCATTTGCAATTTGGCGAACCACTCAGGCATACTTAATATTAGCTTAAATAAAAAATTACTTTTAATATTTAAACTATATTTGAATTATACCATATTATTAAAATTTTGTATATAAAAAAATCAAAAAAAAATAAATTTTTTACAAATTTTGTGCTATTTCAATACAAGATTTAATAGTAGGTTCACTTGCAATATATGCATCTATATTCTTTGGTAGATTATTTAAAGTTGTTTTACCAATTACAACTGCTTTATAACTACTATCCCATTTAAAGGAGTTAAAAAAACAATTAATTGTTGATGGAGATGTAAAAATAATTATAGAGTTTTTTTCTAAATTTTTATCTTTATAATCTATACAATTAGTATTATATATTATCTTTTCACTTACATCTATACCTCTATTTTGCAAAAAAGATACACTATCAAAGGCAACTATTTTTGGTCGTAAATATATTAATTTTAGATTTGAAAATTTATCTACTATATCCTTTGCTAACTCTTTACCATAAAACTTTTTTGGATTATAAATATCTTGTGCACCAAGTTCTTTTGCAATCTTTGCAGTAGCTTTTCCAACAGCTAATATCTTTTTACTTTTCCAATTACTATTTATCTCATCTGTATAAATAACTGCCTGTTTAGATGTAAAAATAATTGCATCAAATATATCTAAATTTAAACTATTTACAACTCTTTTAAACTCTATCATTGGTAAATATTCACAATCATCAAATTTTTTAGGAGAACAAAGATATATTTTACTCATTCTATTTTTTTCCATTAAAATATAATATATTTTGTTCTTCATCATCGAATGGGTCAAAGTGTGGATTAATTAACCACCCTTTCATTTTATCTAAAGCTACTATCTTTTCAATTATCTCTTCTGCAATATCATGAGCTTCTAAAACAGTCATTTGGGGGTCAACAACCATATGAAAATCTACAAAATTATGAGTTCCATCTGTTCTAGTCTTTAAGTAGTGATACCCTCTAACACCCTCAGTATTTGCAATAATTTCTCCAATTTTAGATACAATTTCACCATCTAATGATTTATCTAAAAGTATCAAAATAGATTCATGTATAATCTCGTAAGCTGAATATATAATATAACCACCAATTGCAACACCAAAAATTGCATCAATAGCATCCCATCCACTTATCCAAACAATAAATAGTGCTAATAAAACAGCACCATTGCTTAAAAGGTCTGCTTTATAATGCAAAGCATCTGCTTTAATTACAATATTATCTGTCTCTTTAGCAATCTTTTCTAAATAGTTAACTAAAAACCAAGTAACAACAATCGAGGCTACCATAACCCAAACAGAAGCTCCAAGATGAGTAGTTATTTCATTATAAACTATCTTTTTTATACCCTCAACAATAATATATATACCAGATAGTGTAATTACTACACCCTCTATAACCCCAGCAATAGCTTGAACCTTTCCCTTACCATATTGAAATTCATCATCAGGAGCCTCTTCAGACTTTTTAATAGCAAAAAAGTTAAAAATAGAAATAGCAGTATCAAGTACGCTATCAACAGCACTCGCAAGTAATGCTACAGAACCACTCATAAATCCAATAATCAACTTAAAAATAGCTAAAACAATAGCAGTAGAAGTAGCAATAGCAGTAGCCCTTCGCTCCTTAGAGAAATCTAAAAAAATCTTTTTTATTAAATTCATTTATAACCTTAATAGTAAAATATAATTATAAAATTATATCTAAATTCTCTAAATAGAATATAACTTAGTAATTAGTGAGAAAGACAATTCTCAATGCCAAATAAATTAAGCTTTTAGCTTTAAGTAGATAAAAATCCTACCCCATCGGGCAATGCCAATGAACTAATCTTTATTTCATTGCTAAAAGCTGAAAGCACAAAGCAAAAAGCTTTTTTTTGGAACCTCGAACTTGCTCACAAATAGCACATTCCAAGCCGTTTAAACTTTGCGACGCGAACGAGTTTACATTTGGGAAAACAATCAAATTTTTCGTTATTTCATTGGCATTGGGCTAAAGCCTCCGATTCCGATTTTAAAAAAGAGGCAAAGCACACCTAAAAAGCTTTTAGCTTTGTGCCTTTAGCTTTAAGCAAATAAATTATTTAATCGCTTCTCTAAAGCTATCAAGCCCTGCAAGTAGCCACAGCTTTGCTTTTTGGGTTGTTAGTTTTGCTAACAATGCTTGGTAGTTGGCTTTGGCGTTTGCCCATGAGGCTATAGCGTTTGCGAATTCGTCAGCACTTATTAGGGCATTTTGGAATCTGCCTTTGCTTAGATTGTAGTAGCTTTTTTGGGCTTTAAGTTCTACTTTTGCCTCTTTTAGCATAGCGTAGATACTGTTTAGTTCGTTTTTGGCGTTTTTGATTTGCATTTTTATTAAGTTTTTGTAGTCGTTATACTCTAAAGATTTTGAGAGTTTCATATATTTTGCTGCTTCTATTT
>Ga0256833_1000961_pt1 | contig 21694 bp, 22 predicted proteins | sample 356284metaG_FD_190535 | JGI IMG/M metagenome (GOLD analysis project Ga0256833, IMG submission 190535) | Hydrothermal vent microbial communities from Mid Atlantic Ridge, Atlantic Ocean - 356-284 | ecosystem: Environmental > Aquatic > Marine > Hydrothermal vents | place: Atlantic Ocean: Mid... | reverse complement strand
CGCCGCCATCAAAAAGGCCCTGGCCGAGGGCTACCGTACCGGCGACATCGCCGCCTTTGACGCCAAAGAGGTGGTCAGTACCACGGAGATGGGTTCCATCATCGCCGACTACGCCTCCAAATAGACTCCCGGACACGGGAGATTTCCCCACACTCTTCTTATCTTCGATAGAATCTTCGGTATGAAGAGACGCTATTTTCCCGATTTTCTCGATTCTTTCGATCCACAGCTGCGCCGGACCCTGGAGGAGCTACGCCGTCTGCTAGGCGAGGAGTACGGCGGAGAGCTTCGCATCGTCGGCGGGGCGGTGCGCGATCGCCTCCTGGGGCGCGAGGTGAAGGATCTGGATCTGGAGATCTACGGTCTGAGTCCGGAGCGCTTCGAGGAGGCGATGAAGCGGCTGGGAGCCAAGGGGGTAGGCAAGAGCTTTTTCGTCTACAAGTGGCGGGGAGTGGACATCGCCCTGCCAAGAATCGAGCGCAAAGTGGGGCCGGGGCATCGAGGCTTCGCCGTGCGGCCGGTGGAAGATCCCCGGGAGGCGAGCCGGAGGCGGGATTTCACCGTCAATGCGCTGATCTACGATCTGCGGTCCCGGGAGGTCTGGGACTATTGGGGAGGGCTGGAGGATCTGGAGCGTCGTCGGCTGCGCTGTGTCGATGGCAAAACCTTCCCGGAGGATTCCCTGCGGGTACTACGGGCGATGCGCTTCGCGGCGCAGCTGGGCTTCCGGGTCGAGGAGGCCACCTGCCGTCTCTGCCGGGAGATCTCTCTGGAGGATCTTCCCGGCAGCCGGATCTTCGGGGAGTTTGAGCGGATGTTTCTCTCCGAAGCGCTTCACCACGGCCTCTACGAGCTTTGGCGACTCAAAATCGCCGAGCGGCTCTGGGGAGAGAAGATGGATCGCGCCGCCTTCATCGCCGCGGCCCGGGCCCTGAACCGTTTTCGCCGCAGCGCCCCAGAGTCTTTGCGTCCCTGGTGTTTTCTCGAAGCCTACCGACGATATTCTCACGTGCCGATGGAGAAGATTCTCGCAGCGATCGATGCGCCCAGGAGTTGGCGGCGGGCTTTTGAGAGGCTGCCTGCCGTTCCTCGGGAGCCGACGCCGCGGTGGGTAGCGGCGCAGGCGCAAAAGGCCGGGCTGCGGGAGTCTCCTCTAGGATGCGATCCCAAGATCCGCTCTCTGGCCCAGAAGCTGGGAGTCTGGGATCGGTCCTTCGAGATCGGGGTGACGCCTCGGGAGCTGATGGAGCGGGGATTTGAGGGAAAGGCCCTGGGGGAGGAGCTGGAACGGATCCGGCACGAGAGGCTCGATCAACTTGAGGAGAAGCCGTCATGAGAGATGGGATGAAGATCGCGCTTTGTTTTAGCGGCGGGGCGCTCAGAGCGGCGGCTCAGATCGGAGCGCTGCGTTTTTTGGAAGAGGAGGGAGTCGGGATCGCCGCGGTCTCCGGCAGCAGCGCGGGGGCGATCATGGCGCTCTTCGTCGCGGCGGGATGGGAGAGCCGCCGGGTCGAGGCCTTTTTGCGCTCTTTGCGGAAGCGGGATCTTTTCCATCTAAGCTCCGAGCCCGGGATCTTCAGCCTCCGGGGAGTCGAGAGGATTCTGCGTCGAGAGCTGGGGGCGATCGGATACGAAGATCTGCGCATTCCGTGCTTCACTTGTGTTACGGAGCTTGAAAGCGGGAAAAGCCGTTATCTCGATTCCGGAGATCCCGTCGCCAATGTCCTGGCCTCTTCCTCCCTGACGCCCCTCTTTTCGCCCCGGCAGATCGACGGAGTATGGTATATCGACGGGGGATTTAGTGACAATCTCCCCGTTCGTCCGCTGAAAGAACTGGGACTTCCGGTCCTCTCCCTCAACGTCAATCCTCTCGAAGGCGGAGTGCCCGAAAATTTCCGCTCCCTGCTGATGCGCTCCCTGATGATCATGCTCAAGAACAACATCCGCCCTTCCAGAGAGCTCAGCGACGCTTATCTGGAGGTCGAGGGGGTAGCCGGGATGCACCTCTTTGACTTCAAGATGCTCGACGAAGCGATCGAAGCGGGCTATCGGGAGCTTGCGGCGGCCTGGCCGTCGTTTCGGCTACTGCTCGGCGCTGAGATAAGCTAAAACTCCGAGTGATATAATAGCCCCCATAGCAGGAAGAAGGAGTCTGAATGGAGATCATAATCGCGGGAGCGGGGAAGGTGGGCTTCAATTTGGCCCGGAGCCTCTCGGTCTCCCACAGCGTTACGGTAATCGACAAAAACGCCTCGGCGCTTAAGCGGATGCAAGAGCATATGGATATCCTGCCGGTTCACGGCAATATCGAAGATCCCCTGACCTATCGCAAACTGATCGATCAAAGGGCGGATCTTTTTATCGCCGTGACCGATCTGGACGAAGCCAACATCATCTCGACGCTGATCGTCGATGACCGGATCGAGGTAGAACGCAAAATCATCCGACTGCGCAATCAGTTTTTCTCCGGAAGCTCCATCATGGAGAAACTGGGTGTGGACGAGACGATCTTTCCCCTGGAGCTCAGCTCCCGGACCGTCGCTTCGCTGCTAGAGTATCCCCGTGCCAACAACGTCAAACGCTTCCCCTATACCGATCTGAAGCTGATCTCCCTGCGGATTGCCCGGGAGGCTACGATGGAGGAGATCGAAGAGGATGGGATCGCGGTGGTGGGGATCGAGCGGGGAAAAGCGTTTTTGATTCCCGAAAGTTCTCAAAGGCTTGAGGCGGGAGATCTGATCTATCTCTTCGGCGATCCCGAAAAGATTCGCAGACACTGTGCCCGGCTGGAAGAGGAGACCCCTTGGAAGATCCGGCGCTGCGTGGTGTTTGGAGCCGGGGATCTTGGGGTCGGCATCGCCCGGGTCCTGCTGGAACATGGGTTGGAGGTCAAGATCCTCGACGAAAACCCCGAAGCGTGCCGCCTGGCCGACGAGACCCTCGAAGGTGAAGCGATGGCGATCAGCTGCAAATACGGCACGGGAGAGATTTTTGAAGAGGAGAATCTCGGGGAGGCGGATCTGATGATTGCGGCGACGGACAACGACGAATACAACATCATCAAATGCCTCGAAGCCAGGGAGCATGGGGTGAGAAAAGTCCTGGCGATCAACAACGAGATGGAGTACTACAAGCTGATGCACTCCCTGGGGATCGTCGTCGTCCGGGGGCCCAAAATGGCTGCCTATCACCGGATTCTGGAATCGATCCACTCCACCCGGGTCCTGCTGGAGCGCAAGTACTGCGGGGGGGAGGGGAGTGTCCTGATCCGCAGGATACCTCCCGGGAGTCCTCTGGTCGGCACTCGGCTGCATCCTCCCCGTGTCGACGGCAGCCGGCTTCTGGTCGTGCGGGAGGGGGAGTTGCTGGATCTTGCCCGGGAGTCGGTCGCGTTGGCCGGAGAAGATCTCGTCTGTCTTTTTGTCCTCAGCGGCGAAGCCGAACGGATGGAGCGGTGGTTGAATGGACTATAAAAGCGTTGTAAGATTTCTTTCCCAGATTGGGATCGTTTTGGGTCTTTTCTTGCTTTTGGATCTGGTCGTCGCGTGGATCTATCGGGAGCATGACGCTCCCTTGACGCTCTTTGTCGTGGGATTCATCCTCTTGAACTTCCTGCTCTTCATGACGCTGAGATCTCATCCCGTCAAACTGGGGATCCGTGAAAGTATCCTCTCGGTCAATCTTCTGTGGGTTCTTTTGGGGGTTGCCGGAGCCGTTCCGCTGATGCTCTATACCGAGATATCTCCCGCATCGGCCTTTTTCGAGGCGATCAGCGGCTTTACGACGACGGGGGCGACGGTCTACGGGGATATCGAGTCTCTGCCCCACCTGATCCTCTTTCACCGAAGCCTGATGCACTGGATCGGAGGAATGGGGATCATCGTCCTGGGAGTGGGACTGCTCTCCATGATCAACCCTTCGGGAAGTCTGAGTCTTTTCAAAGCGGAATCGACGGGGATTCAACTGGAAAAGCTTCGTCCCAAGATTCGCGAGACGGCTTTGAGCCTCTGGGGGGTCTATCTCCTACTGACTCTGGCGGATCTCTTTTTGCTCCATTGGGCGGGCATGGGATGGTTTGATGCGATCAATCATGCCTTTTCGACCCTTTCGACGGGAGGGTTTTCTACCAAAAACGCCTCCATGGGCTATTGGGCCGACAACGGAGCCATCCTCTGGATCACCACGGTGTTTATGCTGCTGTCAGGCATCAACTTTTTGGCCCATTTGCGACTGCTCCATCGGGATCCGGGAGGCTATCGGACGGAAGAGGTTCGCTGGTATCTGGGGCTCTTTTTCCTGCTTTCCGTGGCCCTGACGCTCACCCATGAGAATCTGGCCTACGATACTCTGGCCCATGCGGCGACGCATAGCTTCTTTACCGTCGCTTCGGTCATGACGACGACGGGATTCGCTTCGATCGACTACGGCGGGTGGAGTCATATGGCCGTGACATTGATCTTTTTGGCGATGCTTCTGGGGGGCAATGCGGGGTCGACCGCCGGAGGAGTCAAAGTGATTCGCTATGTTGTCATCTTCAAGACTCTTTTTGCAGAAATGAAGCGGATTCTCCATCCTCGGGCGGTGATCTCGGTCTTTGTCGATGGGCACAAGCTACCCGAAAACGTGATCGCTTCGACCTTCGGTTTTTTGCTGCTCTTTATTTTCACCAACCTGGCGCTCTCTTTTTATATCTATGCCCGGGGCTATGATGCCATGACGGCGCTTTCGGGGGCACTGGCCATTGTCGGAAACATCGGCCCGGGATTTGCCAAAGTCGGGCCGGCGGAAAACTTCGCCTTTTTCAGTGACGTGGATAAGATCGTACTTTCGATTGGGATGATCATCGGGCGTCTGGAGTGTTATACGGTCTATCTGCTTCTAAGCGTCTCCTTCTGGAAGAGATTTTAAGGGTGATGATCCTCCAGCACTATCACCGCAACGGCAATAGCAAACCCGCCGTCATGGCTGATGGAGAGAGAGCTCTCCCGGACCTTGAAGCGTCCGGCGGCTTTGGGAGAGAGGAGGAAGGAAGGGGCACCTTTGGGATCTTTGACGATCTGGATGTCGTGAAAGGAGAGTTCGCTCCCGATGCCGCAGCCTAGGGCTTTGGCAATGGCCTCTTTGGCCGCCCAGCGTCCGGCGATCCGGGTATCGTCACGAAGGACTTTCTGCTCTTGGGGAAGGAGAAAACGATCGAGAAAACGCTTCGAAAAGCGTGCTCGCGCCTTGCTGATGCGGTGGATGCTGACCAAGTCGGTGCCGATACGAATCATGACTTATCCAAAACGAAGATAAATGCCTACGAGGAGGGCAAAGAAGATCGTCAAACCCAGGACCGAAAGGGTATGCCACTTTTCGGGAAGGCCCCACTTCTCCTCCATGAGGGAGGTCAGCTTCATCGCCGGGACACTCATAAAAAGCAGCATGACGATGGCGAAGACCAGGGTCAGGACCAGATCCATGGAACTCATCGGCCTACTCCGTAGTACTCCTGGACGAAGCGCCTCTCGTCGTCGGATTGCAGGGGGATTGCTTTGAGCATCTCTCCTTTGGATCCAAAGATCTTCAAAGTATTGCCATCGAGACGGAGATGCTTTTGGGCCCATTGCCGTTCGAGGCTTCGGAGTCGTTTGTAGAAGTCGACGGCATCGGGCTCTTCCTTGAATTTCGGATCCTCTTTGCTGAGGATTTGCAATCCTCCCAAAGCCTTTTCGATCCGATAGGGGCTGTACTCCCGTACCAGGGGATAGATCCGGGGATCTCGATGGGGAGGACGGCCGATGATAAAGGCGACGGCAGCAAGAAAGAGCATCACCGCCCCCAGAGCGAAGCCGAGCTTTTTGCTGAACATATCCGATCCTCCGGAAGAAATTTTGCTAAGTATAGGCTCTCCTTCTTTAGAGGCTGTTGACAACCATCAAGGAGTGTGGGACATCGATCTTGGTAGACTTTTCCCAAAAGAGGGAGGGCATTGATATGATTGAAAAGTTTTTTTATCTCGAAGGTGCCTATCTTATTTTGGCGGGGATCATTCTCCTGGTGACGCTCTTTGTGACCACACGGCCCTTCATGTCTCACGAGGCTCCCAAGAAGGGCCTCATCGGGGTCGGCCTCATCTTGGCTCTTTTTATCGGGGCCCACTTTTGGATGACCAGCTCCCGCATGGCTGCGGTCAAAGCGGCTTTCCGGCACGGAAAGCCGGTGCTTTGCGAGAGCCGAATGCTTCGAAAGATGGCCCAATCCATCGAAATCCGCAAAGGAGTGGCAGGCTGGAGGCTGAAGGGAGACAACTTCGTTTCGCCTCAATATATCCGTCCTTTCCACGTGGCCCGCTGCATCGTCAAGTAGCCGTCGCTCATCCAAAATGTCATCAAACCGTTATGGGCCGACGGTATTCATCGTATAGGTCGGAGGCCTCTCTTCATCGAGATCCTCTATCGGAAAGGGTTTGGAGAAATAGAATCCCTGATAATAGTCGATTTCCAGATTTTTCAAGATATCCAGAACGGCCCGGTCGTGCACATGTTCGGCGATAGTTTGGATCTGAAGGTCGTGGGCAAGCCCTATAATACTTTTTAAAATCGTCAAAGAGTCCGGAGAGCGGGGAATCGACCGGATAATAGATCCGTCGATTTTGATGTAATCGGGCCGAAGTTCCAGGATGTTTTTCATGTTGGAGTATCCGGCTCCAAAGTCATCGATAGCGATCTTAGACCCATATTGACGAATTTTGGTAATAAATTCCTTGATAATGCCGAAATCTTCAATGAAATCACCCTCCAGAATTTCGAAGGTGATCCGTTCCGGCTCGGGAAATCCTGAAATTTGCTGGTAGATATAACGACGGAACTGTTCGTCGCTAATGTCCTCATAACCAAGATTTAGGCAGAAATGGTACGAGGAATTTGAAAAATTTTTGAAGCATTTTTCAATCATCATGTGCTCCAGTTCATGATAGAGATGGATCTCTTTGGCAATCTGGAGAAAAGGATGGGCTGAATAGACTTTGTTTGCTTTCGTGTCTACGAATCGCATGAGGCATTCGTATTTTTCCACTTTCCCGTTTTGGGCATTGACAATGGGTTGGACATAAGGCTTGACTCCCGTCGTATCTATCACACGATTAATCAGCGAAACTTCGTCGATGAATTGCTTCTGTTCCTCTTCATAGTAGGATAGGCTCAGCAGATCGAGATTGATGTCAATCACTCTGTTGACGACATGAATCAGCTCTAAGAGATCCTCCTCAATCAAAACATTGTTGAAGGATTCTCGGAGGTAGCTAAATGCGGCATTGACGTAATGGGTCGGCAAGCCGATATGTACGTGAATTTCGCTTATGCGATTAATATAGTTGAAGTAGGCATTGTCATAACGTCCGTCGAAGAGCGAAAGCAGCCAAGAGCACAAGAGTTGACGATGCGTGGAGAGTCTCTCTTCGGTGTCAATGAAGCGCCTGGCGTGTTCAAAATTGAATATGAATTGATAAAATCCATCAAGAATCCCTTCGATTCTCTGCTCGATCTTGGGTCGAACTTTCCGAAGTAGAATAGCCTCCTCCCTATCGAAGCGATAGTGGGAGAGTATTCTATCTATAGAGATCTTTCCCGTATCAAGTTTTAAATTTTTTCCTGTCGGCATCTTCTGCATAGCTTCCTCCTTCTGTCAAATTATCTGTTAGGTACAGATTCCGTTTGAAGAGTCTGTACCTAATTCCCGTATCCGAAGGATGAGCGGTCGGGAATTCCACATCCCTTTTTTCAGGGTGTCATAGAATATCTCTAACCGCAGATTGGTAGAAGGGTATTTTCGCTGGGCTGTTATGCGGTGAAATGACAAGTTGGATGCTCGAGAGGGGCCTTTGGGCAGATCTATCGGTTGACCGATATCAATCTCCCAGGATTCAAATAGTGGAATAATAGTGGTGCTTGTAGAAGCAAAAAGTCCGAAGGAGGTCCATTTTATGGAAAAGGTAGTCGGTTGGCCGACGATCGCGCCGGATCAGTTTCTCCCGATTTTTGTCGTGGCGACGCTGGTACTGGTCTTTGGCGTAGGATATGCGGCGATCATCACCCTGGCCAAAATGGGATTTTTTTCCAAAAAATGGATGCCCGTAGGCTACCTGTTTTGGGGATTGCAGACGCTGAGTCTCTATGAGCTTGCAGTGTTGATCCACAGTAACCACTACACCACCAAGGTGCTGCTGGTAACGATGGTGGCTTATCTCTTTGTGCCGCATCTCTACTTCTATCTGGTATCGGAGTCGGAGAAGCGGTACGAGAACGATCACACAGATTCAAACCATTAAAGGAGGAGAAATGGCTGAGAAAAAAGCATCGGTCTGGACGAGTATCAGCTTTTGGCGTCGGTCGGCGGCTTGGGTCACCGGCTTTGCCGTGATTTTGCTGATTTGGCTGACCTTCGATACGATGAAGCAGATTCGCATGGGAACGGATGAGGAACTGGCCAAGGGGATCAAGCGACGCATTCCGGCGCCGACGGTCATCAACTACAAGATCGACTATAAGTATGACGAGAAGCGGGGATTGGAGGCCCCCGTCATCGGGCCGGAGAAGCAGCCGCTCTTTGGCAAGGAGTTGAGCCCCAAAGAGGCGGCGGCGATGCTCCACCTGGGCAAGCTGACCGTTCAAGCCAAGAACTGTATGGATTGTCATACGCTACTGGGCAACGGGGCCTACTACGCTCCCGACCTGACCAAAGCGTGGCTCGATCCTATGTGGGAGAAGACCATGCCGGCCATGACGGGTGCCAAGAGCAAAGAGGAGGCGATGGTCAAATTCCTGATGCATCCCGAAAAGTATCCGACCCACGCCCGGATGATGCCCAACCTGGGAATCACCGAGAAGGAGGCCAAGGGAGTGGTGGCCTTTTTGAAGCATATGTCTTCCATCGACACCAACGGCTATCCCAGAGGCTTCTCCAAGACGGCGAAAGAATTCGAGACAGGAGGCACCTATGCTAAGTAGTATCAAAACCAACGTAATCCAGGATTCGCCTTCTAAAAAACTGGCGATGATGTATTTCCGGGTGGCGATCGTTCTTTTCGGTGCTCAGCTACTGATGGGGCTGATCGCCGGTCTGCAGTTTCTCTATCCGAGCTTTCTCTATGGTATTTTCGATTTCAGCGTCGCCCGGATGGTGCATATCAACGCCTTGGTCGTCTGGATGCTCTATGCGATGATCGGTGCGGTCTATCTGATGCTCCCGGACGAAACCGGAGTCCGCGTGCCTGTAGCAATTGGGCTGGGCAAGCTGGCCTTCTGGGTCCTGACCGCCGCCGTGACGGTGGTCGTCCTGGTCTATATCTTCATCCAGGTCGGTCCCGGGAAAGAGTCGACGATCTGGCTCATCAACGAGGGGCGGGAGTATCTCGAAGCGCCTCGCTGGGCTGATTTCGGTATTGTCGCGGTGGTCTTGATCTTCTATGCCAACGTCTTTTTTACCTATCTTAAAGGGGAAAAGACCGGCATCATGACCGTCATGGTCGCCGACCTGATGGCCCTGGCGGGTCTCTATCTGGCGGGAATGTTCTTTACCGACAATATTTCTATGGATCAGTACTGGTGGTGGTGGGTCATCCACCTCTGGGTCGAAGCGACCTGGGAAGTCTTCGTCGGAGCATTGGCGGCCTATGGATTGATTCGTGTGATCAACGCCAAACGTGAAATCGTCGAGATGTGGCTCTGGATCGAAGTGCTGATGCTCTTCGGTTCCGGAATTCTGGGTCTGGGACACCACTACTTCTGGATCGGTACACCTGAGTACTGGTGGGAGATCGGAGCGCTCTTTAGTTCTCTCGAGCCCGTGCCTCTGGTGGCTATGTTCGTCCATGTCCTCTACGATTGGGGCAAGGAGCAGGGCCATGCCGAGGCCCACGGCAAAGGTGCCGCGATCGCCAACGGCCCTGCGATGGCCTGGATCTCCATCAACGCCTTCGGCAACTTCCTGGGTGCGGGAATCTGGGGATTCTTCCATACGCTGCCTCAGGTCAACATCTATACCCACGGATCTCAGTTTACGGCGGCCCACGGCCATCTGGCCTTCTTCGGCGCTTATGCGACGATTTTGATCGCCATGATGTATCTGGGGATCCAGGATGCCTATGGTATTCATAGAATGAAAGCAACCTTCAAGTCTAAAATGGCAATCTTCCTCATCACTTTTGGGGTCTTGGGAATGACGGTGGCCTTGACCATTGCCGGCTACGAGCAGGTCCTAGTGGAGAGGGCGGAGCTGGGGGCCGGATGGCAAGCCTATTTCACCGCTCAGAATCTGCCCTGGTACATTCAAGCTCAGATATGGCGGGAGATTATGGGGGTCGTCACCTTCGTCGGTTTCCTCTATCTGGTGTGGGATCTGCTGACCATCGGCAAGACGGCCAAAGCTTTGGAAGAAGCATAAAACATAAAAGGAGTAGCAAATGGGTGTAATGTTTGAACACTGTACTGATGTCGACTGTGGAAATATTTTTGCCTGGCTCAATCAGGGTCCTTTAACCCTGACGATCTTTTTGCATACGGTGATCATCCTGCCGATGATCTGGATCTACTTCAGCGAGAAGAAAAAGCTGGAGAAAAAAAATTAAGAGGATTGACCGAAATCATCTTTTTTGAAAGGTCAATGCTTTAAAATATATTTCAAGAGGTCAGAGTCTGCCGGGTCGGCCGGTCAAACCCGCATCACTCAAATTAAAGGAGGAGAGATGAAAATCGGTACCGTACTTAGTTATGTTGCAGCCATGTCGCTTGCCGCCACGATGGCTCAAGCAGGAACGTCCAAGATGGATTTTGCCAAAGTTTATGAGAAAGAGTGCCAGGGGTGTCACGGCCCGATCCACCAGGGAGGAGTCGGTGCGGATCTGCGGCCCAAAGCCCTCAAAAAGAAAAACAAGCAGATGCTCGTCGATACGATCCTGGAGGGCCGTCCCGGCACGGCGATGCCTGCTTGGAAAGCCAAATTCAGCCGGGACGATGCGGCCGGCATGGTCGACTGGCTGATGAATTGGAAGAATACCGTCGAGCTCAAGCTCGATCTGGATCAGATCAAAAAGAGTTGGAAAAAATTGGCGGATCGGGAAGCGCTGTTTAAAAAATATCCTACGCCTACCGACGTTAAGAGTGTTAAGGATATCGTCTTTGCCACCGAGCGTGACGCTTCGCTGGTCGACTTTATCGACGGCACTACCGGTAAAGTTCTCTCTAGGCATAAAGCGGGATTTGCCGTTCACGTCACCGTGACCAACAAGCGCATGCCTCGCTACGCCTACTCCATCAGCCGCTCCGGTCGCCTGACGATGTTCGACCTCAACGCGCCCGGCCAGCCGGCCGTCGCCAGCGTTCAGGTCGGCCAGGAGTCCCGCGGTCTGGCGGTCTCCCCCGACGGCAAGTATGTGATGGCCGGGAATTACAATCCCGGCGGTGCCGTCCTCTGTGACGCCAAAACCCTGGAGCCTCTGAAGGTCTATCCTACCGGAAGCGTCATTGATCCCGACGGCAACATCGGACCCAGTCGCGTTGCCTACATCGCCGATACTCCTTATGCTCCCTACTTTAGCTTCGCCCTCAAAGACGGCGGCCATGTCTATATCGTGGATTACAGCAAGCCCGGCTTCCCCGTCGTTGGAGATATCCCCAACATCGGGAAAATTCTGCACGATGCCTTCGAAAACGAAGGCAAGCAGATGGGACGCTTTGTCTACGTCGCCTCCCAGGGAAGCGACCTGATGGGCGTGGTGGATCTCAAGACCAAGAAGCTCGCGGCCAAGATCTATACCGGTCCCGGCACCAAACCTCACCCCGGGCAGGGAAGTTCCTGGTACAACAAGCGCTATGGACAGCTCAATGCCACCAACAGTATGAACGTCGGAAACGTCGTCATCTGGGATATGAACAACGAAGTGGTTGCCAACGTCCCCACGGCGGGCGGCGGACTCTTCATCGGAACCAGCAAAGATACTCCTTATCTCTGGTCCGACTGTGTCCTGGGCGGACCGGCCAACTACAACAAGGTCTATCTGATCAACAAGCAGACCCTCAAGACCGACCGAATCATCGAGGTGGGTAAAAAAGAGGGTCGCCTGATCGATGCCCATAGCGGCAAGGTCCTCCAGACCTGGGATGCGACCCAGTATCAGACCGTCAAGGGCAAAGAGGTCGACTCCAAGATCTCCAAAGAGAAGCTGGTCACCTACACCGAGAAGCACGGTCCGGCAGTCAAGAAGCCGGTACAGCCCCGGCTGCTCCATGCCGAGCCCGCCAACCACGGCAAGTGGACCTTCATCTCCGAATGGACCACCGGTCGTATCGGAGTCTACGAGTCTGAGACGGGGAAATTCGTCAAGTACATCTACAACATGACGACCCCTACCTTTACCTACTCGGTCGAGCATCGCCAGGAAGTTCCCGGCGCGTAAGTGCCGAGCCCCTTCGGGGCGTCTTTCTTGAGAGAAAGGATCCTTTCCCTGAAGAGAGACGAAAAGCAGAGATCGATGCGGGTATTTCTTTTACTTTTTTTGCTGTGGAGCGCTGAAGCGGCGGCTCGATACATGGATAATCACTCCTGCAAAGAGTGCCATGAGCAGATTTACGAAGAGTATAGCCGTTCGGCCCATGCCCGCAGCTACTTCAGCGACGAGCTGCATCGAGCCGTCGCCGATGCGGTCAGCCGAAAAAAATACGACTGCGCTCCCTGCCATATGCCCGCGGCATCCGATCGGGCCGATCTCGTCGTCGGAAACGCCCGGCCCGATTCTCGGGATCGGCGCCAGAGCGACGGGGTCTCTTGCTACATCTGCCATACGATCGCCTACGTCAAAGAGGCGCACCGCTTCAACCAAAATATCCCGGCACGTCAGGCAGAAGGCTACAAACCCTCCCTCTTCGGTTCGCTGGACAATCCCGACGAGAACGACAAACACTCTTCGCTCAAAAACCCCATCTACCGGGCCAATGCCTGCAAAGGGTGTCACAGCCACAAACTCAACGACAACAATGTCACGATCTTTCGGGCGATGAAGGCGGGGGAGACGAGTAGCGAGTGCATTCGCTGTCATATGCCCAAAGTCCCGGGTGGGGTGGAGAAGATGAACAAACGGGGACGAAACGAGCATTTCAGCCACCGTTTTCCGGGGATCCGGGATGCCTCTTTCCGCCGGAAGGGGATAGAAATCGGCCTCTCGCTAAAGGGAAGGGATCTCGATGTCATGTTGGAAAACAAGATGCCCCATCCTCTCATCATCCAACCCGCCCGGGCCAAATATTTGGTGATCGAAGTCTTCCGCGACGGAAAACGGATCTGGCGCAATTACCGAAAAGAGCCTTCCGAAGATCGTCAAGGATACTTCTCGGCACATTTCTACAAAGAGGGCAAAGAGATCATGATCCCCGCGACGGCGACGACAACGAAGGTTCACAACCTTCCCGGGAAAAGCCGGGTTACGCTGCATTATCACATTCCCGGATTGCGTCCGGGTGACAAGATCCGGGCCACATTTTACATACGTCCGGCCAAAGCTGCCTGCGCAAGGGCCGTCACCCTCAGGGATGCGATCTGGAGCACGCCCTTGAAAGTCCACAGCGCGGAGCTTGTCGTTCCGGCTTCTTCGAAATAATTCTCTCTACACCGTTTCTACGTTGATGGAGAACGGAAATTCTCTTCGTTGAGTGGATTTCTCCCGTCCTGAATTGAATCCGCCAACGCAGCACTGAAGAGAAGAGGGAAAAGGTCACAATATGCGCGATCTTCTGGCGCCGGAAACGATCAAGGAGACTCTGCTTCTTGGGCGAGGTCCCAAAGCTGGTGAGAGAGGAGTTTGATCTTTTCGTAGAGATCTTGAGCGGGAGGAATCTCTACGTGGGTTTGTAGATCTTCGAGAAGGGCCGATTCCTCTTTGGCTGCGTAAAAGCCTCGAAGGATTTCATCGGGAAGGGTGTAGAGCTGGCGCAGGAGATACCAGAGTTGGAGAAATTCGACGGAGTAGCGGTTCAAGACTTTTCGGGAAAAAGTTTCAAAGGTGGCGTATCCCGCCGCGTCGAAATCCTCCATGATCACGCCGAGGAGCTCGCTCAGTTTTCGTAAGGGGACCGAGTAGTAGAGCAGCCGTCCGGGCGCGGGATCGGGGGTCTGGAGCGCTCCGAGATAGATACGGGCCGCCCGTTCGGTGGGGCCGTAGAGGTTGGTCCGCAATCCGATGAGCCCCAGGTCGCTGTGGTAGTGGCGGCCGCATCCCTTGAGACAGCCGCTAAATCCCAGGCTGATGCCGCGCTTTTGCAACTCCTCGATGGAAAGAGCTTCGAGATCCTTTTTGACATCCCAGAGGGAGAGGGGACAGTAGCGGGCTCCGGCGCAGGCGACGATCGGCGCATGCCGATCGGATGTTGGATGTTGGATTTTGGATCTTGAATGAAGAGGATTTTTCGATCGGATGTTTTGTGGGTCGAAGATCCAGAGCTCTTGATGGGGAGTAAGGCGGAGTTCTCGATCCTGGGCCTCTTCGAGGGCTCGGCGCAGCTCGGCGGCGTCGATCTCCCCGTGTTTTCCGTAGCGCTTGATGGGCAGAAGGTGATCGCGGTTTTCGGTGCTGCTTCGCATCTTGAGCTCCCCCGATTTGGGCAAGGATCGGCCGTATGTTTCTTGGACGAGGCGCCGCAGCCGGGCCATGCCGACGGCTTCGATGAGGTGCGCGAGGCGGGTTTTTGAGCGGCTGCCTCTGGGGCCGTGTCGGCGATAGACTCTCGCGACGGCGGCGAAGAGGGCGGGGGCCTCCTCCGGCGGGCAGAAGATGTCGGCATCTTGTGCTGTTTCGCTGTTTTTGCCTCCCAGGTAGAGGTTGAATCCCCAGGCTCCCCCTTTGCGGGCGAGGGCGAAGAGCAGGTCGTTGCCCCAGGGGTTGAAGGAGGGAAATTCTCGGCCGACGAGGGCGGTGTTGAATTTGCGGGGGATCGTCCCGATCCAGCGGGGGTCTCGGCAAAATATTTTGCTTATTTCTTCAATCAGAGGGACGCAGTCGATCCGGGCGTCGGGGGCGATGCCGTCGAGAGGGTCGGTGACGACGGCCCGGAAATTATCCGTCAGGGTCTGAGAGCTGCCGCATCCGATCGCATCGAAGCGTCTCCAGAGCGGGTAGATCCGCTCCGGCGGAATGTCGTGCAGCTCGATTTGAGCCCGGGCGGTCAGGAGGATCCTCAGCCCCAGCTCCTCGGCGCTATGTGCGGTAAGGGTGAGCATTTCCCGTGACGGGCGGCCCGCATCGACGCGCAGGCGCAGCATCCACCTCTCGGGGCGGAGTTTGATGTTGTAGATGCCGAAGTTTTTTAGATAGAAGCGCATCGCTTCGTCGGGAGCGTTCCAGTCGAGCTTCTCCAGGCGTTGGGCAAAGTCAGCGGGGGCAAATTGCGCTTTGAGGCATTCGATTTTGTTGAGTTTTTCCATCCTGGGGCTATTGTATCGCGCTTGAGCTCGTGTAGGCTTTGACGGTAGTCAACTGAGCGTAACAAAAGTATCGCTATGATTGCTTCAACATTTGGCGAGGGCGCTACAGCGTCAAGTCGGAAGGAGGCGAAGATGCAAAACAGGGCGTGGCGAGTGCTGGGGCTCTGGGCTCTGGCCGCAGGACTTTGGGGCGGAAATCCGGGAGAGAGTCATCCGGGCTATCCTCTCTTCAAAGCCTACTGCTGGGGATGCCACCATCAGACGGCCGAGGCCTTCGGCCCCTCCTTTCGTACCATCGCCTCCAAGCGCACACCCGAACAGATCATGGCACAAATCGCCGATCCAGAGCATACCTACCGTTCGCTGGGTTACCGGCGCAACTCCATGCCTGCTTTTTCCGATCTCAACGCGACCCAGCTCAAAGCGCTCACCGACTTTATCCTCTCGTTCAAGGAGACGAAATGACCCGAATCTGGAGATGGCTGCTGATTGCCGCACTTATGAACCTCTCACTTTTCGCCCGCGAAAAGATCTTCGTCGTGGAGCGGGAAAACTCCGCTTTGGCGGTGATTGACCATAACCTCAAGGTCAACGAGATAAAAAATATGCACAACTTCAACCACGCCGTGGTGAAGTTCCGGGACAAGGACGGCTACGTCATCACCCGCGACGGCTACGTGATCAAGTTCGATCCGATCAAGGAGAAGAAGCTCAAGGAGTACCGCACCTCCAAAAGCGCCATCGGCTTTATCATCGGCGACAACTACGTGGCCGTGGCCAACTACGACAACAAGACCGTCGAGATCCTCGACCGTGACCTCAATCCGGTGCAGTCGATCAAGACGGGCAGCCGCAACGTGGGGATCAAAGAGTACGGCGACAAACTGATCTTCGCCTGCATGGACAACGACGAGATCTGGGTGATGAAGGATACCCAGCCGGGTAAGAAGGTGCCTCATTTCGAGTTGGAGAAGAAGGTAACGAACATCGGTAAAGTCCCCTTCGACGCCATGATCGACAAGAATCTTTACGTCGTGGGGCTTTTCAACTCTCCCGATATCGGCGTGCTCAATCTCGATACGATGAAATACCGCAAAGTGCCGTTGCATTTGGGCAAGAAGGAGCGCATCCTCAAGGTGCCGCATTTTGGATTTTGGAGCATAAGCGGCAAATACTTCTTCATTCCCGCCGTAGGCAATCGCAAAGTCTTTGTCTTCGACCGCAGTTTCAAGCCCGTCGCGACCATCGATGTCAAGGGCAATCCGGTCTTTACCTCCCTCAGCCCCGACAAAAAGTGGCTGGCGGTGACCTTCAGCGGCAAAGATTTCCCCTACGTCCAGATCGTCAACGCCGAAACTTTCAAGATCGAGCGGACCTTCAAAATGCCCGGCTGGGTGCTGCACGTGCGCTGGAGCAAGGATACGCCCCATCTCTACTTCAGCGTCAACACCGCCGATATGGTGCTGGCGTACAAGACGCAAAACCCCGATCCCAAACAGTGGTGGAAGCACTTCGAATGGCCCGTGCCCAAGCCTTCGGGGATCTTCCTGTTTGAGATGCCCGATTCTAAAAAGAGCGGCGATGTTTCGTCTCAGTAACCTGATTGCTTCGGTCGTCGAGGGAAAGCCGGAGCGCTCTCTCGACGGATCCATCGCCATCTGGAACTTTACCAACCGCTGCAACCTGGCCTGCCGCCACTGCTACAGCTACGCCGATCCCAACAGCGAAGACTTTCTCTCCACCGAGTTCATCCTCTCTTCGATCCCCGAGCTGCTAAAGGCGGGGATCCGCTTCGTGATCTTCAGCGGAGGCGAACCCCTGATCCGCCGGGATATCTTCGAGATTGCCGAGGCGATGCGCAAAGCGGGGATCGTCACCTACCTCTCCACCAACGGGCTCTACGTGAGCGAGAAAAATGCGGGTCGCATCATCGAAACTTTCAACTACATCGGCATCAGCATCGACGGGATCGAGGAGGTTCACGATGCCTTCCGAGGGCTGGAGGGGGCCTACCGCAGGAGCCTCGATGCCATCGCCCTGATCCAGAAATACGGAGGCAACGCCGGGATTCGCTTCACCGTTACCAAGGAGACTCAGGAAAATCTTTATGACATCTTCGATCTGGCCGAGCGCATCGGGGTGGACAAGATCTACATCTCCCACCTGGTCTACAGCGGTCGGGGGTTGGAGAATCTGGCGATCGATATCACCTCCGAGGAGAGACGCCGCTATGTAGAGTTCATCATCGACAAAGCCTTCGAATATTACGAAAGCGGCCGGAAGATCGACGTGGTCACGGGCAATATGGAGATGGACGCGATTTTGTTCCTGGAGAAGTTTTCCGCGCGCCACCCCGAGCTTCGAGACGAGATGCTTCGGAGGCTCAGGGCCTGGGGAGGCAACAGCGCCGGACGCAAACTGGTCAACATCGATTGGAAAGGCAACGTCAAGCCCGACCCCTTCTTCCCTTTCGTTTTGGGAAATATGACCGAGAAGCCCTTTAGCGAGATCTGGCTGGACGAGAGCAATGAAATGCTGCATCGACTGCGCGAACACCCCAGAAGTCTCGGAGGCAAATGCGGCGAGTGTGGGGTCATCGACATATGTAACGGAGGTAGCCGCAGCCGTGCCTGGGCGATTTCCGGCGATCTCTGGGCGGAGGATCCCTCCTGTTATCTCAGCGAGGCAGAGAGGGCAGAAAAGTGAAGAGTGAAGAACGGAGAGTGGAGGAGTGTCGATGGTCTATCTGACGGGCGCGGGACCGGGAGCGCTGGATCTGCTGACGATCAAAGCATTGCGGGTGATCCGTCAAGCGGACGTGATCATCTACGACCGGCTGGCCAATCCGGAGATCCTCTCCGAGGCCAAAGACGGCTGCGAGTTCGTCTACGTGGGCAAGGCCGACAGCCATCATACGATCCCCCAAGAGGAGATCAACGAGTTGATTTACCGAGCGGCGCTGGAGCATGAGACCGTCGTGCGGCTCAAAGGGGGCGATCCGTTGGTCTTCGGCCGGGGAGGGGAGGAGGCGCTCTATCTACGGGAGCGGGGGGTGAAGTTTGAGTTCATCCCCGGCGTCACCTCCGCCATCGCCGTGCCCGAATACGCAGGTATCCCGGTGACGCATCGGGGAATCACCGTCAGCTTCCGCGTCGTCACCGGCCACGAAGCGGCCAAGGAGAAGAGCCAGATCCCCTGGGAGAACTACAAAAGCGACGATACGATCATCTTTCTCATGGGGCTACATCGCTTGAAATATATCGTGGAAAAACTCCTGGAGATCGGCAAACCCTCCGACTTTCCCATTGCCGTCATCAGCAAGGGCACCTGGCCCGACGAACAGACGGTCATCGGCACGTTGGAGGATATCGTGGAGCGGGCGGAGGGGTTGCCGACGCCGGCACTCATCGTCGTCGGGCGCGTGGTGGAGCTGCACGAGCAGCTTAGCTGGTTCGAGAAGTGACGATACCAATCACAGGAAAAATTGCACGCTCCCTTAAAATCTTTGCTACAATAGCTATTCTACGTTGAAAGGGAAGGCTACGCATGTATGAACTGAGAGATATTCAGCTCTTTGCCAAACTCTCTGATGCTCATGTCTCCGAGATCAAAGCCAACTCGGTAGTGCGCAGCTACGCCAAAGAGAGTATCGTCTTTTACGAAGGGGACCGGGGAGAATATCTCTACATCGTCATCGAAGGGACGGTCAAACTCTACAAAACTTCTCCCAAAGGGACCCAGATCCAGATCAACCGTTTCGAGGCTCCTGCCGTGGTGGGGGAGTATGCCTGTTTCGAGCGGATGCCCTTTCCCGCTACTTGCGAATTCGTTACCGACGGCAAAATGGCGTTGGTGCCCTACGATCTGATCTACAAGAATCTGGGCGACGAGGAGTTTTCTCTGGAGATCATCAAATCTCTGACCTCCAAGATCATGGTCCTCTCGGCCCTGATCCATAAAGAGACGATCTTCTCCTCCGAAGCCAAGGTCGCCAAGATGCTCCTGGAAAACAGCGAAATCTTCAGCAAACTCAAATACAATGAGATCGCTTCGATCCTCAATCTCACCCCAGAGACCCTCTCCCGGATTTTTAAAAAGATGAAAAAAGAGCAGATCATCGAGGTCGATCATCAGCATCATGTACGGGTGTTGAATCCGGAAGCTTTAGAGACGGTGATCGAAAGCAACAAGATCAAAACTTGCACCAACTGCATTGCCGATTTTAAGAAGCAGTTGGGAATGGAGTAAGCTCTAAGTTTGGCATTCAAGAACCTTGAGAGGTGGATATCTATAGCCTCCTAACTCAGTAGGTGTTCCTCTTCCCATTTTTCAAAAGCAGGATCGAAATAGACTAGGCGCTTTTTTTTGAATTCCCGGGTGGAGTAGAGCTTGCCGTATTCTGTGAGGCCCGTCTCCCGGGCGATCTCCTCGATGACGCCGTCGCAGGCCTCCTGGCTGGTGGCGTGGACCATGGCGAAGAGATTGTAGGGCCAGTTGGGATAGCTGGGACGGAGGTAGCAGTGGCTGACGGCGCGAAACTCGGCGATCTGCCGTCCCAACTCCTCGGCCCGCTCCTCGGGTACGCTCCAGACGCTCATGGCATTGGCGGTAAATCCGGCTTTTCGGTGGTTGAGTATCGTAGCAAAACGACGCATCACGCCGGCCTCTTTGAGTTCCCGGGCAATGGAAAATAGCTCTTCATGGCTCATACCTAGACGCGTGGTTGCCCCTTTGAAGGGTTCGGGAACGAGGGGAATATCCTTTTGCAACTCCCGGATCACGGCATAGTGCCTTGCCCCCATTTTGATACTCTTGTGCTCCCTTTTATGTACCTTCTCCTTCTTGCTCTGCTTTCCGGTGGTATCGAGTTTGACGGAGATTTTGAACATCTTTAGCGTCGGCAAGGTGATCGCTTCTTCGGCACCGGTAAGACGTTGAAGACGGTTGACGGTTCCTTGCAGACCCAGTTGCGAATCGGGTGGTACGGCCAGGGTGAACCAAACATTGAAGTCGTGGTTGCGCAGATAGTTGTGGCTGACGCCCGGGTGGGCGTTAATAATTTCGGCAGACGCTTCGATCCGATCTTCGGGAACTTTGAAAGCGACGAGGGAGGAGTGGTAGCCCAGGCGCTTGGTATCGAAAATGGCGGAAGTCTGGCGGATGATTCCCTTCTCTTTGAGTTTTCGGACCGTCTCCAGGATCGTCTCTTCTTTGCTGCCGAGCTCCTCGGCCAGGGCGGCAAAGGGACGTTCGACCATCGGAAAAGCATTTTGCATTTTGTAGAGCAGTTCTTCACGCATCCAGACTCCTTTCTTTGGGAAATTTTACCTATTTTGCATTACTTCATTGTAGTAGGCAATGTGTCTTGATCTCTTGACGAGTATCAATAAAGAGAGGAAGGATTTTTCATTTGTATCCTATCGATACCATTGATTCGTATCAACGACTCTTCCTATCCAAAGCGTTAAAATTGAAGCATCCCGTAACATATAGGAGGTTAGAATGGGAATGAATCGACGAGACTTTCTGAAGACGTCGGCCGCCGCGACGGCCGCCGCCGCCGTGGGGATCTCCATCCCTGAGGACGCCAAGGCCGCCGCGGCCAAAGGTGAAGCCGGCTGGCGATGGGACAAAGCCGTCTGCCGCTTCTGCGGTACCGGTTGCGGCATCATGGTCGCCACCAAAGACGGCAAGATCGTCGCCGTCAAAGGCGACCCTGCCGCTCCCGTCAACCGGGGGCTCAACTGTATCAAAGGATACTTCACCGCGAAGATCATGTACGGTGCCGACCGCCTCAAAGTGCCCCTGCTTCGCATGAACGACAAGGGGGAGTTCGACAAACACGGAAAATTCCGTCCCGTCAGTTGGAAACGCGCCTTCGACGAAATGGAAAAGCACATCCGAAAAGCGCTTAAAGAGAGCGGTCCCGAGGGGGTCGCGGTCTTCGCTTCCGGGCAGTACACCATCATGGAGGGGTATGCCGCCCAAAAGATGATGAAAGCGGGCTTCCGCTCCAACGCCATCGACCCTAATGCCCGCCACTGTATGGCTTCGGCGGTCGTCGGCTTCTATCAGACCTTCGGCATCGACGAGCCCAGCGGCTGCTACGACGACATAGAGCTGACCGACACCGTCGTCAGCTGGGGATCCAACATGGCGGAGATGCACCCGATCCTCTGGAGCCGGGTCTCCGATCGCAAACTCTCCGATCCCGACAGAGTCAAAGTGGTCAACATTACCACCT
>Ga0256833_1000960_pt1 | contig 21700 bp, 20 predicted proteins | sample 356284metaG_FD_190535 | JGI IMG/M metagenome (GOLD analysis project Ga0256833, IMG submission 190535) | Hydrothermal vent microbial communities from Mid Atlantic Ridge, Atlantic Ocean - 356-284 | ecosystem: Environmental > Aquatic > Marine > Hydrothermal vents | place: Atlantic Ocean: Mid... | reverse complement strand
CTGAAGTGATGCCGGGAATGATTTCAAAAGCAATACCGCGTTCATGTAAATACGCTGCCTCTTCTCCACCGCGTCCAAAGACAAACGGGTCACCCCCTTTAAGGCGTACTACAATACGATGTTTGCATGCATTGTGGTAGATGGTTTCATTAATCTCATCTTGAGGCAGGGTGTGTTTGCCGTCTTCTTTACCGACATAGACAAATTCACAGCCGCTTTTGGCTTCTTTGAGAATGTCGGGATTGGCAAGCCGATCATAGATAATAACATCGGCTTCGTTGACGACACGCAGTGCTTTGAGGGTTAGCAGTTCCATGTCACCCGGACCCGCACCCGTTAAATAGACCGTACCCATTATTGTCCTTTTTCGTAAATAAAGATACCCGAAGGTTTGGCGATTTGAAAGATTTCACGACTCAGCCACCATCCGTTTGTGTTGAAAACAGCTACTTTATTGGCATCGTTAACCGATACATAGAGATTGGGACGCTGTTTGGACCATCGCACGTGCAGGACTTTACCGTCAAACTCAAAGCGTTTAATGATTTTGAGTGTTTTGGTGTCAATAATTTGAATAACCGGAAATTTTTTACCGCTAAAGGTCACTGCCAAATATTTTTCATCGGGACTAAGCGATGTAAACACAGGCAATCCTTCGGTTTCAATATTGGTAACAAATTTAAAATCGGGTGTGTAGACGAGTACTTTGTTGTCTCCGACGGCCGGAATGAATACATTTCCGTTGCTAATACTCCAAAAACCAAAATGCGGAACTTTGAGCACCGGTTGGCGATCACCTAGAAGAATGTTGATTTTTTTGTAGGTCATGGTATCCAAATCGACGACACCGAAAAACGGACTTTGAAAAAATCCGGCAATATAGTGATTGTCTTTAATCATGGCATCAAACGGCATGACACCGACATGCTCAAACTCTTTGTAAATTTCAAAATCAGGAATTTTTTCTCCTCTGTTTTTATCGCGGAGGACGGTGATTGTATCGTTGTCCATTTGAGAGAAGACAAGGTAGTCTTTATAGATCTTAATACCGACGTTTTTTGAGCCTGTTTGAAATGATTGAAGCGGATTGAGATCGCGATCTAAAATATCAACACTTTTTTTGTCGTAATTGGCAACGGCAACATAATAGTCGTTAATAACAAAACCGATTGCACTGTCGCTGGTTTTATACTCTTTGAGTATGACCTCTTTTTCCGGGTCGAATTTAACGATGTATCCGTCACGGCTAATGACATACCCGTCATTGCCATAAAATTTCACCACGCCGTGGTTCATGTTGTGCATGTTTTTTATATGCCCTCTAGGCAGACCGTTTTCTATTACGGCCAAGGATTCGCTTTCGCGTTCAACAACAAAGATCTTTTCGGTATTGCCGGCAGTTTTTAACAGAGCCTGCATATCGGATGCCGCACTGCTAATAAGCGGTATGGCAAGTAAAAGTCCCGTAAACAGTGTGGGTAGCTTCATAAATCGTTCCTTCGTTCTTCTTGAGTTAAATAACAGGAGGGGTCTTCGCTCCAGAGATCTCCTGTAATCGCATAAGCGCGTGCTCGCGACCCCCCGTTGCAGATACTGATCTGTTTACAATCCGCACAGATGCCGCCAAGGGTATTTCGCGGATGAATACGGAGCTGATTGAGCAGTGCACCTTGGTTCCAAATAGAGCTAAAATCCTGCTCGATAATATTACCGATAACCACCGGAAAAAATGGATCCGGCCGAACATCGCCTTCGCTGTTGATGTTCAGCAGTTTGCGTCCGGCGCTATTACCGCCCCAGTTTATAAGCCGTTGTCGCATTGGTTCTTTTAAATCGGGGTAATGCTCTCCAAAGCGTTTAAGAAAGAGAATGGCATCTTGTTCCATATTACCGGTTACAATTTCAATGTCACGTCCCTCTTGGTAGTATTGAAACGCTTTGTCCAAAATAAAATTGACGGCATCACGACGTTGCGTTTTAGACAGATCCATCTTTAAATTGTCAAGACCGCGCCCCGAATAGACAAGATGTGAAATGTAAATTTTAGGAATATGGTGTTGCTCAACGAGGTCAAAAATATAGGCTAGTGAGCCAATTGTCTCTTGCGTCATTGTAAAGCGTATGCCTACTTTAGCACCCTTTTCATTGGCAAGAAGGATGGCTTTGAGAGACTCTTTAAAAGCACCTTTTAAACCGCGAAAGTAATCATGCGTTGCCTCATCACCGTCAATGCTTACGCCGACATAATTGAAGGTATTGACAATACGCTCAATGTTATTGTTAGTAAAATAGAGACCGTTACTCGAAAGGTAGGTAATAATTCCGTTGGTTTTGCAAAAGTCGGCAATATCAAAAATATCTTTGCGTGTTAACGGCTCTCCACCGGAGAAAATAATAAATTTTACACCGTTTTCTTTCATCTGTAATATTGTTTTTTTAATCTGTTGCGTTGTCAGCGTGTCTACCTCATCCAAACCCGATTTGGAGTAGCAGTGCATACAAGAGAGATTGCAGCGATTGGTAAAATTCCAAATGGCAATAGCACCGTTTAAAAGACGTTCCGTTTTATTTTCGACGACCGATGCTATCAGGTTGGAGAGGCGAAACATCAGTGCTCCTTCTTGAATGACAAAATATAATGCGCAATCATGGCGCGCTCGTTATCACTTAAATTGAGTTTCGGCATGACAGAACGTTTATGGCCAAATGCCTTATACATTGCTTTAGGGTCTAAAATATAGGCCTCAATCTCTTCTTGCGTACGTTTTGAGGCGATTTGAGTGAATGAAGGACCAAAAGCAACAGCACTTTGATGATGACATCCCCAACAGTAAGTTTCAAAAACCTTTTTTCCCTCAAGCATCTGCGCTTGCAATAGCGTGTAAAACAGTAAGAGTAACAGGATTGTTGTTTTCATGAATAACTCTTTGTGTTAGTTTTCCTATTCTACCAAAAATATACTTGAATTACACCTTATAAAGTCCATAATATAGGGATTTATAGAGAATAACACGGAGTATGAATTTATGGTTTCTGGCAGAATATTTATTTACATGTAGATGAAATAATTTCTCCCCAAACGAGGAGAAACAGGGTTTATGCACCCGGAATAGTCTGTCTGTGTTCTATGGAATATGTAAAGGTAGGTGTTGTTAAGCCTTCAATATATTTCACGAACTTACCGGTTTTTGCTTCATAAATACCGATACGTCCCGCGTTCCACTCAGAAATCATTGTCCAGTGACCGTGATTTGCCGGTTCAGCATGCAAAATACGTGGCGTAATTGCATTGCCTTTAGCATCTTTTACTGTCGGTACGCGCCACTTATAGAGTACTTTGTGTGTGACCGGATCGATTACGGTACCTTGTTTTTTACCCACCGTAATAATACGATCGAGCTCGAGCGTCTGCTTGTTAATCAGGTGCACTTTGTTCCAGTTGGCTTCACCGCCAAGTACATTGTCTGCCCACAAAAACGGCGTGTGTTCCGAAGTACCAATGAAGAGACCGCCGCCACCGATAGGAATTTGGCGAATAACATCGAAGTTATCATCCCAGATAGTAACCTGTCCTAAGTTCATGTTAACTGTAGCGCCCAGTTGCTGTCCCAAACCTTCATGAAACCAAGAAGAGCCTTGACCGGGGTGTGGTTTGGCAGAAGGTCCGGTATAAATTTTAGTCACCAAAGACTTGGTCTTAAAGTCAACAACACCAATGACATCAGAACCTTGTGAGGCAATGAAGAGGTAGCGACCAATCTCTTTTCCTTCATTTAAGAAGCCGTCATGAAGGATTTTACCAATGTTTGGAATATCACCGACAATCGGAAAATCCGGTTTAGAGTAGTCAACAATATAGACATGCCCGCCGTCTTTGAGTGCAAAAGCAATATAGGGACCATACGGCGTATCGAAAATACCGGCAACTCGAGATGATCCGATATTACCGTCGGGATCAATCACACTGGAGGTCGGATAGACTTTGAGCGGCTCTAGCGTCATGGCATCCATCAACACGGCACCGCCGGGTACGTAATTGCCCGCCATAATATATTTACCATCCGGAGATACGGCAAGACCACGAGAATCGGATCCGACTCTTACTTCAGCAATTTTTTGTTGTCCCGGAGTATTAAGGTCAAACATTGTAACAAGACCGTCTCTTGAGATAGAGTAGGCATAGCGAGGCTGTCGTTTATTGGTTACGGTAACGTGAACGGCAAAACCTGCGGGATGTTTGGAAAGTACTTTACCTGTTGTTCCGTCAAGAAATGCTACGCGCGATGCATCCCGTTCGGTAACAAAACAGATATCGGTATTTTTCTTTACATCAACAGCATGTGGATACTTTTTGTAAAACTCCATACGGTCATTGAGTTTTTTCCAACCGTCTTTAACACCTTGAAGTGTTAACTGTTTGACTTTTCTGCCTTTAAAATGCTGTAAATAATCGACCATCTTATCGGCATCGCCCTTAGAGAATTTTTCCTTAAACGGTGGCATTGCCGTACCGGATCTTCCGTTTAAAATGGTTTCGGCAAGTACGTATGCGTTTTTCTTAGAAATAACTTTTGGGCGCAGGTCAGAACCGACACCTCCTTCATGGTTGGGTCCATGACACCCTTGACACTCTTTCTCAAACACCTTTTCAACGTCCATGTTGGATGTACCGGCAACGAGTCCGGTTGACACAACTGCAAGAGCAGCAACTGAAGTAACAATTTTGTGTAATCTCATTATTTTTTCCCCCTTTAATAAGATTGAAAGCGGGGTAACCCGCTTTTGTCTAGTTTTCTTCTTGTTCGATTCTCTTCTTTTCTTGTCTATAAATCCAGATCATTGGAAGTATAATAATGGTATGAAGAAAAATTGTCAAGGTTAACGGTCCTTGGTTTAACCAACCGAAAAAACTCGGAACGACATCTACAAACGGTTCAAACATAATCTCTCCTTATCTTTGATGTACTGGAGCTTTACCAGTTGTTAAGAAATCTTTTGCCAGTAAAGCAAAGCCTGCGAACATGACAACACCCATAATGAGTCTCCAGTCCATCGCTTGCGCAAACCAGATGCCGGATTGCCCGTCAAAATAAGCTGCCCAGGTAGCACCCATTTGTGCGCGAGAAACCAGAACCTGAACGTATCCGGCAACGGTGAGTGCCACGGTCATTCCCATCATACCGCCTGTAAGCAGACTTACTGCCCAGATGGATGATTTGGTATGATTCATAACCTTAATGCCGTTGGTTCCTTGAATGGCGATATACATCATACCGACGAGTATGGTTGCATACGCACCATAGAAGGCGAGGTGCCCGTGTGCCGAAGTAAACTGTGTACCGTGTGTATACAGGTTGACTTGTGGCAACGTGTGAAAGAATCCCCAGATACCGGCACCTAAAAAGTTACCGAATGCATTCAGAACAAACCATGTAAACGCCGGTTTGTTGCGAATAACCGAGACCTCTTTGCCCTGTGCGTCTTGTTCCCCCTGTGTTTTCCCCCAGTCGTAGAGAACGTGAATGAACATAGCAACTAGCGGTAACGGCTCAAGTGCACTAAAGAGTGCTCCAATCTCCCACCAGTATTCCGGTGTACCGATCCAAAAGTAGTGGTGACCAAGACCTAAAATCCCAGAGCCAAAAAGCATGGTGACTTCAATCCATAACCACATTTCAACGACTTTACGGTGAGCTCCAAGCATGGTAATGAGACCGTAAGCAGCCAGAGCTCCGACATAAACTTCCCATGTGGCTTCAACCCAGAGGTGAATGACCCACCACCACCAGTATTGATCCATCGAGATGTTGTCGGTAAAGAACATGCCGCACAGGTAAAGACCGGAAAAGGCAATCATATCGGCCATCAATACGGTAACAATTCCGGTTTGTTTGCCTTTTATTCCGGTTAAGAAAAGGTTGGCAACAAAACCAAGTGCTACCACGACAATACCAAAGTCTGCCCAACGCGGTGCTTCAATGTACTCCCGTCCTTCATGAATAAACCAGATGGACATTTCATCTGCCGGTCCGACCTGAATAAACAGATAGACTAAAACTACAACAACAATGGCTGCGGAAAATACCCAAAAAAGTAATTTACCGATTTTAATACCGACGGTTTCAATACCCGTTTCATCCGGTAGTAGCCAATAAACGGCACCAAACATTGCAAAGACCATCCATACAACGAGTGCATTAATGTGTAGCATTCGCGCAACAGAGAAGTCAAGTACTTCAAATAAGAATGCGGGCATGACATACTGAATCGCTGCGACCAGACCAAAAAGTAACTGTGCTCCAAAAAGAATGGCCGCAAAGGTAAAATACCATATTGCTAACTGTTTGGATTCACTTCCAATACCTGTTAAATGATTATTTGCCATGAACTGCTCCTTCTATTTTTCCAAAGTTTCTTGGGAAACCGTTGGTATCAATGGATGACATGTGCTTTAAGAAAGCAACCAACCCCTTGGCCTCTTCAGCAGTAATACCGAGATTTGGCATTTGACGAGCATGGGTAGGATATTTGGAAGGATTTTGTAAAAACTCTGCCATTGCCTCTTCTTTGGTGTTTTTTCCTGTCATTGCCTGCATGGATCCGTCAGGCCCCCACTGCGGGTCAAGCCATGCTTTTGTGAGATCAGGTGCATAATAGGCACCGTTTCCTAGAAGTGTATGACAATTCATACAGTTTTTAACCTGTGAACCCAGTTTTCCTAAATGCAGTAGTTCAGCGGCTTCTTCTTCAGACCAGTCATCACGTCCAAAGAATAGCTCTTTTTCTTGAAAGAGTGACATTCCTTGACCGTCATTGCCACCGATAATGGGTACTTCATGACCACGTTTTGTGCTCATTTCGTAGGTGATTTTATAGTTAATAACAGTAGGAGCAGGAACTCTTTTTGTTACGCCGTTTTTTATATCTGCATCGGTACCTATTGTAATTTGGGCCATCGTATCAAACGTTAACCAAATTAATAGTACGGATGCAAACCCTGTAATCCAAGCTGCTGAACGTTGCCAGAAGCGATTATCACTCCATACAGATCTCTTAGCCACGTGTACTCCTCTTTTTTTGTTGTAAAATATACATCTTCTTAATGTTCATTTTCTTTATGAACACGATCTTGCATATAATAAACTGCATGTGGAAGCAATAATAATCCAATTGCAGCAATTACCAACGCCTTAGCTGTAAAATCGCCGACGTGCATTAAGCTTCCCATCGTATAAAGACAATATGCCGTGAGCATCCAAAACAGATAGGCAAACGGCATTGTCCATTTCTTTAGTATGTTGACTTTTACAGCTGTATATATACCAACGTAAAATCCTCCAAATACTAGAACAAGCGCAGAAGATACAAAAATCGGTAGAAAATCATCAAGTGCTATTTCAGGTCTGACAACTGACGGATCAATCATTTTGGATCTCCTTTGAGTGTTATAGATTGTAAGAATTGTAAGTAGTTTAATATGTTTCATTTAAAAAATAATTGACATACATCAATTATGAGAGTTAATTTAATTATTTTAAAAAAGATTTAGATTTTATGTCAATTATTGACAATAAGAGGCTTTTTATTAAGATTTGTTGTGAGTAAATATTTAAATTTTTGACTGAATTGTAATTTTAGTTGCCTCAAAAAGTTCGGTTGCTTTTTTAACCATCGGCTCTTCGAGAAGGTCAGGAGTAGTCATGGCTACAGTAGCTTCATTTGGCGCATTACTGACACAGCTGCCGTTGCCAAGATCATTTTCTTCAATCATGGAGAGAGGCTCGGGCAATTTCTTTTGGTCTGTTACGGAAGTCTTTTTATCCGGATTTTGGGAGCAGGGTATGGATTTTATTTTTGTATCAAATCCGAAAACCTCCTGAACAAAATGTTTGATGACACTGTAGCCGTGACGCAATTGCGCTTTACAGGTATCAGTGGCACAACTTTCCCATGTAAGGAGTTTATTTTCAAATGAGACAAAGTGTATCTGTTCTTGAAAGCACTCTCCCAAGTCGGTGCTACGATCCATAATGAGATCACACAGGGTTTTGAATTTTTTATGATGATCTATAGTATCAGGGTCTTCTGTAGCAGCCGATGGCGCATTACGAGACAGATTGCTCTCTTCTTCAACAGTATTGTGGTGCACGACGGGAATGGAAGCAGGGCGTTTAATCTCGGACTCAAGAGATTCAATCATCTGGTCAATCTCTTTAATGCGTAGCGCTTCCATCATTTTAAAGAAAAGCAGACTCAGTACAAAAGAGCTTTCGGCATTCATTGCAAACAGTGATTTGGAATCGCTTAAAATTCGGAACCATCGATCAAGAATGAGTGTCGAGTAGTTTGGTGCTCGTTCATAGAGGCGTTCTTTTAAAAAGGCAATAAGTTCATCAACAACCATTTCTGCTTCATAATCTTCAAGTTTTTTTAAGTATTCAATAATGCGTGCATGGTCTTGGGCAAAAATTGCATGGAATACTGAATGAATAAACTCGGGGTCAACCAAACCAAGCATCGTTGTCACCGTTTTAATGTCGACGTAGCTTTTAGAATAAATAATGGCTTGATCGAGCAGTGTCAAAGTGTCACGCAGACTCCCTGAACCGCTTCGCGCCAATATTTCCAATGCTTCGTGTTCGTATTCAATCTGTTCCAAGTGTAATATATGGGACAAATGCTGCACGATATTTTGGTGGGATATTTTTTTAAAACGAAAGTGCTGTGTCCGGCTTAAAATTGTGGCGGGAAGTTTGAGCGGATCGGTTGTAGCTAAAATAAACTTAACATAATCGGGTGGTTCTTCAAGTGTTTTTAAGAGGGCATTAAATGCCTCTTTGGTAAGCATATGCACTTCATCGATAATAAAGATTTTAAAACGTGCTGCAGAAGGTTTGTATTTGGTGTTTTCAATTAAATCTCGAATATCATCTATTTTGCGACTTGATGCCGCATCCATCTCGATGATATCAATATGACGATTCTCATCTGCCATGCTACAGTGTGTACATGTTCCGCACGGTTTGGAGGTAGGCCCGCTGTCACAGATGAGCGCTTTGGCAAAAATACGTGCCGTAGAGGTTTTACCCGAACCTCGAAGTCCTGAGAGCAGGTAAGCGTGAGAAAGACGGTTGGAGTCAAGAGCCAAGGAGAGTGTTTGGGTAATGCTCTCCTGCCCAATAAGCTCTTGAAAATTATGGGGACGATACTTTCTTGCTAATACTTCAGATGTTGTTTTCATATTGGATATGCCTCAGGATAAATACAAAATTGTAGCATATTACACTATAAAGCGAGCCACTTGTCGGCAACCTTTTTAAGCCCTTCAGGATTTTCGGAAGCAAAAAACTTTAATGCTGTGGTAGGAAATTTTTGATTTAAAGCATAGTGGCGTTCGAGATACTCCACGATAGCCTCACCGGAATGAATCATGGTGCTTTGATGGTTGAAATAGTGTTTGATGGCATCGGAAATCATTGGAAAGTGGGTACAGCCTAAAATAATGGCATCGGGCGTTTTAAGATTGTGAAAGTAATGATCCATGGTGGCTTGCAGGAGAGGACCGCTATAGAGATTTTCTTCAACCATAGGTACAAAGAGTCCGGTGGCTTTGGAGGTAATATTGCAAAAACCGTAAGCACGTAGAGGTTGCTCATAAGCCCGTGAAGCAATGGTGGCCTGTGTACCGATAATGAGAATTTCAGACTCCAGGGAACGAAGAGCATTTTCGGTAGCGATAATTCCGGGTTTGACGACACCGACAATATCGAAGCGTGATGCGTCACGCATCTCATCGAGAGCATACGCACTGACAGTATTGCATGCGGTGATGAGCAGATCAATGTCAAAGTTTTTGAAAAATTCAACAGCTTCTAAAGCATAGCGTATGATGGTATTTTTATCTTTGACACCATAAGGTACCCGAGCGGTATCTCCAAAGTAGATGATCTCTTCAAAAAGTTGGTGGTGTACAAGTGATTTGACAACACTAAGACCGCCGACCCCACTGTCAAAAACACCGATTCGCATCTTATTGGGCGTTCATACTTTCTAAAAACTCAGTATTGGTTTTCGTCTTTTTCATGGTGTTATAGAGAAACTTGAGTGCCTCGACCTCATCATCTTGTTTATGGAGCATCGAGCGTAAAATAAAGACTTTTTGCAAAATCTCCGGGCTAACAAGAAACTCTTCTTTACGCGTACCCGATTTTAAAATGTCAATAGCGGGGTAGATACGACGCTCAGCGATCTTTCGGCTTAGTACCACTTCGGAGTTACCGGTACCTTTGAATTCTTCAAAAATCACCTCATCCATACGGCTTCCCGTCTCTACCAGTGCGGTAGCAATAATGGTAAGGCTTCCCCCCTCTTCAATGTTACGGGCTGCACCGAAAAAACGTTTGGGTTTGTGCAGTGCATTGGCATCAACGCCACCGCTAAGGACTTTACCGCTGGAGGGTGTGACGGTATTGTAGGCACGGGCCAACCGGGTAATAGAGTCGAGTAAAATGATGACATCTTTACCCAGTTCGACATGTCGTTTTGCCCGTTCAATAACCATCTCTGCTACTTTGACATGATTTTTTGCCGGCATATCGAAGGTTGAGCTGTAGACTTCACCTTTTACGGATCGTTCCATATCGGTAACCTCTTCGGGGCGTTCATCTACCAGTAGTACCATTAAGTCGGCATCGGGATGGTTGGCGGAAATACCGTGGGCAATCTCTTTTAACAGTTCCGTTTTTCCTGAGCGTGGCGGGGCAACAATCAGACCGCGTTGTCCTTTGCCGATGGGTGAAAACAGATCCATCATGCGTCCGGTGAGTCTGTCTTCGCCGTATTCGAGCTTGAGTTGCTCGAGTGCGTAAAGTGGGGTGAGATTCTCAAACAGCGGGCGTTTTTTACTCTCTTCGGGTGGCATATAGTTAATAGCCTCTATTTTAAGCAGGGCATAGTAGCGCTCTTGCTCTTTTGGAGGACGCACCTGACCGGTAACGACATCACCGTTACGCAGAGCAAAACGTTTGATTTGCGTACCTGACACATACGCATCATTGAGGGAGTCGCTAAAACTTTTGTCAATAGAGCGTAAAAAACCGTAACCGTCAGGCATAACTTCTAAAATACCGGTAAAAAGAATAAAACCGCCTTGGGCTACCTGAGACTTTAAAATTTCAAAGATCAGATCTTGACGTTTGAGCTCTTGAGGATGTTCGATTTTAAGTTCGAGTGCAAGGTTAATGAGTACCTCAAGCGTTTTGGTGCGCAGCTCTTCAATAGTGAGCCCTTCGACAGGAACATGGGTACGGGATTTAGAGTTTTTATGGTTGCGTTTGGGTTCGCTCATATTGTAATTACCTTAATATGTGAAAGTATGCATTGCAGAAATAGTTGTAGACCCATCTGAAAGAATGAATTTATAGAGAGTATTTTACAACTTTTTTATATGCTGTGTCAAGGGTGCCGATTTAGGGCGCCACTTTACAAAGTTTTAGCGGTGTTGTTCGACTGCCGTTCGTATTGAAACAGATGAGACAGTTGTTGTCAAGGTACTGATTGACCAGATAGGATGCTTCATTTACATGTAAAACTTTTCCGTCCTCGCTAACGCCCCAGATTCCTCCCTCTTTAACACTGCCGTTGGCATCTAGCATATGTGTTGCAACCGTACTGCCATCATCATAGTTTGTGACCTTCCATGTACCGACAACGCTATAGTCGCCGTAAGTATAGTTACCGAATGTAATCTCTTTAGCATAGTACCCCAAACTGTTTTTAAGACCGTCAACTCTTTTGTCGTGACACATTTTAAGCTCTTCGTTGCCAAAAGTGCTGAGTTTGACTTTGTAGCATGACGGATCGCTGTCAAAAATACCAACATAGGTAATCGTACCTTCAAGATCGGTAGTGATTTTACTGCCGTCACGATCAATTCCCCAAGATAACACGTAGTAGTTTTGCGGTTTATTGAGTGTTTGGGCATAGCCGTTTCCGGAAAACTGGTAGCTGAAGAGGTATGTATTGTAGTACACAAGGTTAGTATCACGTTTGGCATAAAGGCTCCAATAACCTTCATCCAGTTTTTCATTGTCGCCAAATTCCAAACCGGATCCAAAACAGCCTAACGTTGTCTCTTCACTTAAATTACATGTATTGACCGCATTGGGCGTATAGGCGGTATCTACTGTTATATCGCTCTCTTCTTCAATGGGCTCACAAGCGCTAAACAGCAGCAGTATCAGCGCTAATGATATGGTGTATTTCATAGTATCTCCTTGCAGCATCATGTCAGAACATGACCGACAAACTTGCTCATATTGTCAAGCACCTGACCTCCGCGGCGAAAACCGAGACCACAGGCTTCATAGGCAAAGAAAACGCCGGCTTGGTAGTTATTCCCTTGGGTGTCTGTGGCAAAGGGAACATATTCTTGATAGACCGCTTTGTAATTTTCATAAGGACCTTCGGAGGCATAGCTGATTGTGCCGTCAGCTTCAATGATTTTCGTATTGGCCCCCTCCCGTCCAAAGACCCGTTTTTCAACGTGTTTGACTCCCTCTAGCGGTTCAAAGGATGTTGTAAGCAGATACGGCGAGTCGGGAAAAAGTTGTGATAATATGGCCATCATGCCTTTCGATTGAAAGAGTAAGGTATACGCCGGATTTAAAATAATGGCTTTTTGGTTATTCATAATCGAGGTTAATGTGACAGCCAATTCAGGCTCATCTGTTCCAATATCTTCCCATGGGTAGAGCTTAAACCAGTATTCGTATGGATGTTCTTGTGCATCAAAGATACCTTCATCGCTAAAGTGAACGTTTTGTAGAAATTCAAAGGCAGTGTTAAAGCCGGCATCGGTTGCAATTTGACGTAACAGTTTTGTAGTCATCTCTTCCTCATCGTTACCTTCAACCGATGAGAAGAGAATTTTCCAGCCGTCGTAACGTTCCTCAAAGAGTTCCGTATCGTTAAAGAGGGTAATGAGACGTTTAAAGTTTTGTTGAATTGCTTCGTAAATGGTGTTGAACTGGCGCGCCTCGTCCATATTATTGTGCTTCAATAATGCCCATTGCAGGACGGTACTTTCATAAAGTCCCGTCGGGGTATCGGCATTGAACTCTATGAGCTTGATAGCTTGTCCGTCAATGCCGCCGGCAAGATCAAAGCGTCCGTAAATATGCCAGTGAACATCATTTTCCCAACTTTTTTTAATACTTTCAATGAGGTTAAAAGGAATACCCAAATCAAAAAAAAGATCATTTTCTATGACATATTCGGCAGCCTCAACGTACATATCATAAATGTCATTGGCAGCTTTATAGTACGCTTCGGCTTCAGCATCGCTGACGCAGACGAGTGCATCGGCAACATATTTACTGCCGTCGCTGTCGGTATGCCATGTAAAACCGAGTTCATTAAGTGATGCATCATTAAGAGGGTTCACCTCTTTGAGTTTAACCGCCAAAGAAGCCCCCTCGTGATTTAGATGCACCCGTTCGGGAGCCACCGAAAAAGCTTTTCTTGCCACTGCTTTTAGCTGTGGATTTACCGCCGGCAGCTGAGCGGCTGTAAGCCGATTTGTTCACACGATTGGAATGTTGTTTAAAGTTTTTGTTATTCATGAGCGCATTACCGATCATGTTTCCCAAGAGCGATCCTGCAGCCACGGCTAAAATGGTTCCGGCAAGCCCCATGCCGGCATCAGCGCCTGAAGGAGCTGCATTGAGCTCAGAGTTTCCCTGTTGCATTTTTTCGTATTCTTGTTGTGCAAGGGCTTGCATCTCGGCTTCGTTCATAAAACGTTCGGTGATGTTACCGTTTTCATCCCGTTCACGAATGATCGCTCGGCTTGCCCCTTCGGTAGGAAGCTCTTCAATGACAACATATTTTCCATTGGGTTGCTGTTCAATTACCAAAAATTTGTTTTGTGCCTCTTCTTGGGGTGCTTCACAACCGCTTAAGACACTCATAACCGTAATGCCGACGGAGCCTAGGAGTATGTTGGAGCCGATAGTCGAAATAGATTTCACGATTTTATATCCTTTTTGTCAAGAGTAATGATGCGCTGAAGGTCATTGTCATACATGTAAATTTTGTTTCTACCTTCGTAGTATATATCACCATGGTAAATATGGCGACCGTCAAAGAGGCGTTGGTTGGGTTTCATCAGTACCATTTTAGCGACGTATTCGCCCAAAGAGGGGATGATGTTGAGGGCAATGACGCTGCAAAAAAGTGTGCCTAAAATCACTGCTGTAATTTTCATATTTTTAAAATAGACAGTAAAATAACCTAAAATCAGAGTCATAAGAAGGTACAGTACGATGTTTTGATTGTCGGCAAAGAGAATATTATAGTAGAGATCGATTTCATAGGTATCGATGTAATGCAGCTTAAAACTTAAGAAAAGAAAAAAGTCCAAAATAAAGGTGAAAAACAGTCCTGAGAGGAGTGCTAAAACTAGCGTGCTCATCGTATTCTCCTTTTTTTTTGCTTGCCCAATTTGATAATGCGTGAGGGTTCTCCCTCAAAGAGGCCTCTGTCGTCTTGGACTATTATATCACTATTGCGGCTACAAAACTCTTTATGATAGCGGTGACCGCTTTGATTGGCTGACGTTGAGTACATAAAGCTAAAACGTTTCAGCAACTGATTGTGTGCCTCGTCGCGGACAATACGAAAGGCCTGATTTTTAGAGATGAACGTACTTTTTTTAGCACGTCGCAGCATCGATTTGTAACGTGCAGGAATATGTCCATGATCTGTTTTAAATGCCGCAAGTGATGCATAGACTTTTAGAAAGGGTTTGTCAGATTGCCGTTGCTTGATAGCATGCAGTCTGGAGGCATCCTGAGACAAAAAACCGACAGTTGTGTCGGTTTGTGCGAGGAGCACGAGATCTTTCATTTTAGTTTAAATAATCTTGCAATGCCTGCGGACGGTTCCAAGAGTCATTACCGATATGTGAGAGTGCGGCAATGGTTGCCCGTGCTGCCGAGAGCGTTGTAAAGTACGGGATTTTGCGACTCAAAACAATTTGACGAATCACTACAGCATCTTTTTTTGAAGTATTATTGTCGGAAGTATTGATGGCCATATGGATCTCACCATTCTTCATAACATCTTCAATATTGGGACGACCTTCAGAAATTTTAAGGACACGTTCACACGGAATACCGGCCGCTTCAATCACTTGTTGCGTACCGCCGGTTGCAACCAGTGTAAAGCCGTTGTCGTGAAGACCGCGCGCAATCTCCGGAGCATGGACTTTATCCATGTCAATAAACGATAAAAAGCAGGTGCCGCTTGTAGGAATAATATTGCCTGCTGCCATCTGAGACTTGGCAAAACTCACACCAAAATTGGAGCTAATACCCATCACCTCACCGGTAGACTTCATTTCGGGTGAGAGTACAAGGTCGGCACCGTAAAGCTTGTTAAACGGGAAAACGGCCTCTTTAATGGCAATGTGCTCTTTAAGACGCGGCTTTAAAACGCCATTGCTCGTTATAACGACACGGTAGTGATCATAAAAAGCAAGAGCATCTTCAATGGATTCCCCCATCATAACGCGAGTTGCAACTTTAGCCAGAGGTATGCCGGTGGCTTTGGAGACAAAGGGAACGGTTCGCGAGGCTCGCGGGTTGACTTCTATGAGATAGATCTCGTCTTGAAAAATGGCATATTGGACATTCATTAAACCCACTACGCCTAAACCAAGAGCAATTTTTTTACTCTGCTGCTCAACTTCGTTAATAAGGGCATCGGAAAGATTGACCGGAGGCAGTGAACAGGCGCTGTCGCCAGAGTGAATACCTGCCTCTTCAATATGCTGCATCACCGATCCGATATAGACGTTAGTACCGTCAGAAATGGCATCAACATCAAGTTCTATGGCCTGATCCAAAAACTTATCGACAAGTACCGGTGCATCATTACTGACGGAGACGGCTTCATCCATGTAACTATTGAGTTCATTTTCGTTATAGACAATGCGCATGGCACGACCGCCTAAAACAAAAGAGGGACGCACCAAGACCGGATAACCCAAGGCAGCGGCAACGGTAACGGCCTGCTCTTTAGTGGTTGCCAGACCGTTTTGGGGCTGTTTGAGTTGATGGGCTTCAACAAAAGCAGAAAATTTTTCTCGATCTTCCGCCAAATCAATAACTTTTGCCGAAGTTCCTGAAATATTGGCACCGATGGCAGTGAGTGCATTGGCCAGTTTGAGTGGTGTTTGCCCGCCGAAATGAACAATGATGCCATCGGGCTGTTCATGGTCAATCACTTCACGAACATGTTCAAAGTCAATAGGTTCAAAGTAGAGTACATCGGAAGTATCGTAATCTGTGGAGACGGTTTCGGGATTACAGTTGTACATAATAGTCTCAATCCCCATATCTTTGAGCGCAAAAGCAGCATGGACACAGCAGTAGTCAAACTCAATGCCCTGACCGATACGGTTGGGACCTCCGCCAAGAATAAGAACTTTTTTGGTCGCGCTAACCCGACGCTGTTGCAAAGGAAGTTTGGTGATATTGGTACTCGAGTAGAGGTAAGGTGTCAGTGCTTCAAACTCGGCGGCACAGGTATCAACTTCATAGTATTCCAGCGCAATACCTAAACGCTTGCGAGCGTTATAGACATCGTTTTCACTGAGGTCAACATTTGAGTTTTTACGAATGAGACGGGCAATGTTTTTGTCGGAAAAGCCGTCAACTTTAATATGACGTAATGCCGTTTCGTTGTTAAGTACATCAATATCAATATGCTCTTCAAGGGCGACAAGCTCTTCAATTTGGTAGAGAAACCACGGGTCAATAGCACATAAGTCAAAGATCTCTTCGACGCTTAGACCCCGCCGAAAGCCCTCGGCAACATAGAGCATGCGTTCGGCATTGGAGCGGCGAATCTCATGTTTGATGAATTCCAGATCGCCATCAACAGGGTTGAATCCGCATAAGTCCGTCTCTAAAGAGCAGAGTGCTTTTTGCATGGACTCTTTGAAGGTACGTCCGATTGCCATCACCTCACCGACAGATTTCATGCTTGTCGAGAGTGTACTTTCAGCTTCGGGAAACTTTTCAAAGGTAAAACGCGGCAATTTCGTAACAATATAGTCAATCACCGGCTCAAAACTCGCTGCCGTTCCGGTAATGTCGTTGGTAATTTCATCCAATGTAAACCCAACGGCTAACAGCGTGGCAACTTTGGCTATAGGGTAGCCGGTTGCTTTAGAAGCCAGTGCCGAAGAGCGAGAGACCCGAGGGTTCATCTCGATGACAATCATGCGTCCCGTCCGAGGATTCACAGAAAATTGTACATTGGAACCTCCGGTATCGACACCGATTTCACGTAAAATTTCAAAAGAGGCGTCACGCATGCGCTGGTACTCTTTATCGGTCAGTGTGAGTGCCGGTGCTACGGTAATGGAGTCCCCCGTATGTACACCCATAGGGTCAAAGTTCTCAATAGAGCAGACAATGATGCAGTTGTCGGCACGGTCGCGAATGACTTCCATCTCGTACTCTTTCCATCCAAGAAGCGACTCTTCAATAAGAATTTCCGTGACGGGGCTCTCATCAAGTCCGCGCTGTGCCAACTGTTTGAATTCATCAATATTGTAGGCAACACCACTGCCGCCGCCGGCGAGTGTATAAGAGGCTCGAATAATCAGTGGAAAACCGATCTCTTCGGCAGCACGGAGTGCTTCGTCCATATTGTAGGCATAGCGGGAGTGGGGAAGATCCATTCCCAGTTTCATCATAGCTTCTTTAAACGCTTGACGGTCTTCTCCCTTTTTGATGGCTTCAGGATTTGCGCCTAAGAACTCTACGCCTTCAAGCATCCCTTTTTCATGCATGCTCATAGCAACATTGAGTGCTGTTTGACCTCCCATAGTCGGAAGAATGGCATCAACATTCTCTTTTTCGATGATTTGCGCAATAATCTCTTCTTTGATGGGTTCAATATACGTTCTGTCGGCAAATTCCGGATCGGTCATAATGGTGGCAGGATTGGAGTTAATAAGGACAACCCGATAGCCTAAGGTTTTAAGCGTTTTAACGGCTTGAGTTCCCGAATAGTCAAATTCACAAGCTTGGCCGATAACAATCGGTCCGGAACCTATGAGTAATATCGTTTTGATATCGTCACGTTTTGGCATACTCACCCTTACTTCATAAAATTTGAATATTATAGGTAAAAAGCACTTAAAAGCGCTTTATGATCTGTTATCGCACTTGAGTAATGACGTGAAAAAATCCGATGTCGCTCTCTTGGTAGTAGGGCAGAACCACAGCATTTTGATAGCCTTGCGATTGACTGACCTGTGTGACGACACCAACGAGAACATTGCTAAAAAAAAGGTTGTCCAAACCGGAGGTGACAACCTCGTCACCGACGGAAACGGGCATCCATGAAGGGATAAATTCAACCAGCATCTCTTTTTGATTGCGTCCGTGAATAATACCGGGAGCTTTTTTCTCACCGATAGAGACGGCATAGGAGCATTTCGGGTCATTGTTTAACAGCGCCATAGGCTGATTGTTTTTGGCAATGACGATGCCGGCAACACGTTCTTTGTGTACCAAGCCGTAGATTTTTGAACGGTTGAAATCATCCATATGGAGCCAGATTTTATTCATATCACCTAAAGTAACATAAGAGAGCCCTTGTACCAGTGCCACGTCGGGATGGGATGCAAACGTGGCATTGTTCTCTTCATACAGTCGATTGAGTTCACTGGCAATCTGATGTGAAATCAGATGGTTTTTTTCGTATATTTCAAGCTTCTTTTGGAGGTAAAGTAAATATTCTTTTTGATTGAAATGTTGGTTGACAGCATCACGAATCTGTGTAAAAGAGGTGTGGTAAAACTGCTTAATGCTGTTTAGCGGACCGATAACGGAGTTTTGAATAAGGGTGCTGTTGTTAAGTGCAAAAGCAACCAGTAGGGCGAAAATAAGTAAGAAGCCAAGAAGCTTTCTATTCATCTTCAAAAAGTTCTTGAAGAAGGTCTATCTCTTCAAGAGCTTTTCCTGTTCCAAGTGCTACGGCCAAAAGGGGTTCTTCAGCAACATATACGGGGATTTTGATCAAGTCAGAGAGGTATTTGTCCAATCCGCGAATGAGCGCACCGCCTCCGGTTAGAATAATACCGTTATTGACAATATCGCCTGCGAGATCCGGCGGCATTTTCTCCAAGACTTCTTTGAGGGCTTCACCAATCTCTTTTAAAGGCTCTTTTATAGCCTCTCTGGCATCGTCTGAAGTGAGTTCTATGGAGCTTAGTAAACCTTCAATCTGATCACGCCCCGTAACCGTTTTTTTAAGCTCTTTATCGAGCGGGAGTGCTGTGGCAATTTCAATTTTGATCTCTTCGGCACTGCGATCACCGATGAGAAGATTGTATTTTCGTTTAACAAAATCGACAATCGCTTTGTCCAGACTGTCTCCGGCAATACGAATGGATTTTGAAAGTACCAGACCACCAAGTGAGACCACGCCAATCTCTGTTGTGCCGCCGCCGATATCCAGCACCAGATTGCCTTGAGGCTCGCGAATATTGACGCCAGCGCCAATAGCGGCTGCCATGGGCTCTTCAATGAGAAAGACTTCTCGCGCACCGGCACTGATGGCGGCTTCGCGTACGGCTTTGCGTTCGACCTGTGTCAAACCGTACGGAACACAGATAATAATACGCGGACTAATAAATGAGCTGCGTCCATGGGCTTTTTCAATAAACTTACGAATCATCTGTTCGGTCATGTCAAAGTCAGCAATAACGCCGTCTTTCATAGGGCGAATGGCTTTAATGTTCCCGGGAGTTTTCCCGACCATCTCTTTAGCTTCACGCCCGACAGCCAATACTTTTTGCACACCGTACTTTTCAGTTTTGACGGCTACGACCGAAGGCTCGTTAATGACAATACCCTGTCCTTTGGCAATAACGAGCGTATTGGCCGTTCCTAAGTCAATGGAGAGATCATTAGAAAACATCCCAATGAGTTTATTTAGTATCATCGATTTCCCTACGCTGTTTTTTGTTTACTGTTTTTGATAAAAAGCGGTTTATCACCTTCGGTGACAACCTCTTTGGTAATAACGACTTCATAGCCGCTAAATTCCGGCAGTTCATACATAATGTCAATCATAATCTCCTCTAAAATAGAGCGCAGCCCCCGTGCACCGGTTTTACGTTCAATAGACTTGGATGCAATGGCTTTGAGTGCTTCATCTTCAAAAGAGAGGGCGACATTGTCAATTGCAAAAAGTTTGGTGTACTGTTTAACGAGGGAGTTTTTGGGTTCTTTTAAAATACGTACCATATTGTCTTCGCTAATTTCACTGAGTGAGGCGATAATGGGAAGCCGTCCGATAAGTTCAGGAATAACACCGTAGTGTACCAAGTCATCGGGTTCGACCATATCGTAGGTAGCCTCTTGCTCGCTTTTGGTTTTTTTGTCGTGACCGAAACCTAAAACGTTGTTGCCCTGTTTTTTTTGAACAATCTCTTTGAGACCGTCAAAAGCACCGCCGCAGATAAAGAGAATGCCTGTTGTGTCGATCTGAATAAAATCTTGATTGGGGTGTTTGCGCCCGCCTTTAGGCGGAATGTTTACTACGGCACCTTCAATGATTTTAAGCAGTGCCTGCTGCACTCCTTCGCCGGAAACATCGCGTGTAATAGATCGGTTTTCGCTCATGCGTGAGATTTTGTCGATTTCGTCAATAAAAAGAATACCCTGCTGTGCGCGTTCGACATCGCCGTCGGCTGCTTGAAGCAGCTTGGTTAAAATATTTTCGACATCCTCACCGACATAACCGGCTTCGGTCAAACTTGTGGCATCGGCTATGGCAATAGGAACATTGAGTACGCGCGCAATAGTCTGTGCCATTAAGGTTTTACCGCTTCCCGTTGGCCCAATAAGCAAGACATTGGACTTGGCGATTTCGGTGTCGTCATCTTCGATTTGATCCGCTTTGAAAATACGTTTGTAGTGGTTGTAGACTGCAACCGAGAGCAGTTTGCGAGCTTTCTCCTGCCCAATAACGTACTGCCCTAAAAACTCATTGAGTTCTTTAGGGGTTAACAGCTCAGTTACCGCTTCGACTTTGGCGGTATCTTCAGGAGCTTGAACCTCATCGCCGAACATAATTTTGTAAGCTGAGAAGACACAGTTTTTGCAGATATAGACGCCGTTACCGGCAATAAGCGGATTGTCGTCACTCTCTTTGGCTTCACAGAAGCTACAGTGTCGGTGCATCATAGATTTTTCCTTTCATACGGAATACCGCGTTTGGTTTTAAGCACAAAGTTACAGAGGTTTTTTACATGTAAATTCTCTGTCGACTCTACAAGTTCCAAAGCACGCTCTTTGAGCGGTTTTCCCGATTCAAAGAGTTCTCTGTAGGCATGTTTGAGTGCGTCAATATCGGAACGTTCCAGTCCGCGACGCAAGCCGGTCAGGTTGAGCCCACGCAATGAGGCGCGATTGCCTTCTGCCATGCAGTAGGGCGGAATGTCCTGTGCCAGAGCCGAGGCACCGCCGATCATGGCATAGTCGCCGATATGGACAAATTGGTGGACCGGCGTCATGCCACCGATAACGGCGAAGTCACCCATCTCAACATGACCGGCAAGCGTGGCGGCATTGGCTAAAATGCAGTGATTGCCAATAATAACGTCATGACCCAG
>Ga0256833_1000959_pt1 | contig 21717 bp, 20 predicted proteins | sample 356284metaG_FD_190535 | JGI IMG/M metagenome (GOLD analysis project Ga0256833, IMG submission 190535) | Hydrothermal vent microbial communities from Mid Atlantic Ridge, Atlantic Ocean - 356-284 | ecosystem: Environmental > Aquatic > Marine > Hydrothermal vents | place: Atlantic Ocean: Mid... | reverse complement strand
GTTTCCTCTCGCCGGGAAGAGAGTCTTCTTAAGGCTCTTGTGCTGGGGGTAAGAGATTATTTTCGCAAAACGGGCTTTTCTGGGGCTTTGGTAGGGCTTTCGGGGGGGATAGATTCCTCTGTGACCGCTGCCATCGCTTGCCTGGCCCTGGGGGCAGAAAATGTTTTGGGAGTCCTGATGCCCTCTCCTTACACCAGCCGAGAAAGTATCGAAGATGCCGAACGCCTTGCCCAAAACCTCGGTCTCAAAACCTTGACTGTTCCTATTTCTGAGCCCTTTTTGACCCTTCGTCGCGAGCTTTCACGGGCCCTTCAAAAAGATCCCAAAGGGCTTACGCAAGAAAATCTCCAGGCCCGCCTGCGGGGAAATATCCTCATGGCCCTTGCTAACGAGTTTGGTTATCTGGTCCTCAATACCGGAAACAAAAGTGAACTGGCGGTCGGATATTGCACCCTCTACGGAGATACCTGCGGGGCCATCTCCGTGCTGGGAGACGTGATCAAGGGTGATGTTTACGCCCTGGCGAGAGAAATAAACCGCAAAAAAGAGATCATCCCTGCCCGGGTGCTTGAAAAACCTCCTTCTGCCGAACTCAGACCGGATCAGAAAGACGAAGATGATCTTCCCCCTTATCCTATCCTGGATCCTATCGTGAAGGCCTTTGTAGAAGAGGGGAAAACTTATCAGGATTTGTTAGCCGCAGGATATCCGGAAAGAGTCGTGCAGGAAGTCTTAAGACGCTTGCGAGTTGAGGAGTATAAACGCTGGCAATTCCCACCCACTTTGAGGGTGTCTCCCCAGGCCTTTGGCTATGGCTGGCGTTACCCCATTGCCCAGCGTTTTTTCTTCCATCAGGCCTAGATTTCCAAAATTTTACCAAAATTTCCACTGACCCGTGGCCAGAACATAGATCCCTAGGGAGAGATTGGTCAGGGCATGGGCCATGATGGGGACCCAGATCTTTCTGGTTACGCATAAAAGCCCCCCGTAAGTTATACCGGCCAAAGCCCCGGGAATGATCCTGAAATGTTCCAGAGCAAAAAGAAAGACCACCGCCCAGAAAGAAAGATGGGTATAGGTTCCAAGGGGGATTTTTAAAAATTTCCGGTCTATCAGGTAACGCATCAAAAAAGACCGCCAAAAAAGTTCTTCCATTATCGGAACAACAACTGCCGCCCCTATAAGCCGAAACAAGATGGTTAAACAGACCAGGGTAGTTGAAAATGCCTGTTGATAGGGGGAGTAGCCATCAGGTTTTCCTAGCTGGGGGAAGAAGTTTTCCCCAGCGATCCAGAAAATAAAGACCAAAAACCCTGCCCCCACCGCCACGAATAACTCCTTCCAGTCAGGACGGACATAGAGCTCTTGAAACTTCTTTCGCCAGCACCATAAAAGCCCTCCCACCAGAAGCGTCTTCAGGGCGTAAACCACAAAGAAATAGGACAAAAAATAACGGCTGGCCTCTGTGAGAAGGAGAAATATTAAAAAAGGGAGGATATAGTGCCTTGCTTTTGCCATTATCCCATGTTAGCCCAAATTATCGGAAGGAAACAAGATGGAGTTTAAAGGTTACGTTCAGGTTTACACGGGGAACGGAAAGGGCAAGACCACCGCGGCCCTGGGTCTGGCTTTAAGGGCTTTAGGGGCGGGGTTTCAAGTCTTTCTGGGACAATTTTTAAAAAGTGGCACCTATAGCGAAATAAAGGCTTTAGAAGTCTTTTCCCCTAAAATAGAAATTAGACAATTCGGAAAAGGGTGTTTTATAAGGGGAAATCCTTCCGAAGAAGATTTTCGGCTGGCAAGGGAGGGCTTCCTCCTCTGCCAGGAAAAGATAAATTCCGGAATTTATCAACTTGTTATTCTGGACGAATTAAATCTAGCCATTCACTTTGGCTTGATTCCCGAAGACGAAATCCTCAAATTGGTAAGGCAAAAACCTGCAAACGTTGAAGTGGTAATTACCGGAAGATATGCTCCTCAGGCTCTGATAGAAGCTGCTGACCTGGTAACGGAGATGCGGGAGATCAAACATTACTATCGGCAGGGTGTCAAAGCGCGAGTAGGGATTGAGAAGTGATCAGAGGGGTTGGCGGGCTTCAAGGGCCCTCTTCATGGTAATCCTATCGGCGTATTTGATCTCCATCCCCATCGGCACTCCACAGGCCAGTCTTGTAACTTTTACGGGATAATCTTTGAGGATTTCGGCGATATAAGAGGCTGTGGCCTCCCCGGCCACGGTGGGAGAGAGGGCTAAGAGAACTTCTTCGATCTTTTCCCGACGCACTCTTTCCAGGAGGTCAGAGACGCGTATTTCTTTGGGCCCGATGCCGTCACGGGGTGAAAGCAGGCCATGGAGCACATGATAAAGACCCCGAAAAACTCCTGAGGCCTCGACAGAGGCGAGGGCTGCAGGGTCTTCCACCACGCAGACAAGGCGGGGGTTTCTTTCGGGATCCTGGCAGATATCACACCGGGGGCCGGAAGAAAAATTGAAACACTTCTCACAGAGACGAACTTTTTCCCGCATTTCTTTCAGGCTTTCGGCCAGTTCAAAGACTTCTTCTGGAGGTCTTCTCAAAAGATAAAGGGCAAGCCTGGTAGCGGATTTCTCACCAAGCCCCGGAAGACGTGCCAGGTTACGGATAAGACGGGCCAGAGGTTCAGGAAAGACCATCGTTAAAAAAGCCCCGGAATTTTCAGCCCTCCGGTTATTTTGGACATCTCTTCCTGGACCATCTCTTGAGAACGCCGCAGGGCCTCGTTTACCGCGGCTACAATGAGGTCCTGGAGCATCTCGATATCTTCAGGATTTACTACTTCCGGATCAATTTTTATGGAAACAAGTTCCTGCTTTCCATTTACCACGGCGGTAACCATGCCACCTCCTACCGAGGCTTCAACTGTTTTCTGAGCCAGCTCCTCCTGGAGAGCCATGATCTTCTTTTGCATTTTCTGGACCTGACGCATAAGACTTTGCATGTTCTGCATGGCTTACTCTCCTTCGTAGGGTTTGACCTGGGCAATGCGCCCACCAAAAATTTTTAACACCTCTTGCACCACGGGTTTTTCTATCAGCTTTTGCCGAAGAGGTGAAGGGTTGGTAGAAGAGAAAGTTTCTACTTCTAATCCTTTTCCCAGGTGTTCTGAAACCAGGGCTGCAAGTTTTTGTCGATAGGTCTTGTCTTCAAGAAGACTGCCTTCGGGAATTTTTAGAAAGAGGGTGCCGTCCTTTTCTTCGGGAGAGGCCAAAGTTTCAAGAAGGGCCCCGAGAGGGGGGCTTGCTTCTTTCACCTTCCGCACAAATGCATCCCAGGAAAGATCCCTGGGAGGGCTTTTAGAAGGTGCCTCAGAGCTTTTTGCAGCTTCATTCTGCCAGGCAGAGGCCTTTTTCAGGTCTTCCAGTTTGGCAAAGAGTTTTTCAAGAGGGATGACCTTCCCCACCTCACAGGCCTTGGCCAGGGTAAGCTCAAGGCTCAATCTGGGAAGCGGGCTTCGACGAATGTTTTCAACCGCTGAAAGCAAAGTCTGGAAGAGGAGAAGAAGCTCTTCGGTCTCAGCTTCTAGGGATAAGGCCCGGAGAGCAGCGAGCTCACTTTCCGGCATATCGAGAAAGACCTTGCCAGAAGAACTTTTGAGCACCAAAAGATTCCGGAAAAATTCAGTCAAGTCCTGGGCAAAATGGACCAGATCAAGACCCTGCTCAAAGGCCTTCTGGACCAGGGTGAAACAGCTGGCCATATCGCGTTTCAGAATGGCTCTGGCAGTCTCCTCAAGCAAGAGTTGGTCGGTAAGGCCGAAAAGATCAAGAAGCTCCTGACGCGTTTTTACTCCTGAGGAAATGGCCTGGTCGAGAAGAGAGAGGGCATCCCGGACACTACCTTCGGCCTCCCGAGCAATTATTTCCAGGACCTCTTTTTCTATCTGCACCCCTTCTTTTCGGGAAACATCTTCCAAATGCTCCACCAATTCCATCCAGGGAAGCCTTCTAAATTCGTAACGTTGACACCTGGAAAGAATGGTTACCGGTATTTTTTGGGGCTCGGTGGTGGCCAGGATAAAGTGGACGTGAGGAGGGGGCTCTTCAAGGGTCTTAAGGAGGGCGTTAAAGGCCTCCCGGGTGAGCATGTGGGCCTCATCGATGATATAGACTTTGTAACGAAAACGTGCCGGCCGAAATTTAACATTTTCCCGCAGTTCGCGAATCTCATCTATCCCCCGGTTAGAGGCCGCATCTATTTCCTGGACATCCACCGCCCGACCCTCAGTAATTTCCTTACAGGCAGAACATTCATTACAGGGCTCAGGGGTGGGCCCTTGCTCACAATTGAGGGCCTTGGCAAGGATACGGGCTATGGTAGTCTTACCAACGCCCCGGATACCCGAGAAAAGCAGGGCGTGGGCTAAGCGCCCTTGAGAAATGGCATTTTTCAGGGTGCGGACGACATGTTTTTGCCCTACTACCTGATCAAAATTCTGGGGGCGATATTTGCGCGCCAGAACTAAATAACTCATGGAATTCATTTTACAGCAAAGGAAGACTCCTGCCAGAGAGGGAAAAGAATTAACAGGCCTTGTCCTATTGGGGTTGGCTTATTTCCTTTGGCCCTACCAAGATGCCCCCACACTTTATCTCCTGGGAAAACTCCTTCTTTTAATCCCCTTCTTTTTCTATCTTCCTTTTCACTTTCCCAGATCTTCAGAAAGGCGAATCCTTCTTGTGGGAGCCCTTGGTTTTGTGATTCTGGCCTATCTTTCCTGTTTTTGGAGTCTGGCACCTTTCAGGACCTTCAAACATGTAACCGAAGAGGTCCTTTTAAACCTTACCTCCTTTGGAGCAGCAGCCTTTTGGGCTGCTCAAGCTTCAGAAAGAAATCTCAGACGGCTTTTTAAGGTGGCCCTGGCAAGTTTTCTCTGGGTTTTGGGTCTTTATCTCTTCTTTTTCTTCTGGTGGCATTTTACCGGGGCCCCTCTCTTTCCGCTGGATCGTGGGCCCAAGGGCCCGCTTTCGGCCCAAACACTTTTTTTTCTCCTCCCGGATCTTCACGATATCATTTTGAATCGTCAAAATCTCGCTTCTTATCTCCTTTTTCCCTCTTCCATGGCGCTGGCTTATTTCATAACGGCCCCTTCAGGGAAGAAATTTTTAAAGGGTTTTTTCTGGTTTCTGCTTTTCGGCGGCTTCCTTTTTGTTACGGCTAAACGTTCGGCCCTTTTAGGTCTTTTTATCGGGGGAATATTCGGGGCTTTTCTCGCCCGTCGCTATCAGGCCTTGTTAATCCTTTTCCTGATAGTAATATCCTTAATCAGCCTGGTCTTCTTCACCCCTCTCAAACGCTATTTTATCCGGGAAAACTTCCGGCTCTTTTTAAGCGGCAACCGCAAGGAATGGGTCCGCGCAGGCTCTATCCCTCTCCGTTATTATGGGCTTCCCTTTTATCTCAAATACATTGCCAGACATCCCTTAAAAGGGATAGGCTTCGGACGTTTCAATATCAAAACAAACCCGAAAGTGAAGGCTTTGGCCCAAAAGGCACACCTCGGCCATGCCCACAACGTCTGGATCAACCTGGCCCTCTACCTGGGAATCCCCGGGGCATTTTTCTTCCTCCTTTTTCTGGGAGCCAAGAGTTTTATTTTTTGGCAGGCCTTTCAAAGAGCCGGGCCAGGAAACTGGCTTCTTTTAGGATTTATCATCTATCTGGTGGCCTTCTGGGTAAGGTATCAGTTTGACGATTCTTTTCGTTATGCTACCTCTGCCCTCTATTATTTAAATACCGGTCTGGGAGTAGGCTTATCGTTACGCCAAAAAGAAAAATAAAGACCTTTTTTCTCCTTGACGATCCTGGCCGTGATAAACACTTTCATTTCTATCTCCTGGAAGGTCTTAAAAAAGCAGGCTTTGACCCTTTAGTGGTCTATTTTTGTGGTCAAAAGGCCTCTTTTCTTGGAAACGAGGGATTTCGCGTTTTTTATTTGGATCTTTCCGCCAAGAGTTATAAAATTTTCAACCCTTGGCCCGTGATAAAGCTGGCAAGTTTGCTCCGACATAAAAAACCTTTTATCGTCCATGTCCAACGGCATCGTCCTTTGGTTTATACCGCTTTGGCCTTAAGACTTCTCCGTCTCAAAATACCCCTTATTTACACTATCCGCCTCTCTCGTTTGGTAAGGACCCGTTCTCGACGCCTGGCCCTGCGTTTTGTGGAAAAGCAAATCACCCGCGTAGTGGCGGTAAGCCGAGGGGTGGCAGAAGATTTTGTCAGAAGGTCGGGGTTTCCGCGTAAGAAGGTGATAATTATCCCAAACGGGATCAATCCTGGAGACTATGACGCCCCGATCTCTCAAAAAGAAGCCCGAAGGATCTTTTCTTTGCCAGAGGGTTTTCTTTTTGGGATGGTAGCCCGGCTGCGAAAGGCCAAAGATCACGAAGGCCTTCTTGAGGCCTTTTCTAGAGTTTTACCCCATATGCCCAAAGCTTTCCTGGTCCTGGTGGGGGATGGTCCTCGTGAAGCTTTTTTGCGTTCTAAAGTCTTACAACTTGGTTTTAACAAGCGGGTAATTTTTTTGGGTCGTCTGGCTCCAGAAAAAGTGCCACAAGTCCTCAAGGCCTTTGATGTCTTTGTCCATCCCACCTTTAGAGAAGGTATGCCTGCCGCTGTGCTTGAGGCCATGGCGGCTAGACTTCCCATCATTGCCACTGATGCCGAGGGGATAGAAGACATCTTTGATACGCCCCGCTGTTTCGGACGGTTGGTAGCCAGAGGCGATAGAGAAGCCCTGGCTAAGGCCTTGCTTGAACTCTACTCTCTCCCTGAAAAAGAGCGTAAACGGCTGGGAGAAGAGGCACGCTTGCGCCTGGAGGAAGAGTTCACGCGGGAAAATATGGTTCAGCGAAATGTAGAACTTTATTGCTCCCTTTTAGGCGAAAACGGCCTCTTGGCCAAACGCTTCTGAAGGCGTTTTTCAACCAAACCTTTAAACCTTAAAAAATCTTTTTCTTCTAAATCACCGGCCAAAAAGGCGTAAAATTGAAAAATCTCCCGGGAAAGACTCTCCTTGGCCTTAAGCTCAAACCAGATAAGAGAAAAAGCCAGAGTAGCTAGATCTTTAAGCCTTTCCTTTTTGGGAGGTAAAGTCTTAAAAAACTTGACCGCATCCAGATCAAATATGCCTATTTCTTCATTCTGAAGCCAGAAATTGGTGATCTTGGCGTCTCCATGTAACACTCCCCGTTCGTGCATCTCCCAGACAAAACGAACCAGTTTGCGAAGCAAAACCTTTTTTTCTGCCGAAGAAAGATTGTTCCATCGAGGAGACCAGGAAATCCTGGCCTGCGAAAAATAAGGATAAATAATAAATCCCTCAAAGTCCTCATATCTTTCTCGTCTGTAATCGAGGGGAATAATAGTTTTTAGCCCCCTATTTTCAAGTTTATAAGCCCCCCAAAAGGATCTTTCCAATCGGCTACCCCCCAGAAATTTAAACCTCTTCGTGTAAGCTTTAATCCAAAATTTGGGATTATCCTTCGGGAAATAACCGGTCTTGGTGACCCTGGAATTTTTGACAATTTTCATTTCCTTGAGAACCAGCGCAGGGGAAATATCCCGTAAGAAAGAGGGCTTTTTCTTTTCAAGCCTCATTTCTCTCTTTGAGAAATGTCTTTTCATCAAACTATAGGCCCTTTTTTGAATCTCTTGTCGGAATGACCGCTCTTTAAGAAGGGGGAAAAATTCTGCCAGGATTGAAACCGCTCTTCCTATTTCCCACCAGGAAAGAACTTCTAAAAAGGGAGGCAGAATATAGGCTAGCTGCTCGAGCAAGGATTTCCGGTTATAAACCCTTAAACAGGTGCGATGAAGATCGAGAAGATAAAATTTTAAACTTGAGGATTCCAGAAGGACGTTTCGGAGATGGAAGTCTGGCTGAAAAATTCCTCGTGCCAGAATCTCTTTTAAAAATTTTGAAAATTGGATCCAAAAAATCTTCTTTTCTCTTGAGGAGAGAAAGTGATATTCCTTCTGGAAGAATTCTCTCAGATTAGGGCCTTTGATACGGGCTGTTACGATGTAGCGCCAGCGCCCTTTACGCCCATAGGCTAAAACTTTGGGAGAGAGGCCTTCTAATTTCAGGCCAAGGGAAAGCTCTTTTTGGGCCGGATCCGGTTGGAAAAATTTTTTCCGAAAGGCCTTGATCACAAAATCTGGGAAAAGCCACACCTTGCGGTGGGGCCGATCCTTAAGAAGGACCCCCTTCCCCCAGGATAGCCTCTCAGGGGCAAAAGCAGGATCAAAGATTTGCCACTTCAATGGGCCACCTCTTGCAGAAATCTTTTCAACTTTGTGGCCCGCTTTTCCCAGCTAAACTCTTTGGCCTTCTCATAAGCAGCTCGTCCCAGAGAAAGTCTGAGCTTCTGGTCCACAAGGAGTCTCTTAATCCCTTCAGCCAGAGCTGGAGCATCATCAGGAGAAACAAGTAGAGCCTCCTCAGGGGATACTATTTCACGAATACTTGGAAGATCTGAAGCCACAATGGCACAGCCAGAAGCCATATAATCCAGAAGCTTTAAAGGACAGGTGTAAAAACGACTCTGACGATTCTTTCTGGAATTAGGCAAAACCGTAAGAGCAGCCTTCTCAAGGATTTGATAAGTCCGGGCCGGGGGATGAAAACCCAAAAGCTCGACTTTGGAGTCAAGATTTTTGGGGCTGCCGTTTCCTACTATTACCAGCTTTATTTCGGGTGGTAATAACCCGGCCACTTGAGAGAGAAGGGAAGTCCCTTTCCAGAAATAACGAGAAGAGCCTACATAAAAGACTTTATCAATTGTGCCCAACAATTTGTCCGGATTAAAAGGCCTGCCAGCCCTGGTACCATTGGGAATGGAAACTATTCGTAAAACCTTGAACTGGGCCGAAATTTCTTTCTCAAGTCCTTTGCTCACGGTGATGAGACCGTTTGCCTTCTGTAAAACAAAGGTCTCAAGCCCGGCGAGACCTTTATTTTTCTCTTTAAAAATTTCATGAACTTCATAGACTACGGGCCTTTCATGAAGAGGGCGGAATTTGAGGAGCCACCAGGCCGTCTTTAAGTGTCTGGTAAAAAGAACAGTCATCTTTCTGGCCAGGGGTAAAATCTTCAAAACAAAGAGGAATTGGGACTTAAAAGGGCCCAGGTGGCGCGAGACAGGAAAAATCCGGGGCCCTTTGCCTTTGAGATCGTAAAAATCTTTGCTTTTCGGAGAAAAAGCTGCAGGAACAAAAAAAACTTCTGCACACTCCGCAAGGGCCCAGACGGTATTGACCACCTGGATCCCTCTTGCTGCCCTCATGGGAAGTTCCTCAGGAAAAAAATATCCCACCCTCAAGACAGGGCCTCCTCACAGGCAGAAAAGACCTCTTCTACGGAAATCAGTTCCATACACCAGGGCCTTTTACAATATTTCCTCTTGCAGGGGCTACAGGGCCGCTCCTTCCGGATTACACGGTGAAGAGAAAGATCCTGGTAAGGCCCCGTGTGCACAACCTCACTTGGCACAAAAAGACACACTGTGGGAGTACCTACCGCAAAGGCCACGTGCATGGGGCCGGTATCTATGGTGACCAGGAGATCAAGTTCCCTGATAACCCCTCCCAGGTGTTTTACAGGGATTTTTCCGGCGAGATTGATCACCCGCGGGGCCTCTAAAAGAGATAAGGCTTTCCGATCTTTTTTGGCCCCCAGAAGAAAGATCGAACTCTGCGGGAATCGCGAAAGAAGCTCTCTGGCCAGGGTAGCAAAATTTTTGAGAGGCCATTCACAATAAGGATTGCTGGCCTTGCACTGGAAACCTATACGGAGGCCGCCTTTCCCCAAAAGTCTGCGAGCAAAAAGAAGAGAATCTTCCCTCACAGGGAGGACAAGGCGTGTATCGAAATTTTTCTCTGAAGAGCGGAGCAAAGTCCTCAAAACGTCAAGACGTTGTTCGATGGTATGGACCTTCTTTCGATACGGCACCCTTGTCGAAAGAAAAGGAATATATCTTTCATCTTTCAGGCCTACCCTCAAAACGAAAGGAATCTCAGCCAAAAAGGCTAGAATTTCTGGGCCCTCATCGCTGTCATGAAAGGACAAAAAAAGGTCAATTTTTTTGAATTCTGGCCAAAGGGAAAAAAGTTTTCTGAATCTTCCCGGATAAAACAAAAAATCGTTCACGTGGGGATTAGTTTGAAAAAGTGGAAAAAACTGTGGTTTGATAAGCCAGGAAATATGGGCTGCTGGAAAGAGCTTTCGAACGGCCTTGATAGCAGGGGTTGAAAGAAGGGTATCGCCAAGGGCAGTACAGGAAACCACCAGGATGCGTTTTACGGCCTGGGGATTGAAATACTTAAGGGGCAAGGGAGTTTGACTATGGTGTTTCTTAAGATGTGCCAGAAAGCGCCAGAAATATCTTCTTATCCTCATGTTATAAATTCTTCAGGGAAAGAAATTTTTTGACATGGTTTTCCCAGGTGAGGTGGATTACCGAACGATGACAAATTTCCGGCCGCGGAAGAGAAGCCAAAAGCCCTGAGACCCCTCTCAAGATGGCCTCTGGAGTGTTTTCTACCACAAAACCTGTCTTCCCAGGTTCTATAATTTCTGCTGCTCCGTTAAGAGGAGAAGTAACCACCGGCATGCCACAGGCCAGGGCTTCGAGCACCACGTTGGCAAAGGGATCATATCTCGTAGGTAAAAGGAGAAGATCACCGGAAACGTAAAAGTCTTCTATATTACGGATTCTTCCAAGATAGCGAGTTCTCTGGCGTGAACGACGCGCAAGTCCTCCGGCAACCAGAAGGAAGTGGTCTTCAGTGAGCTTGGAGAGCACTTTTTGGGCCAGATCAAGCCCCTTACGCCACCAGTCCGAGCCCACAAAAAGAAGGACTTTCTTCCCTGAAAGGCCATATTCCTTGCGAAGGAGTTTTCTCCTTTTGCGCCTCTCCAAATTAAAGCGTGCAAAATCCACCCCGTTGTAAATGGTATGGATAAAATTTTTATTAATTCCGTAAAAAGATCGTAACTGTTCCTTTACCAGGTGCGAATTTGCGATGATACCTTTACGAACTCCTTGAAGACTCTTTTTTTCAAGCCAGAGGAGAGTGCGATGTCTCAACCGCAAGGCTCGAAGTTTTGGGCTTCCAAAGCGGTAACCCAGCCGAATCCAGGCGGCATGCAGGGGATCTGACACCCGCAGAAAATCAGAAGGCGCGGTGCGGGCGCAGGTATAAACGAGATCAAATCGCAGCTTCTTTAAAAGGCGCCGCACCAGAAGAAAAAAAGAAAGATTTTTGGCCACACTACCCCGCCCCAGGAGAGGCACCCTTACAAAATTCACCCCCGGAAGGGAACAGGTATCCGCCATTACCGTTATCTCATGGCCCTCTCGCAGGAGCTCCTTTACGCAAGAGGCCACGTAATTTTCCGCCCCTCCCAGCCCCCAACCAACTCTTTGGCGAATTATGGCAATTCTCATTTTTCAACCCCCGGAGATTATACACACGAAGGTAAATTTTTTTTAGGATTTATTATGCGCCCATGTGCCAAAAGTGCTGACCAATACAGAGAATTTGACGTTTCAGTTCGGCTTGTGCTAAGGCAAGTAATATGAAGGGAGCTATTCTTGCCATTGGGAATGAGCTTGTAAGAGGGAGAGTTTTTAATACTACCAGTTTCTGGGCGGCGAGAGAGCTCCTTTTTCAGGGCTATGAAATTCAAGAAATTCTTACTGTCCCCGATGATCTTGAGCTTATTGTACTTCGTCTCAGGGATCTCCTCTCTCGTTATGCGTTTTGTCTGTTAAGCGGGGGGCTTGGTCCCACCACAGATGACATCACCAACGAGGCGGTAGCCAAGGCCCTGGGGAAAAGCCTGGTTACCAACGAAAAAATGGTTCACCGGATAAAAGAGCGGGAAAAGGCCCAGAATTTGCCCCACAATCCCCTGCGGCTTCGGATGGCCCGGTTGCCAGAAGGCGCAATCCTCCTTACCAACACTCAGGCCATGGCGGGTTATTATCTGGTTTTGGGAAGAAGTCTGCTTTTCTGTCTTCCCGGTGTCCCTCAAGAATTCAGGCATCTCCTCAAGACGAAAGTTATACCCCTTCTGAAAGAGAAGTTACCCCTTAAAATCTCAATCCGTTCGCGATTATATAAGATCTTTGGCCTGCGAGAGGCGGATATCAACCTGAAACTCAAAAGCCTGGAAGAAGAGCTTAGCGGAGTTTATCTGGGATACTATCCCGTGTTGCCAGAAATTCACCTTTCCGTTCTCATCCGGGCCCCATCTGTAGAGGAAGCAGATAAACTCTTCGAACTGGTAGATCAAAAGATTACGAAAACTTTTGAGCCCTTTATCTTCGGTCATGATGAAGATCTTTTAGAAGCAGTAATAGGGAAACTCCTTTCAAAACGAAAAGAAACCCTGGCGGTGGCGGAGTCCTGCACCGGGGGGCTCATAGCTTCTCGCATCACCAGGGTCCCGGGGAGTTCTAACTACTTTGAACGAGGAGTGGTCACTTATTCCAACCAGGCCAAGAAAGAAATTCTGGGAGTTCCTGAAGAAGTCCTGGTTTCTTACGGGGCCGTGAGCGAACCGGTGGCCCTGGCCATGGCTGAAGGGGTGCGAAAACTTGCCGGGAGCGATTACGGCCTTTCGGTAACAGGGATCGCCGGTCCCACAGGGGGAAGCCCGGAAAAACCCGTTGGCACCGTCTGGATTGGCTTTTCTTGTCAGGAGGCCACGGTGGCCCAGTGTTTCCTCTTTCCGGGGGATCGCCATCTTGTCCAGGATTACGCTGCCGGAACGGCACTAGATTGGCTGAGGCAATATTTGACCTATGGCACGCTTGTTCCTCGCTATCAATTTACCTGCCGGGGTTAAAAAGACGCTGGCTCGTCTTCAGGACGAGCTGGCGCGTTTGGGGGCAGATGTGCGCTGGGTGAGGCCCGAGGGGATCCACCTCACCCTCAAATTTCTGGGGGAGGTCCCGGAATCAAAAATCGAACAAATTACCCAAATGGCCCAGAAAGCCGTGGAAGAAAGTGGCCTCAAATCTTTACGTCTGGGGATTAAAGGCCTCGGCACCTTTCCCTCCGGAAGATCCCCCCGGGTGGTCTGGGTAGGGCTTACCGGAGACCTTAAGGAACTTGCCAGTCTGCAAAACATAATCGAAGAAAAAATGTCTCTTCTGGGTTTTGAGAAAGAGAAAAGGGCTTTTATACCCCACATTACTCTGGGAAGAGTAAAGTCTAGCCGCCAAAAAGAGGCCCTGGTGAAAGAAATTTACCGTCGCCGAGAAGAAGAGATCCTTCCGCAAGGCGAACTCGTCGTCTCAGAAATCATCCTTTACAAAAGCACCCTCCATCCTAAGGGGGCCATCTATTCTCCTCTCAAATGCATCCCTTTTAGTAATTGACATTCTGTCTCAATAACTTTATTTTAGAATTGAATCTTCACAACGAAGGAGGGGGGTAAAATGCCGGGTTTAAATGGAACGGGTCCTTGGGGAGAAGGTCCTCGCACAGGTAGAGGTTTAGGTTGGTGTGGTCTTGGACGGCGTTTACGGAGAAGGATAGGTTGGGGTAGAGGCTGGGGCCCTGGCCGTGGCCGCGGTTGGGGTTGGTGCTGGCGTTTCTGGCGAGGTCGAGGCTGGCGGCCGCAGGGAGCTTTGCCGGAAGAAGAAAGGCGTGCCGTTCTGGAAGAAGAGGCCAAGCTCCTTAAAGAACGTTTGAAAGAGATCGAAGAAGAGCTGCGTTCTTAATGGAATCCTTGCGCAAATTTCGTTGTTTTGTCTGTGGTCATGAGTGGCAGGTTCCTTACGGGAGCGGTAGGGTCTTTTATTGTCCACGATGCGGGAGTTTGCGTATAAAACGGATGAACCCGGGGCCGCCTCCCGGTAAAATGGGATGGCGGTGTCGAAGGAAAATATTTCGCTAAGGCCGGAAAATGCCGAAGAGGCCCTGCTCAAAGTGGCCTCTCTGGCCGTTCTTCTCAATCTCTCTTTAGCTATTGCTAAATACCTTTAGGGCGTTTTTGCGGAAGTCTTTCCCTGCAGGCTGATGCCCTTCATTCTCTTACAGATGTAGTGGGTTCTCTTTCGGTCCTCCTGGGGCTTAAATTTTCGGAACGAAAGAGTAGCGCTTTTCCTTATGGGCTCTACAAGCTCGAAAACCTGGCGGCCCTCATCTCGGCCTTTTTCATTTTTCTGGCAGCTTATGAAATTGCTCGCAAAGCCCTGCTGGAGAGTGCTTCCATAACGGCTTCAAGGGTGCCCTGGGCGATATTAGGCCTGGGGCTTATGGCTTTGGGAACCTGGCTTTTTTCCCGTTGGGAGGTTCGGTTGGCGCGTCTTACCGGCTCTCCCTCTCTGGCTGCGGATGCCGAACATATGAAGAGCGAATTTTTGACCATGGGAGTCATCCTGACCGGCCTTTTAGGCGGCATGTTAGGGATAAACTGGGCCGATAGAGTAGCGGCCCTTTTTGTTTCCCTGATAATTGTTCGCATCGGCTGGCACATATTTCTTGATTCTTTAAAAGTTTTGCTCGATGCCGGGCTTGAGCCAGAAGTCCTTACCAGGATCGGAGATCTGATACGGTCCTTTCCAGAAGTGGTCAAAATAAAGCGCCTTACAGGCCGGCGCTCCGGGAGGTTTCGCTTTGTGGAAGCAGAAATAATTTTAGATGTTACTTCACTTGAGGAGGCCCACGAGATCGTCACCATGATCGAAGAAGAAATATATGATCATTTTCCGGATATTGACCGGGTGATCATCCACTTCGAGCCACCAGAAGTAAAAGAATATCTCCTGGCGGTTCCGGTAGATAAAAATAGAAATCTTTTTCCTCATTTTGGTTGTGCTCCGGCCTTTGTCCTGCTCCGGATAGATTGTCGGGGGCCCCAGCCTAAAGTAAAAGAGGAAAGAGAAATCCCCAATCCTTTCGCTCAGGGAAAGAGGCGTCGTGGCATTCAAGTGGCCGAATGGCTCCATCAAAAAGGGGTTCAGGCGGTTTTACTCCCGCAGGAAGAGATAGAAGAAAAGGGCTTTTTCTACGCCCTCACCAGCCTGGGTATCAAGGTTTATCTGCGCCCTCACACCTCTCTTGCAGAGATAAAGAAAAATCCTCCCTGCCCCTCTCTAAGTAAATGATAACGCCGAAATTTGATAAAATCTTTTGCTAAAAAACGGTTTTTTAACTAAATTACCAACAAACCAAAAGAGGGGTTTTTTCATGATCAGAGTAGGAAAGTTTTTGGTGGTTATCCTGGTGATCGTCCTGCTTGCTCTACTGAGTGTTTATTTTTTGGCCAATCGCTATCTCACCTCAGAGCGCATAAAAAGTCTGGTTATTTCACCCCTTGAAGAGGCCACGGGCCTCAGGGTCCAGATAGGAGAAATCAGCCGGCAGGGGCTTTTGGGAGTAAAAGTGGAACGCATCCTCTTTTTGGAACCCAGGACCCAAGAGAAGGTCCTCTCTGCCAGGGAATTGCGTCTGAACTTGAGCCTTTCTCCCCTTCTTCAGGGAAAGCTGGTAGTAACCGAGGCGGCCTTTATTTCTCCAGAAATTCACCTCATCCGTTTTAGAGACGGAACTTACAATTTTCAGAAATTCTTGGGGGAGGGCCCAGCAGAAAGGCCTCAGAAGGAAGCCCGCCCCTCTCGTCTGGCCCTAGTCTTTCAGCAGATAAGAATCGAAAATGCCAGGATTTCCTTCCGGGACGACAAAAAAGAGTATCCTCCTGCAGAGGCCCTCTTAAATCTTCTCGCACAGCTTAAGCTTTCAGGAGGGAAGCTTGGGATCGAGGGCGAGGGGGGAATCGATCTTTCGGTGGCCCAATACCCCTTGGCTGAGAGGGTGCGTTTCAAGGTCCAAACCCGGGCTGAAACTGTTAGCTTTAATCTTCTGGGAGGGGCTATCCTCTCTGGCAAGCCTTCTGGTGAAATCTCTCTTCTAGAGGAGAACCGTTTAGACGGAGCCATTACTTTGGAAGGGATTTCCCTTGAAAAGGCGGCAATACTGGCTCAGAAACTCAGGCCGTATTTTTTCCCGGAGGCTGAGATACCGGGTATTTCCGGAAGTATGAACCTGGAAATATCTCTTGGTGGCACTCTTAAAGCCCCGGATTATAAGGCGCTAGTTTTTCTGAACCCTTTGCAGGCCAAACTTGAAGGCCTTGAAGTGATAACTGCAGGGAAGATTGAGGCCACAGCCCGGGCCATTAATCCCTTTCTTGATTTAAAACTAAACGGTGAGCCTCTTTCCCTTAAAGGAAAGATCTTGCTTACCTCCAAAATTCCCCAGGTTGATCTTGACCTTTACACTCCAAGGCTTGACCTTAAAGCCTTACTTCCGGAAGAAAAGACCCCGGCCTCCAAAGAAAAGGCTTCTAAAAAAACACGAAAGCCTTCTTCTCCGGAAAAGAAGTTTGCCCTTGGGGCAAAGGGACGCATCAAATTTTACGGTAAAGAAGTCTGTTACGAACTGTGTGGACAGGATGTAAGGGCCACACTTTTCCTCTCGCCACGCGAGGTTTCCCTTAAAGAATTGACCCTTCTTCTGGCCGGGGCTGTTACCCAGGTTTCGGCCAAAGTCTCAGGGCTTCCAGAGAGGCCAGCACTCCTTTTCTCTTACTCTCTGGCCGGGGCGGATATTTCTCTTCTGGCCCGGAAATTTCTTGCAGAAAGCAATTATTTCACCAGCGGAAAGGTCTGGACAGAAGGAACTTTCCGGGGGAGAGGGCTTGAGGCGGAGGCCCTCAAGAGGACCCTTTCTGGCGAAGGCCAGGCGCGATTCTTAAACCTGGGATTGAAAGAAACACCCGCCTCCAGGGTAGTGGCAGGCCTTCTGGGAATGGAAGAACTAAAAAAGTTAACCTTTGAGAAAGGGGAGGCCATCTTCTCTATAAAAGGCGGCTGGGTGGATATTAAGGGAAAATTCAGCCGTGAAGGACTTGAGATATTACTTTTTGGCCAGCTAGGCCTGGATGGCCGTCTCAATCTCAGGCCTCACCTGCTCTTTATGGGAAAGATGGCGGAAAACTTTAGAAGGCGTTTTCCGGGGGCCTCTCTTTTCCGCACGCAAAAGGGTTATGAAGTCCCACTGGCCATTACAGGGACTTTCGAAGAGCCCAAAGTTGCTCTTGCCAGAGAAGTGAAGGAAAAGATCAAAGAAAAGGCGGTGGAGAAAATCTTTAACTTTTTGGGGCGTTAGAACCTTCCCGGCGGCGCTCCACGGTGATTACCGTATGGACATTGCCTCGCGGATGGAAATCTCCTACTACCTTGAGATATCGGGGGGAGAGGGTCTCCCAGAGGGCGTCAAAAATTTCATTGGTCGCAGCCTCGTGAGAAATATAACGGTTGCGAAATTTGTTAAGCCAGAGTTTTAAAGATCGAAGTTCAATGATGGTCTGATCGGGGATATAACTGATATAAATGGTTGCAAAATCCGGATAACCCGAGCGGGGGCACAGGCAGGTAAACTCCGGAAAGCTGATTTCGATCAGGTAATCCCGGTCTGGATAAGGGTTTTCCCAGGGCTCAAGTTCCGCTTCAGAAATGGCTTTTTCACCGTATTTTAGTCCCTCAGACATAAAAACCCCCTTTAAGGTATGATCACAAAATAAAAATAAATTCCTGCGATCAAACAGGCCAGCCCCACGATAATGGCAAAATTTTTACGGGGCACCAGGCCTTCAAATTCTCGAAAGGCCAGGAGGTATGCGGTAACGATTGCTCCTGCAAGACCAGCCAGAAGAGTTAAAGGCAAAAGGAAATGAATAAATCGTTCAGATATCTGGAAAGAAAGTCTTTCAAGTGAGGAGAGGTGCAGCTGTCTTCCTAAAGTAGGGAGAAAATTTCCGGCCTCATGAGGCAGATATTCCAGCCGGTAAACGAGCTCACCGGTGAAAGCCAGAGGCACCAGGACCGGCACCATGGGAGAGAAACGGCCGAAGAGTTCGTCCTCATAAATGGTGAAAAGCTCGGCACCCAGACGAATAATAAAAAGAAATACCACAAACATGAAAACCAGGATAAAAGAGAAGGCCAGCGCTTCGGAATCAAAAAGGCTTTCTTTAAAGGCCTGGTACCAGGAGGCCTTTTCCTGAATAAAACGGGCTACCTGAGAGGCAAGCAAAAAGGGGATAATATAAGTGCAGGTGAGATGACGCCCCTTGTTTATGATGAGCTCTTTTAGAGGGTGCCTGAGGAAGAGGGCCGGAGAATCCCGGTCACAAAGCGGAATACAGTGCCCACAGACGAGACAGATAAGATTGTTGCGGGCGGCATAGGCCCCGAGATAAACGGGGCAGCCGGAGAGACCATCTTTTCCCCTTTTACAGGCAAAGGTTTGACATCCTCGACACTTTTCATGATCAGCCCGAAACTCAAGGATGGAGAGAGTGGCCGCCGAGCCGATAATTTTCCCCAGGGGGCAGAAATGGCGACACCAGGCCTGCCCTTTGAAGAAAACCGCAAGCAGGGTAGCTCCAAAAAGGATAGAAAGGAGGAGAATAGCCGTTGCCAGGGGGGAATACTTCATGTGAAACACGGCTTCAGCCCAGATGATAAGGGCGAAAAGAAGCGTGGCCACGTAGGCGCAGTATTTGGTAATCCATCGTGGAGGGATTTGGGCCCGATAAAGCCCCAGGCGTTGAAGGAGTCTTCCGAGACCGGGGAAGGGGCAGAAACCGCACCACATCCGCCCTACAAAAAACCAGGAAAGAACAATCCCCGTCCACCATATTCCCCAGGAAACAAACAACATGGCGTTCCGCTGCGGGTCCTGAGGGCCAAAAAGGCCTGCTAAAATGAGGATGGTGAAGGCGATGTCTCCAAAAGTCCTCACCAGAGCGAAGTAACGGCGGTTGGCAAAAAAAGACTTAAGAGGGGGGAAAAGCTCGAAAAGATTTAGACGGGCCTCTTCATCATAAACGAAAAGGACTCTTAAGATTTTGCGAAGAGTAGAAAACCGCGGTTTCAAACTTCTCAAACCTTAAGGAGGACTTTGCCTGTCATTTCTTTAGGAATCTCAAGGCCCATTAGATAAAGCCCGGTAGGAGCAATATCTCCCAGAATCCCTCTCTCAAGGGAGGCACCTTTAAAACGATCGTCGATCAGATAAAAGGGGACGGGGTTGGCGGTATGGGCCGTAAAAGGGCCTCCGGTTTCCGGATCAACCATCATTTCGCAATTTCCGTGGTCCGCGGTAATGAGAGCCGGAGCACCATTTGTATATTCGCGCCAGGCTGAAATGACCCTTCCGACACATTCATCCACTACCTTTACGGCTTTGATAGCAGCTTCAAGGACACCGGTGTGGCCGACCATATCACCGTTGGCATAATTCATCACGATAAATTGGTATTTGCCACTTTTTATCCGCGCGATGACTTCCTCCGTCACCTCGTAGGCGCTCATCTCCGGTTTCAAATCGTAGGTGGGGACGTCGCGAGGGGAGGGAATAAGCTTTCTTTCTTCTCGAGGAAAGGGGCTTTCTTCCCCGCCGTTGAAGAAATAGGTCACGTGGGCGTATTTTTCCGTTTCCGCCGTGCGAAACTGGTAAAGACCCGCCTTGCTGATCACTTCCCCCCAGATATTTTTGAGATGCTCCGGTGGGAAGGCTACCGGCAGGTTAAAGGTTTCGTCATAAAGGGTCATGCACACGAAATAAGCCAGTTGTGGAAACTTCTCCCGCGGGAATTCGTGGAAATCAGGATCTGTCAGGGCTCTGGTGAGCTGGCGAGCTCGATCCGCACGGAAGTTAAAAAAAATGACCACATCGTCGTCATCTATGGTGGCTACGGGGTTTTCTCCCTCAAGAATAACGGTAGGTTTAATGAATTCGTCCGTTTCCCCTCGCTGATAGGCGCTTTCAACGGCTTCTACAGGATCCGTAGCGTAAAGCCCTCTGCCGAGGACCAGGGCCTGATAGGCAAGGGCAGTCCTTTCCCAGCGTTTGTCCCGATCCATGGCGTAATAACGACCAGATACCGAGGCGATTTTTCCACAGGAAAGTTCAGCCATTTTCTTAAGAAGCTCTTTTATATATCCGAGACCGCTAGTGGGGGGAGTGTCTCGACCGTCTGTAAAGGCGTGCACAAAGGTGCGAGCGGGAAGTTTTTCCCTTCTGGCAAATTCCAGGAGGGCGTAAAGGTGTTCGAGGTGGCTGTGAACCCCACCGTCTGAAACTAAACCAAGAAGGTGGACTCTGGAGCCTTTATCACGCGCCTTTTGAAAGGCCTCTTTTAAAACGGGATTTTCAAAAAAAGAACCATCTTTTATAGCCAGATTGATCCTTGTAAGATCCTGATAAACGATCCGCCCGGCACCGATATTTAGGTGCCCCACCTCGGAATTACCCATCTGCCCTTCCGGTAACCCCACGGCCTCTCCAGAGGCCTTAAGGAGGGTAAAAGGATAAGCGGCCTTTAAGGCGTCGAGATGTGGAGTCCCGGCCAGGCGGATGGCATTTCCTTCTTTTTCCTCCCGCCAGCCCCAGCCATCCATAATGATAAGGAGAAGAGGTTTAATGTTTTCCATTTTCTGGCCCTTCCTTTGAAGCCTCGGGGAGAACAAGCCCCCAGCTTTCAGGTTCTATACGAGGGGCATCCATCCAGAGGCCTTCCAGGTCGTAAACTTCTCTTACGGGCTCAAAGAAGAGATGCAAGACCACGTCGCCGTAATCCATAAGGACCCATTGCCCCTCTGTCTTCCCCTCAACTCCGAGGGGTTCTATCTTCTCACGGAATAATTCTTCTTCCACCGCCTCTGCTACTCCCTGAACGTGCCTTGCCGAACGGGTGCTTGCGATCAGGATAAAATCCGCATAAGAAGAAAAACCCCGCACATCTAAAATAACGAGATCATAGGCCTTTTTGTCCAGAACGAGTTGGGCCAGCTTTCTGGCAAGATCTTCAGCTTTAATAGTGGGGGATAGCTTTTTCTTTAAAGCCAAAGCGGTTTTCTTCACCCGAACCAAATCCCTCCTTTAAATTTTTGTGAAGTCTAGAATTAATATAGACCCCCTCTCTTTCAATACAACCCCTGAAAATAAAAGCCTTGAAGATTTCATTTTGAAGCCGGTTTAAAAAATTTGCTATTTTTAAACTCCCCCCTTAAAAGACCGATCTTTTTTAGAGAAGGCAAAAGGAAAATAATTTTGCACAAACTTTCTCAATGGAAAAATTATTGTGAGAGCTTCGTGAAAATTCTTAATCTCTAACTTTTCTTATCTTAAAACTAAAAATCAGAAGAGTTTGACAAAAGTTTAAAAAAGATAAATTCTAATAACTCTCAATGAGAGACCTTTACAAAACTCCCTGATCTCCAATCTTTCTCATGTTAATGCTAAATAAAAACTAAAGGAGTTTGACAAATGTTTAAAAAAGATAAATCCCCAATAACTATCGGCGAACATCTCATCTACCAAAATCTCCCTGAAGATATCCTCTCTCGCATTAATAAACTTATCGATTGGAAACCCTTCGAAAACATCCTCTCCCAACTCTACCCCTCTAAATTCGGCCGCAAGGCCTACAACCCCGTCCTCATGCTCAAAATCCTCATCATCCAGCAAATTTACGGCCACTCCGACCCTGAAATGGAAACCATGCTCCACGGTAACCTCTTCTACCGCCGCTTCCTCGGCCTCACCGCCCTTGATCCTGTCCCCGACCACTCCACTATCTCTCGCTTCC
>Ga0256833_1000958_pt1 | contig 21734 bp, 20 predicted proteins | sample 356284metaG_FD_190535 | JGI IMG/M metagenome (GOLD analysis project Ga0256833, IMG submission 190535) | Hydrothermal vent microbial communities from Mid Atlantic Ridge, Atlantic Ocean - 356-284 | ecosystem: Environmental > Aquatic > Marine > Hydrothermal vents | place: Atlantic Ocean: Mid... | reverse complement strand
CTAGTTCGTGAGAGATAATTTGATCTGGCTTTACCCTTCTCCGGTAAAGTCGTTCCAGACGTCTTAGCTGGCTTGGCTTAAGGCCGCTTAAATTTCCATGTAAAGTCTTACTCATGCCTAACCACTAAACCTATTTACCAAAATTTTTCTACAAGATCTCGTTTTTTTAAAAAATTATACCCCAATTTCTGGTTAATTTTGACCCCTCTTCATTTTCCCTCCCGCAAAGGAGTCTTCTTTTTCACTTCTAAGAAGGGCTTTTCCATTTCCTTTCAGGAGGGGTTAGGACAACAATATATACGCTTCTAATTTTAAAGAGACCTTTGAAAACCATTTTTCTAGGCCCAGTCTACAAACTATTTTTAAGCACTTTACCGTTGTGGAGCTGATAAAGCCCGTTAAATTCATTCCCTATGGAGATTCGAGGGCTGACAATAGCGGCTGTCCAGAGCGGGGCGGGAAAAACTATTCTTTCCTGTGCTTTGGCCGCTGCCTTTCGCAAAAAGGGTTTCAGAGTGGGTACTTTCAAAGTAGGGCCAGACTATATTGACCCCGGACATTTAAGCCGGGCCTCGGGGACTCCTTGTTATAACCTCGACCCCTGGATGACTGGCCCTCGTGGAGTACAGCAAAGTTTTGCCAGAGGATGTATCCAGAAAGACTTGGTTTTAGTAGAGGGTGTAATGGGACTTTTTGATGGCACAGCAAACGGGGTGGCTTCAACGGCTCAGGTGGCCAAATTATTAAAATTACCTATACTTCTGGTACTAAGCGCCAAGGGTATTTCGCAAACCCTCGTTGCGATAGCAAAGGGCCTTGTAGATTTTGATCCAGAACTTTCCTTTTTGGGGGTGGTAGTTACAGAGGTTTCAAGCGCCAAACAAGAAAGGCTTCTTTGGCCTGCTTTTCAAAAAAGTGGTCTCAGATGTTTGGGTTTTCTGCCAAGACGCAAGGAACTTACTTTACCACAAAGACATTTAGGGCTTGTTTTAGCCGAAGAAACAGCTAGTGAAACCTACGAACAATTTGCCGAAGTTGCACACGAATTTTTAGACCTTGATAGAGTGTTAGAGACCTTAAAACCTCTTTCCATCCCTTCTTTTTCTCCTCTTGCCCCGGTTGCCAGACCTCGAGTAGCGGTAGCAAAAGATGAAGCTTTCTGTTTTTATTATCAAGAAAATCTTGACCTTTTACGAGAAGCCGGGGCTGAAATAGTGTTTTTTTCTCCTTTAAGAGATCCTCTACCCTTAGCAGAGGCCTATTACCTAGGAGGTGGCTATCCGGAACTTTACGCTGCCCAACTTGCCAAACGAAAAGACCTTTTTGCTGCCCTTCACAAGCGCTATCAAGAGGGGGCTTATATCTTTGCGGAGTGTGGGGGATTCATGTTTTTAAACCGAAAAATCATCTTGAGAGAGAAAAGTTATACCTTCTGCGGGATACTTGAAGGGGAAGTCTATCTTACCGAAAGACTTCAAGCCCTGGGATATCGCCAAATCCGCCTTAAAGCCTTTAACCCTTTCGGAGAAAATAGTTTTAGAGGGCACGAATTTCGTTATAGCACCTTAAAAAAAGGCAAGGCATGTGGTTTTGTTGCTTTTGATGCCTTTGGCGAACCGGTTTCAACCTTCGGAGTCGTTGCACAAAGGATATTTGCTAGCTACCTTCATTTACATTTTGGAAGCAACCCCGAAGCAATAAAGCACTTTGTGCGTCAAGTTGCTAATTAAAGGAGGAAGCAATGCCATTTTTTTGGGCTCTGATTTTACTTCTCTTTTTTTCTTTTTCTGCTGAGGCTGGCAAAGACCCAGAAACTCTCAAAAGGATTGCCCGGGTAAGAGTTGATGCTTCTTTTAACACTGCTCAAAATTTGGTACGTGGAGAAGTAAAGATTGAACTTCCCCCGCGCAAGGTAATTTGGATAAATGTTTCTGGCCTCACCCTAAAAAAAGTTACCCTTTCTGGTCGAAACATTAAACCAGCTTTAGAAAAAGGTCGTTTTCGTATCCTGGCTACTTCTGCCAAACAAACACTTCGCATCTCCTTTGCAGGACGTTTTTTAGGCCCTAGGAATATAATCAACCAGAAGGCCATCGTTTTAACAGACAATTGGTTTCCTTCGGTCGAAGAACTCGCCTACTATGATCTTCATCTCCGGGTACCTTCTCGCTTTAAAGCAGTTGCTCCGGCTGATACTATCAAGGTAAAAAGGCAAAAAAGGGTTTCTTCTTATCATTTTATATTTAATCATCCCCAAGAAGCTCCCCCTCTTATTGCAGCCCGCTATCATTACTATGAACGCCGTTTTCGTGGAATTACGCTTGCCGCTTACTTTTTAAAACCCAATGAAAGGTTAGCCCGTGCCTATTTTGCTACTATTGAGCACTACTTACGTTATTACGAAAAGCTCATCGGGCCTTATCCTTATCGCCGCTTTGCGGTGGTTGAAAATCTTCAACAAACAGGCTACGCCTACCCCTCTTTTACCCTTATCGGGAACCGTTTGCTTGCTCTCCCTTTTATTCGTGAAATCTCTCTTCCTCATGAACTTCTACACAATTGGTTCGGTTGCGGAGTTTACCCCTTGTGGGAAAGCGGCAATTGGAGTGAAGGGTTGGTAGCCTATTTAGCAGATCATCACGTTGCAGAGGAAAAAGGCGAAGGAGCCCTTTATCGTCACCGACTTTTGGTTGACTATCTGAGTTATGTAAAAGAAGGAAATGATTTCCCTCTCAAAAACTTCCGTTTTCGTTTTGATAAGCGCTCTCAAGCCATAGGTTATGGTAAAGGGGCCTTTGTCTTTCATATGCTTAGAAAGCGCTTGGGAGATGATCTTTTTTATCAAGCTTTAAGAAACTTTTATCAAAAACATCTTTTTACCTATGCTAGTTGGATTGATCTCCAACGGACCTTTGAAAAGGTAAGTAAAAGTTCTCTTGAAAATTTCTTTCGTCAATGGGTTGAAAGACCAGGGCTGCCTAAACTTTCATTTTTTAGAGAACGACTCCTTAAGACCGGTGAAGATAAATATCTGGTAGGGCTTTCTGTGATACAAGAAGAACCTCTTTACGAACTCACTATTCCTATCATAGTAATTTCGGAACGGGAAACCAAAAAGACCCTCCTTTATCTTTCAGGACCGCGCGCAAGAATTGACATCGAAATAAAGGGAAGACCCCTTCAAGCAGTTTTAGATCCAGAATATGACCTTGCAAGGTATTTGAGTGAGCCTGAATTTCCTCCCGCCATTTCTCGCCTTTTGGGAGCTGAAAATGGCTATCTGGTTCTTTGGCGTAAAAAAGAGATAAATATTTACCGCCCCCTGATCAACTATTTTGAGAAAAACCGGTTTCAGCTAGAGATCAACCATTTTTTACCTACTGAACTTCGCCAAGACCTTATCTATTTGGGGCAAATTCCTGAAAGGATAAAAGGGCTTTTTCCCCGTTTTGAAAAAGGTTTTTGTCTTTCGGTCCAGGAAAATCCTCGTTTTCCGGAGAAAATAATAGCTTTTTCAGTGGCGCGGAAGCGTACGGAAATAGAAAAGGCCTTGCCTAAAATCTCCCATCTGGGGTCTTATCAGACAATATGTTTCGAAGCTGGAAGAATTGTCTTAAGAAAAAAACCCCGTTTCATTCAGGGCTTAAGAATCAAACTTACTGGAGAGGTAAGAGGGACTTCTCTTGCAAATCTTTGGCCAGTTGAGACCATCGCGCGGGCTGTTTCTCTTCAGAGAGTAATCTTTTTGGGAGAAAGACATGACCGCTACGAAGAGCATCTTGCCCAGCTTGCTATTATCCGCTGGCTTCATGAAAACGGACACCGTATCGCTATCGGTCTTGAAATGTTTCAGAGGCCCTTTCAAAAAGTCCTCGAAGCCTATATCTCTGGCCAAATCAGCGAAGAAGAATTTCTGCGGCGTAGTGAATATTTTAAACGCTGGGGCTTTAACTGGCGTCTTTATAAGCCCATAATTGATTATGCCCGTCAAAATCAAATTCCTCTCGTAGCCCTTAATATTCCAGCTGAACTCACAGATAAAGTAGCTAAAGCAGGTATTAAAGGTCTCTCTTCTGCAGAAAAAGCTGGCCTTCCCGAAATAGACCGTTCTAACCTTGCTTACCGGGAATATCTTCGCCAGGTTTATGAAAGCCATCCGGAAAATAGACGAGAAATCAAAGACTTTGAGACCTTCTATGAGGCTCAACTTCTCTGGGATGAAGGAATGGCTGAAAGCATTGTTGACTACCTTTCTAAACACCCCGAAAGACAATTAGTAGTAATTGTAGGGCGGGCACATGTAGTATACGGCTATGGCATTCCTGCAAGGATTGCGCGTCGCGGAATTAGAGACTATGCCATTGTTCTCTTAAGCCCAGGGGAAAATTTGGCCCCTGGCATGGCTGATTATGTCCTTTTCCCTGCTCCTGAAAAGGCTCCTTTCTCTGCCAAGCTTGGGGTTCTCATCGAGGAGACCAAAGAGGGGCTGGTGATTCGAAAAGTACTCCCCAAGACCCCAGCTCAAAGGGCTGGCCTTCGAGAAGGAGACCTTATCTTAAAAGCAGATGGGAAAGAAATCCGCTCGGTGACTGATCTTAAGCTCGTTCTTTATAAGAAGAAGCCCGAAGATAAGGTCAAATTGCTTGTTTTACGTAATGGTCATCAATTGAAAATATCAGTGGGACCTTTCAGAAAACCTCCGGAGGTGAAATAAAAATGCAAAATTTTACTGTAGATAAACTGAGCCCTGAAGAAATTTCTCGTCTCGAAAGTGTCCTTCAGCAAAGAGCCAAACCTTCACCTTTAGGAGGTCTTTTTTGGATTGAAATTCCAGAAGAAATCTTAGCTCCAATACAAAAAGAACATACCCATACCTGTGGCCCCCATTATTTTGCGGTAGAAATCGGAGAAGATTTTATAAGTTTTGAGTTTTTGGTGAGAAATTTTCAGCGTGTAAGGTGTGATTGTATCAGCCCTGCTACCCCGGCCCAAAAAGTCTTTTTATTAGAAAGGGCCAAAGAAATTTTTTCTCTAGCCGGGGTAGAAATGCAAAGATAAGAGGGGCAAAGCCCCTCTTATTTTAACTAACAGCTTCTTCAAGCTTGCTACCAGGCTTAAATTTTACCACCTTGCGCGCCGGAATTTTGATCTGTTCACCGGTACGGGGATTACGTCCTATTCTTTCAGCACGTTCTACTACCATAAAGGTACCAAAACCCACCAAAGTGACTTTTTCTCCGTTTTTAAGAGTTTCGGTTACCGCTTCCATGAAGGCATTAAGGGCCTTTTCGACGGTTACTTTAGGAAGATCTGCTATCTCAGCCATTTTATTCACCAGTTCCGCCTTGTTCATAAACCTACCTCCTTGATAAAAAGTGTTAATTAAAATCGTGGAGAAGGAACCTTTAATGTTTCTTAGGTTAAAACTTTCCCCAGGTCAACTAAAAAATAAGTTTTCGGAGCTCGCGAGGAAACTGCGTAAGACGCTGAGCCCCATCTTTAGTAATGAGATAAGTATCTTCGATCCCAATAACTCCCAAAGAAGGGACGTGACATTTGGGTTCAAGAGCTATGACCATCCCTTCTTCAAGAGGGACATCTACAGCCGCAATAGGAGGCCATTCATCAATCTCAAGCCCCACCCCGTGTCCCACAAAGGGGACCTTTTCCGGGCCGTGAGCCATAAAATAGTCTAGAATATCAAGTTCTTTAGCAAGAGAAAGGGACATCTCATAAACTTCTTTAGCACTTATTCCTGGTTGCAAAAGCCCTTCCAGGTGGTTTATGAGTTCGAGAACCCTATTGTAAAGGGTTACAGCTTGGGAAGGAAGTTTCCCGAAATAAAAAATACGGCTTTGATCTACCATATATCCTTCAAACCACCCGGCATAATCGATTAGTAAAGGTTCATTTTCGGAGATCTTCTTAAAAGATGGGCCTTGAGGAAAACCACAAACTCCAGCTCCGCCTTGACCTGTAGTAACATAAGAGGGAACCACTGCGGAAATACCCGAAAGGAGATGTCCGTAAGCCAATTCCTGACCAAAAGCATAAGTGCGGGTAAAGGCAGGATGCCCTCTTTTCCTAAGCTCGGCTTCCAAAAGACCCGCGGCCTCAAGCTCTGTCATTCCTGGGTGCAAACAAGGCAAAAAGACATTTAAGGCCTCAGAAAGCATCTGCGCTGCACTGCGGAGACAAAACACCTCGTAGGGGCTTTTTATAGCCCGCAGTTTTCTTAAAAGAAGGCCAATGTCTCCTAACTCAAAATCGCTGAGAAGTTTACGATAGCGAGCATAGAGGTTTGCGGGTAAACGGTCCGCTTCAAGCCCCAAAGTATTTATTCCCAAGTCCTTTATAAAGGACGGCAAATCCCTTAAACTCCTGAAAAGCTGCGGTTCAACCAAAAGGTTTTTTTCAGGGCGCCCTACCGTACGATAGACCAAAAGATGAACTTCAGCCTTCCGGGTAACGAGAAGATGCCCATCTACAAAAAGACCGGTGAAGTAAAAAATATTTAAAGGATAGCGTAAAAGTGCCGCTTCAAACCCTTCTTGATCTAACCCTTCTGCTAGTTTTGAGACCCGATGAATAAGCTCTTCTCTATCAGGAGGCATAGGAAAGCCTTTGAGCTATTTTGAGGACTGTTTCCGCATAAGGTTGGCTTTTGTTGTAAGTTTTGATGACCTTTATTTGGTCTTTTGGGTTTGAGGCCTTTTGCCAGCCATGACGCGCCAAATAATTGGCCATACTGGCCAAAGCGTCTTGGAGTTCAAAAAGGTTGACCTTCCCGTCTCCGTTCCAATCGTACCCATATTTAAGTACACTTGAAGGTACAAACTGAGGAAGACCAAAAGCTCCAAAAATAGAACCTTTAATGGCAAGGGGATCAAACCCATTTTTCTCCGTGTAATGTAAAAAGGCCACCAATTCTTTTTTAGCCCAACGGGCACGCCGGAGCATAAAATTCTTGAGACGCCTTTCTTCTTCTAGAGAAAGGTTTTCGGGAAGATATTTTTTAACTCTTTCCCAGTCTTCTGATAGAGCAAGGCTTAAAAGGACGTTAAAGGTCCGATATTTGCCAGTAAAGCGGCCGAGATCTGTTTCCACTAAAAAAATTGCTACCAATATCTCTTTCGGGACCCCAAAGCGGGCCTCCAAGGCCTTGAGAAAATCCTGGTGAGCCGTGAGAAATTTTCGGGCCCGCAAAAGCCTTTCTGGAGCCAAAAATTGGGCATAATTGAGTTTATATTCGTCATGAAGAAGCTTGCGAGGCATAATTTGGGGAAGAAAACGTACTTCAGGACGTGTAAAAAGTTCCTGAAGGTAGCTTTCTGAAAAACCCCTTCCTTTGAGATAAGAAATCAGAGGAGTAAATTCAGAGGCCCAAACGAAATTATATCCCAAGCAAAAGAAAAAGATTACAAAACACTTAAGCCTCATTTAAAACTCCAAGTTTTTGCAAGATTTCTTGCAATTTTTCAAATGTTATTGGTTTTCTAAAATAATAAGCCAGAGGTATTTTTTCTACCTTTGTTTGAGTTTCTGAGTTTATCAGGCCCGTGAGAAAAATTATAGGGGTATGAGGATCTTTTTGGCGAATAAGAGACGCGAGCTCAAAACCGTCCAATTTGGGAAGCCTTATATCTAGAATATAAAGACAATAGGGCCCTTCTTTTAAAGCTTTTAATCCTTCTTCTCCATCTTTGGCCTTCCGGACAGAAAAATGCATCAAATGAAAAAATTCTCCCAAAATTTCAAGAACATCAGCCTCATCTTCTACAATCAAGACTTTCCTCATCTCTTTGCACCCCTCCCGCAAGGCAAAGAACATTTGAATATGTGTTTACTAAAATCCCATCGTCCAAGCAAACAGGAAAATAAAAAGTCGGAATATCTTTTTGAGAATTTCGGTAGGAAAAGAGGTGACGATAAGAGTTAGTTTGAAAAAATCATCAAAATTTTTTGATTTTTTGGAAAAAATATTCAAGAAATTTCGTTAGAATTTGGGAAAGGTTTGCAAAAACATTTTTTGCGTTTAGGGTGGAGACATGCCTTTGAAGGGAGACTTTGAGGCCTGGCTTAGAAAAATTCGGCGTGAAATACATGCTTGGCCAGAGCTTGCCTATGAAGAAAAGCGTACTGCTACCCTTATTTGTAGAGAACTTCAAGCTTTAGGACTTTCTCCGCGTTTTGGCATAGCCCGCACCGGGGTGGTAGTTGATATTGGCAACGGAAAACCTCGGGTTGCCTTGCGGGCTGACATGGATGCCCTTCCTCTAAACGAAGAAACAGGGCTTCCTTTTGCTTCGAAAAGGCCAGGGATTATGCATGCCTGTGGCCATGATGGTCATGTAGCCATGCTTCTTGGAGCAGCGGCACTTCTTGTCCAGGATCCTCCTGAGGGAGGGGTAAGGTTGATTTTTCAGCCTGCAGAAGAACGGGGAGCAGGGGCGCGAGCAATTATGGAAGAAGGAGCACTTGAAGGAATTTCTTTCATTTTTGGAGGACATATTGATCGGCATTTTAAGGTAGGAGAAATCGCAGTGAACGAAGGCCTCATTTGTGCTTTCACCGATTCTTTTGAAGTTATTATCAATGGTAAAGGCGGACATGCAGCTTGGCCTCAAGAGGCTGTAGATTCTATTGTGGTGGGATCCCTTTTGGTCGTAAACTTCCAGACCATCGTTTCCAGGGAAATTAACCCTGCCCACCCCAGCGTGATAACTGTGGGAAAGTTTGAAGGTGGAAGTGCCCACAACGTTATTGCCGAAAAAGCTCGCCTTGAAGGAACCATTCGCAGTACCGACCCTGAGACTCGCAGGCGCATCATGGATGGCCTTAAACGCGTAGCCCGGGGATTAGCAGAGGGCCACCGAGCTAAAATCAAGCTTAAAATCAAAGAAGGGTATCCTCCAGTAATCAATCATCCCGTAGCCACTCAAATAGCACGAGAAGCCGCCCATCAGGTAGTGGGACCGAAAGGTGTTGTGAGCCAGTCTCATCCTAGTTTGGGAGGAGAAGATTTTGCCTTTTATCTTCAAAAAATACCAGGATGTTTTGTACGCCTGGGGGCGGCCAAAAAAGGACTTGAAAACATACCGGCTCATAGTCCAAAATTTGATTTTGATGAAAGGGTACTCCCTTTGGGAGCCCGATTTTTCGCAAAAGTAGCCAGACTTGCCATTGAGTATCTCAAAAAAGAAAATCGATTTTCATCCTAGTGCCCCTTTTACATTGGGAGTAGAAATTGAACTCCAAACCATTTCTACTTCCAATTTGGCACTTATTCCTTTGGGGCCAGAACTTATAAAAAGCGCTCCGGCTTTTCTTCGCCCCTTTATCAAACCTGAAGCCTATCAATCTATGCTTGAGATTGTTACGCCGGTTTGTAGAAACTTGTCGGAAGTGGAAGTCTTTCTTCGAAAAGGACTTAAATCTTTAGAAGAGCTTGCTCTGAAGCGTGGAGCTTTTCTTTTACCAATCAGCCTTCATCCCTTTTCACAGGCCAAAAAACAGAAAGTGTGGAAGAAAAAGCGCTATCTTAAAATTTTTGAAGAACTCCAGCTTGTTGGAAGACGCTTTATTGCTCAAGGACTTCACGTACATTTAGGAATGCCAGACAAAGAGACTGCCCTCAAAGTTTATAACCTTCTGCGCCCCTATCTCCCGCTCTTTCTTGCCCTCAGTACCTCCTCTCCCTTTTATGAAGGAGAAGAAACCGGGTTTCATTCTTATCGCAGCAAACTTTTCGAGGTCCTTCCTTTGGCCGGGCTCCCTAGAAGCTTTAGCGCCTGGGAGGAATACGAATCTTTAGTAAACATCCTTCTACATCTCAGAATTATTTCTTCTCCGAGGGATCTTTGGTGGGATATCCGTCTCAAACCAGAGTTTGGTACGGTAGAAGTAAGAATTTGTGATGTTCCCGGGCGTTTTAGGGATCTTTTGGCTTTAGTAGCCTTTATTCAGACATTGGCCTATTTCCTCTCAGACAGAAAGCCTCCTCCTGGTCTTCCTCACGAAATAATTGCTTTTGGCAAATGGCAAGCCGCACGGCACGGCCTTGACGGCTCTTTTGTAGATCCAGAAGATTTAAGGCGCAAAGATTTTCTGTCAGTAGCAAAAGATTTTCTCTCTAAATTTAAAATATTGTCCCTAGAACTCGGAAACGAAGAAGCCCTTAATCTTCTATCCGTCCTCCTTAAAGAAAAACCCGTTTCTTTTCGCATGCTTGCACTTTTTAAAAGGGGCGCTACCTTTCGCGAAATTATAAAGACCATCCAGGAGGAGTTTTGGACGTGAAGCGAGGAGCTGTTGCTTGTGGAAACAAATACACAGCTCAAGCTGCTTGCGAAATTTTCGAGGCCGGAGGAAACGCCTTTGATGCTATTTGTGCGGCAGCTTTTGCTGCCGGAGTTTGTGAAACAGCCCTTACCAGCCTAGGTGGAGGAGGCTTTGCTACGGTCTATCCTGTTAAAGGCAAGCCCATGGTTTATGATTTCTTTGTAGATACACCCGGTAAGGGCCTTTCTGTCAGGCCTTCTAGGCTTGATTTTTACACCGTAACTGTCCAGTTTCCAGGATCTTCGCAAGACTTTCATGTGGGGTTGGCTTCGGTGGCAGTCCCTGGAACTTTAAAGGGCCTTCTTCTCCTCCATCAAAAACTGGGGAAACTTCCTCTCAAAGAAGTTGTTTCTCCTGCAATACGTTTTGCAAGGGAAGGCTTTGAAATTGATGCCTTCCAGGCTTATTGTTTCAAACTCCTTTTTCCTATTTTTTCCTCTCGCCCAGAGACAGCCTCCCTTTTTTGCCCCCAAGGGCGCCCTCCCCAGGAGGGAGAAGTTCTTCGTAACCCCGAACTGGCTGATTTTCTAGAAGCCATACCAGAAAGTATAGAAGACTTTTACCAAGGGAAAATCGCCAACAAACTCGCCGAAATCATGAAACAAGCGGGCGGGCTCCTTACCGCTGAAGATTTAGCCACCTATGCGGTGCATATAAGAGAACCGTTGAGATATGACTTCTCAGAAGGAATACTCTTTACTAATCCTCCGCCTTCCTTTGGGGGTTCTATGGTTTGTTTGTCTCTAAAACTTTTTGCGAAATATTTTAAAGGTGGTGATTTCCTCTCTGCTGAACATATAAAAGCCCTAGCCTTTACTCTTGTAGAAGTTCATGAATTGCGAGAAAAGATAATCCGTGAAGACCCTTTTCGGGCTCTCAAGCTCCTAAAATCATCTACCAGAGGGACCACTCACATTAGTACGGCTGATGCCGAGGGAAATCTCGCTGCCCTTACCATGACTTTTGGGGAAGCCTCGGGTTTTGTGGTCCCCGGGACAGGAATTATTTTGAACAATATTATGGGAGAGGACGATCTACATCCACGAGGTTTTTTTGCCGATCCCCCTGGAAAAAGGATTTCTTCCATGATGGCTCCTTCCATAACCTATATCGGAGAACGCAAAATAGCCCTTGGGAGTGGCGGCAGTAAGAGGATCCGGTCAGCAATATTTGAAGTCTTGGTGGCGTTGGCTCATTTTTCCTTGCCAGCTGAAGTAGCGGTTTCCGCCCCGAGAATGCACTTTGACGGTGAAACCCTTCAGGTAGAACCAGGAATCTCTAAAGAACAACTTGCTGGGTTTCCATATCCGGTAAATTTCTGGTCAGTAAAGGACCTCTATTTTGGCGGGGTGCACTTAGTAGATGACCATTTCGAAGGGGCTGGAGACGAACGCCGCGCCGGCATTTTTAGATTAGTTTAGATCAAAAACACAGGAGTGAACCATGAAAATGCAAGAAAAAATCTTTGAAAAAGGAAAGCTACAGGATTTCTGGGTAATAGAAGGTGATCTTACAGACTGGATTGTTCCTCCGAAGGGGTCTCCATATCCCTCATATATACTTCTCGTCTTTGATTCTGAAGTATTTGTGCGAGCATACCAAGGCACCGACAAAATAACCAAAAATGTTTTAAAACGCCTTCTTAAAAAGGCCTCCAAAGCACAGGATTTACATCTTCCCCCAGCAAGCCCCAAAAAGATTATTTGTAGCCCTTCCCTTTCAGAAGCCGTTTCCCTCTTGGAAGAACTGCTTGAGGGGATGGGGATTCCTATCGAGATAAAAGAAATTCCCGAAACTAGACATCTTTTTCAAAAAATACTCTTTGATATTCACCGAGCCAAAAAAATTTCTTATCCGTGCCTTCCTTATCTGGCTGATTTTTCTCAAAATTCTTCAAGACTTTGTCCATATTACCCTTTCCCTTTTAGAATACAAATTTTGGAAGTTTTTTGAACCTGGTGTGCCTATTTATTTAAAAAGAAAAATGGAGTTGATAAAGGGTATCTAATACCAATGGGGCACGATCTCACTTTCTTTGGTTTAAGTTATCATCCAACGATAAAAGATCTTATGCAAATTTATACCAAAAAATTTAGTAGTGATTTGCAGTTAGAATGTTTTTATTATGAAGAAGATTATTTGCACCTTCATCCTAAAGACTATCAGAAATTTGCCTCTTTAAAATCTGACAAACTTTAAAAATGTGGAATATTTCCTTATTTTCGAAGAATCGACAAAAAATATACTTTTCTATCCTCTTTCTCTTTCTCCTTTGGTCTATTTTAATATTTTGCGTGCTCTTTTATTTGTCATTAAAGACAAAATCAAGAAAAATCTTGACATAGTCCAACGTATAAATCGAAAATTTAATTATCGAAATTGCACTTTAAGATTTATTTATCCTGCTATGGGAAATGAACATCTTTCTGAAGATATATCATTTATAAAGGTCGCGATTTCTGACAAAAGAATTCTAAAAGAAGAGATTGTTCCTAATAACATGTTACTGATCTTTTTGTTAAATAAATTGGGGTTTAAAACTAACCAGATTTTACAAAGTTCACTATTATCTCTTGATAAAGATCTTCTTTGGGACATAGAGCGACCTTTTGGAGTGCCTTTGGGAGATTTAGCCCCGGGTGAATATATTCTCCAGCTATCTGGCAAACAATATACTTTAGGCTTAACCCCAATAGAGATAAAAACGCCGGAGACCAAACATTAAGAGAAGGGGCGTTTTTCCGCCCCTTCCGAAATTAATCTGTCCGAAATCGGGAAACAAGTTTTTCGATTTTTACCGCACAGGCACTCAATTGAGTGCTATCTTCTTGCAATTTGGCAACAATTTCTCCCACAGTGCGGGCCGTTTTTTCGAGCTCTGGTACCATATTGGCAAACTCTTCGGAAACCCCGGCTACCTGAGACATGCTCTCCCGAATACCAGAAACCGTAATGGTTTGTTCTTCAACCGCAGAAGCGATAGTGTTAGAAACGTCGCTGATCTCTCCTATTACCGAAGCCGTCTCTTCCATAGAAGCCACTACCTTCCCAATAGCTTCTTGAATTCCGTGAACCTTTTGGGCAATATCTTCGGTGGCTTTAGCTGTTTGACGGGCAAGGTCTTTAACCTCTCCTGCCACCACAGCAAAACCTTTGCCTGCTTCTCCAGCTCTGGCCGCCTCAATAGTGGCATTTAAGGCCAGAAGATTTGTCTGCTCGGCAATTTTACCTATAAAGCGCAAAACCTCTCCAATCTCCTGAGAAGCCTCTCCAAGCTCATTTACAATTTCATGGACCCCTGCTACCCTCTGACTGGCCTGTTGCGAAACCTCTGCTGCTTTACTGGTATGAGAAGCTATTTCGTTAATAGCTTGTTCCATCTCTTCAATCATACGGTGTACTTCACGAGCTTCCTGTGAAAGAGTCTTACTGGTTTCTGCAGCTACCTGGCTCTTTTCTTCAAGATGGCTAGCTCTTTCCTGAAGAAGGTTTCCGGTTTCTTCAAGATCAGAGGAAATCTTTTTTATCGAGGTTGTTTCTTCTTTACTTCTGGTAATTAGTTCCCGCACTCTAATGAGAAAAGAATTAAAGGCCCTGGCCAGGCGTCCAATCTCTTGTTGATCAGTGGTTTTCAATTCTCTGGTAAGATCGAGCTCTTGGCTGAGGGCCGTAATCCCCTCCACTACCGAAAGGAGCTCTTTAGAGACACGGGAAATAAGAAATACCAAAACCAGAATGGTGAGCAAGGAGACAGCCCCTGAAGTGCCTACAAGGCGAAAAATGGCCGCATTTAGAGCCGCAATTTGAGGCCTTTGATCATAAGCCAGAAGAATAGCCACTTGGTCATTTAAAGGATGAAGGCTATAGAGATAGCCGTTTTTTTCAAAATGGCTCTCTGAAAAGGAGATCTGGTTAGCCAAGTCTTTAAAAGCCTCTGGAGACGTGACTCCACCAATTAAATAGCCTCCCTCTCGCACCACCCAGGCCAGATCTACGAAACGCAAAGAGGCCTTTACTTTTTTAAATATTCCTTCAGGGTCAATAAAAAGAGCAATAAAACCTGCTGGTTCGCCGTTATAATCCACCCGACGAACCACTTTAAAAAAAGGCCTGCCATCTAATACCGAAAGGCCTTCTTGTTGAAAATCTTTGAAGTCCTTGATGTTAACCTTCTGAAAAGCCTTTTTAGTGGCGTAAAAAGGGCTTCCAGAGGTATCCAGAAAGACCATTTCCGCCCTCAAAAGATCCTGTTCTTTAAGACTTTTTAAAAAAGGGGCAGCCAACCTGGCCAGGATGCTTGGATCCTGAAGGGCTAGACCGAATTGAAGATCCGTATTACTGGCAAGATTTTGTAAAATCAGATCCCCAATAGCCAAAGAAGCCTTCTTCTCCCTTTCAAGCCTTTTCTTAATAGTTGCGAGCTCTTCTTTGATTTCTTTTTTCCCGCGTTCCCTTGTAAAGCGGTAAAGACCAAGAGATCCAAGGAAGGTGGAAAGAAGAAGTAAAAATACCATGGGTAAAATCAATCTGGAACGCAAAGAGAGCCTCGCCCACATATCTCACCCCCTATTTCACCGGAAAACTTACGCTAATAGCACCCCGCAACTCTCCCTCTTTGTATCCTTCCTTGATCCTGCCAGCGATATCACGTGCTCCCTTGGGTTCTCCATGGCATTTAAGACAGGCCTTTTTGATATAAATAGGTCTGAGATAACGATATTTGCCATTTATAAATTCTCCATAACCCTGCCCTTTGGGCCAATTTGGATCTTCAAACTTTTTAAGAATCTTACGTTCAAAAGGATCTGGCTGGTTATAGGCGTTGCGATACTTAAAAGTGGTCTGTTTGATCTGGATGTTACAGCGGGCTTTTAGGATCTGGCCGGTTTCACGGCCAAAAACAGCAGGAATATAACCTTTAAACGCCTTTCCCGGCTGGTTGATACGCTTCTGATTCATTCGGACACTCATCTTGGCCGCCGCTATCACCTGCTCCACCACCTCACGGGCCTCTGGATCGAGTTCCGAAATATCCTTGCCTGTCATCTCTTTAAATCTTTTGCGTATCAACTGTTCTACATATTCAGGGGTAAAGCCCTTATCTGCCTTGTTAGGATCGTTGATGAGATTTTGGTGCTCGGCTACAATTCCTCGGCCCGCTACAATAACATCGGCAATGTAGCGGGCTATCTCCTCGGCTTTTTCTTTGGAGATCGATTGGCAAACACCCGCAAAGGCAAAACTTGCCAGAAACAAAAGGAATACAAAAATTTTTGCACCCCTCCCCCATTTAATGGCTTTCATAACAACCCCCTTTTGTTTTTTTCATTTCTTTTCGGACGGAGGATAAAAAAGTTAAGAAAGTGTAACAGGGCTATTTAGCCGTAAGCCGGCTACAAATAAGTCCCACTTCGAAGAGGAGATACAAAGGAACAGCCATCAGGGCCAAATTAAAAGCATCGGGGGTGGGGGTAATGATAGCTGCTAGGATCACGATAATAAGAATGGCGTGGCGTCTAAAACGAGCTGCTGTGTGAGGATTTAGAAGACCAGCTTTAGTAAGAGTTACCATAATAAGAGGAAGCTCAAAAATAGTTCCAAAAGCCAAGAGGAAAAGGCCTACAAAATTCACAAAATGCCCTACTGCAATACGAGGAATGATGTTTTCGCGTTGAAATGAAAGCAGAAACTTCACCCCATAAGGGAGGGTTACAAAATAACAAAAGGTAGCCCCACCGTAAAAGAGAATAACTCCGGCTAATATAAACCAAAACCCAGTACGTTTTTTAAATCCAAAAACTTCACAAACAAAAAGCCAGATCAGCCAGAGAAAATAAGGTACTAAGGTTAAAATTGTGCAAGAGATGGCTATTTTGAGAAAGGCTAAAAAAGTCTCGAAAACTCCAAAAAAGGCGAGCTTTTGGTGAAGATGGGTGGTTAGGTGAAAAAGTATCCGGGGAGAAGAAAAATAATAAAAAATTGTGAGACCAAAAAACAAAAAGGCCCCATAAAGGAACTTGCGCCGAAGGTTTGAAAGGGCTTTTACCGCTTGCCCTAGAGATTCAGAAACACCTTCTGTCAACATTTACTTAGAGGTTTTGACGCAGATAAGAAACGGCGTTTTTGAAAAGGCTTACGCCAAGAGTATCTCCTTCTCCCCGGCGCCAGCGAGGATGATTAGTAAAGTGATTATAGGCTTCCGGATGGGGCATGAGGCCAAAAATTCTTCCAGTCTCGTCACATATTCCCGCGATGGCTTCTACAGAACCATTGGGATTGTAAGGATATTCCATGGTGGGCTCACCAGTTTTGGGATCGGCATATTGACAAACGATCTGTTTGTTCTCTCGGAGGCGTTTGAGGATCCCTTCGTCTTTGACTACGAATTTTCCTTCTCCGTGACGCACGGGGAGATACATTTCCGTAAGACCTTGAGTAAAAACACAAGGAGAGTCAGGATTTATCTTGAGTTTGACCCACCGATCTTCGAAACGGCCAGAATCGTTGTAAGTAAGACTTGTGAGTCGGTTTTCATAGTTTCTATCAAAACCAGGAAGAAGCCCTAATTTTACTAGCAGCTGAAAGCCATTACAGATGCCAATAATAAGCCCCCCTTGCTCAATAAGCCGCAGAACCTGATCAAGAAGCCTCTCTTCCGTATCTTTCACCCGTGCATACCGAAAACGATGGGCCCCGGCCTGGGCTGCTCCCAAGTGGTCTCCATCTAAAAAACCCCCAGGTAAACACAACAAGTGATAGTCGTCGATACGCACCTCTCCATAGATGAGAGAACTTAAATGGACAATATCTACTTGATCTGCCCCGGCTATCTGGCAAGCATAAGCAGTTTCTCGCTCACAGTTTGTTCCATAACCGGCAGTGACTATTACTTTTATCTTTCTCATGTTACCTCCGGCTTGCACAGAAAGATAGAAGATGGTTTACATTTAACATGCTACCCCAAACGAAACAATTCCTCGGCGTAAGCCTTTTTCTGTTTCTCTTTTTCTCCGTGGCTCGGGCTGAAATAGCCATCGTTGACGACCGGGGAAAAGAAATAAGCCTTAAACAACCCCCCAAAAGGATTGTTTCCCTCTACGGAGCTTTAACAGAAACAGTAGCCTTCTTGGGAAAATGTGAGGCCATAGTAGGTGTTACAGCACATGAAAATTATCCTCCCTGTGTTCTAAAAAAGACCAAAGTTGGCACTCATTTGCGGCCCAATTTGGAAATAATACTTTCTCTCAAACCAGATCTTATTCTTCAGGGCTCGGTTTCTCGTGGCGGGCTTGGGGCGGTTCGGCAACTTGAAGAAAGGGGCCTTAAAGTTGCTGTGTTCAATCCTTATACCATTGAAATGGTATTCTCCACCATTGAGAGGGTCGGTATTCTTTTGGGAAAAGAAAAGCAGGCAAAAGCATTTGTGCGGGAACTCAAAGAGCAACTCCACTTTTTAGAAAATAAAACTTCCCAAATCTCCCAAAGACCCCGTGTATTCTATGAAGTCTCTTATCCGGCAATTCTGGCAGCGGGGGAAAAGCATATTGTAAATGATCTTATTGAAAAGGCTGGAGGGATAAACGTCGTCGGAGTTTCTAAGAAGTTAGTAAGGGTCTCGCCGGAAACTATTATCATTTGGGCTCCGCAAGTTTATATCATCCAAAAAGGTCCGATGAATAAGAACCCTCCTCCCCCGGAGAAAAGACCCTACTTCCAGGTACTTCCTGCGGTAAGAAACAAACGTGTATATTACGTGGATGAATTTTTGTTTGCCCGTCCAGGGCCTAGAATTATTGACGCGTTAGCGCAAATGATTCGTCTTTTACATCCCGAAATACCATGAAGTTTGCTCTTCTAGCGCTTCCTTGGCCCCTTTTCAGCAGACCCTCAATCCAGCTTGGGGTCTTAAAAGGTTATCTCCACAAAAATTGGCCTGAACTCCAAGTAGAAGCCTTACACCCCTATCTTTGTGTGGCCAAAGATTTAGGTTACAAGCTTTATCATCAAATTTCTCAGAGCAGCCTCCTTTCTGAAGCTGTCTCTTTTGCCGTTCTCTTTCCAGAAAGAAAAGAAATCTTGCAAAAGCTTGTCTCCAAAGAAGCCAAAAAGTGGCAGGTTTCATTTCCCTTTTTTGAGACAGTAGAAAAAGTTAAAAAGAGCCTTGAAGAATATTTTGAGCGTCAAAACTGGGGAAAATACAAAGCCATTGGTATTTCAGTATGTCTCAACCAACTAGGAGCTTCTTTATGGGCAGCTAAATGGCTTAAAAAGCGCTATAAAACGCTTCCTCTTATTTTTGGCGGTTCTTCCTGTGCTGAAGATCTAGGGCGAGGGCTTCTAGCAACTTTCCCTTGGGTGGATTTCGTTATCAACCGGGAAGGAGAAAAACCCCTCTATCTCCTCCTAAGACATCTCTTCTTAAGAGAAACTTTCCCTGAGAAAGGGGTTTTCTACCGAAAAAATGGAAAAGTTGTTGGAGGCGGGTTTTGGGAACTTTCTCCCGAAGAGCTACCCTCCCCTCGATATGAAGACTATTTTAAAGAAGTACTTGCCCTGCCACCTGAAAAGCGTTTCTTCCCCATGATCCCCTTAGAGGCAAGCCGTGGGTGTTGGTGGTTCAAATGCAAGTTTTGTAATCTCAATCTCCAATGGCGAGGTTTTCGCAAAAAGCCTCTTGCTCGGGTGATCAACGAGATCGAGGCCCACGCCCGGGCTGGATTTTTAGACTTCGCCTTTATGGACAATTCCTTACCCCCAGTAGAAGCCCGCAAGCTCTTTGAAAGTCTTGCTTCTCACAGACGGGATTATCAAATTTTTGCCGAATTGCGTGCTGGTTATCGGCGTGAAGATTATCAGGCTTTTGCCCGAGGAGGGTTGAAATGGGTCCAAATAGGTATTGAAGCCCTTAGCTCTTCTCTCCTCAAACGCCTTCACAAAGGTACTAAACTTATAGACAATATTGCGGCTATGAAACATTGTGAAGAAGCAGAAATAAGGCTTGAAGCCAATCTCATATTGGAATTTCCGGGTAGCACAGAAGCAGAAGTAGAAGAAACTCTAAAAGTCCTCCCTTATGTCTTTCCTTACCGGCCTTTAAAATGTGTTTCATTCTGGCTGGGATACGGATGCCCGGTTTTTAAAAATCCCCGAGCATTTGGCATCAAAAGGATTTATCCTCACCCCAATTATCGTTATCTCCTCCCTGATGCTTATTTGAAAAACTTTGTGCCCCTCATTTGGGGATATCAGGGAGATAGGAAGCGACAACGAAAACTTTGGAAACCTGTCCAAAAAGCTGTAGACATTTGGAAACAAAACTATGAAAATTTGCGAAAAAAACATGGACCTCTACTTTCTTACCGAGACGGGAAGGACTTTATTATTATCCGCCAGGTTTTACCAGACGGTACAGTTCTTCATCATCGCCTGAAAGGGACTTCTCGCGAAATCTATCTTTTCTTGACAGATATACGTTCTTGGACCGAAATTACCTCCCGTTTTCCAGCTCTGTCTGCCTCTCAATTGAGAGGTTTTCTACAAGATCTTGAAGACAAAAAACTTCTTTTCCGTGAGGGAGAAAATTTTTTGGCCCTTGCTATCCGCGGCCACAGAGACATCGCTTGAGACGGCTCGAAATTTCTTCTGCTAGAAGTTTTGGGTCGTGTTCCGAAGAATCCACCTCTAAATCTGCAAAGAGATGATAAAGTGGTTCTCTTTTGGTAAGAAGGGTTTCAATCTCTTCAAGAACATCTAACCCTGTTAGAGAAGGACGCTGGGTAGCGGTCTTTTCGTCAAAAGATAGACGTTTGGCAATAATTTCGGGAGAAGCTTTAAGCCATACCACACAGGCGTTTTGTTTGAGAAGTCTCATTTCATCTTCATGCATTACTGCCCCACCTCCCAAGGCAATTACACCCTGGGGCCAAGAGGCGGCCTCAAACATCATTTCTCTTTCCAATTTGCGAAAATAAGGCCAACCTTCTTCAGCCACTATGGTGCTGATGTCCTTTCCAGCTCGCCTTTCGATAAGGCGATCGAGATCGTAAAAAGGCAGCCCTAAAAGATCTGCCAGAGCCTTACCCACCGAGGTCTTCCCCGTAGCCCGAAAACCAATGAGAATTATCTTCATGAAGTATAAAGCCCTTTTAATATCTCCCAGAAATTGGGAAACGATTTTGCTACGCAAGCTGGATTTCGAATTACAATACCCGGTACTACTAATCCGAGGATAGCAAAGGCCATTGCAATGCGGTGATCTTGATAGGTCTCGATTTCTGCTCCACGGAGTTCCTGAGAACCTGTGATGATAAGACCATCTTCGAGTTCTTCTACTTCTGCCCCACATTTGCGAAGCTCTGTGGCCACGGCTTTGAGACGGTCTGTCTCTTTATAACGTAGGTGAGGAACTCCACGAATAAGAGTCTTTCCACGGGCCTTGGCTGCTACCACTGCTAGGGTAGGAACTAAATCCGGATAACGGCCCATGTTGATCTCTATACCCTGGAGAGAAGTTTCGGGAAATCTCGTTACTCTTACACCACCGTTATAGGATACCTCACATCCCATTCGGGAAAGGAGCCCTGCAAAGGCAGCATCTCCTTGAAGAGATTTTGGGGGTAAATTGACCACCTGTACGCTTCCTCCAAGAAGGGCCGCTGCCGCCAAAAAATATGAGGCACTTGAAGCGTCTCCCTCTACTTGGTAGTGCCGTGGTTGGTAAGACTTTTTTTTAACTTTAAATATTTCTCCCTTTTCTTCTACCTCGGCCCCGAAGGCTTTCATCACAGCAATTGTAAGATCCACATAAGGGCGGGACACCAGAGGCGTGGTAAGCCTTATCAAGGCCTCTTTTTGGGTATAAGGCCCCACCAAGAGAAGGGCAGAAAGAAATTGGCTGCTTTGGGCTACAGAAAGAGAAACCTCTCCTCCCTTAAGTCCTCCTCCAGCAATTTTTACCGGAAGAAAACCTTCCTTTTCTAAAAAATCTATTTGACCTCCCCAATCTTTAAGGGCCCGGATAAGGGGGTTGATGGGGCGTTCACAGAGCCTTTTTGTTCCGGTAATAACTAGAGGAGAACCTTCTCCCAAAGAAGCATAAGCCAAAAAAAAGCGGGTTCCGGTACCGTTATTTCCCATAAAAATTTCTTTGCCGGAAAGTTTAGGTTTTCCGGAAACACCCTTAATACGCAAACTATCTTCCGAAAATTCCACCGCTACCCCGGTAGCCGCTAGGGCGGCTGCGAGAAGATCAGGATCTTCGCTCCTTAGGGCCCCCTCAAGCAAACTTTCTCCTCCTGCCAAAGCGGCACAAAGGAGAGCCCGCTGGGTAATACTTTTTGAACCGGGTACTCTGACCCGGGCTTCAACTGGCCGGCTAAGAGGTTCTATTCTTT
>Ga0256833_1000957_pt1 | contig 21736 bp, 24 predicted proteins | sample 356284metaG_FD_190535 | JGI IMG/M metagenome (GOLD analysis project Ga0256833, IMG submission 190535) | Hydrothermal vent microbial communities from Mid Atlantic Ridge, Atlantic Ocean - 356-284 | ecosystem: Environmental > Aquatic > Marine > Hydrothermal vents | place: Atlantic Ocean: Mid... | reverse complement strand
CTTTATACGTCCCCTATCAAAAGGCACAATTCTACCGTCCCTTTTCATCACTTTTTCAACTGCCATATAAACACCCCTGGCATACAGTTGTACATAAATTTGTCAATTGGTAAAATTATCAGCACGGACACTCTCGTAAGGTCCCCTAATATACCTTACCCCCCCATCCATTGCAGGGGTGACAACTCTAATGGTTAAATTTTGCCCAGTACATAAACCAATAGAAAAGGACAATGTCGGATAAATTATCCATCTCAATCAAGGAGCTCATATATGAGCTTGAGCCTATAAATATGGGCGAGTTCTTCCTGAGCCATCATTCTGAATATATCTCCAAAGGAGCCTTTGAGAAGTTTAAATAACTCAGAGTATGTCTTATAAGCATGTTTTTCCCTCACAATGGCCTCCACCACAAGTTCTTCTAGAGTTTCTGGATCCAGTATTTCATCATAGAGTACTGACTGCACAGAGAGTTCATCCCAGTAATCCACTATATAATCTTGAAGTGTTTTGTTATTTAGAAGCCCCTTAAGAGTCTCCCTGTGTCTCAGCTCTTCCTCAGCCATGAGAGCGAAGGTATCCCTAAGCTTCGGCCTCTCGAAGAGTGCAAAGGTTTCACCAAGCTTGTAGAGGTTGTAAAGCTCGTTCTCCTGCCAGATTAACCTCTCTATAAGCTCTTTGGCCTTCATTTTACCACCACTCTCAGGTAATCCAGGAGCTCCTTAACGCTCGGCAGGACGAGGTCGGGTTTAATGTTGCTTTTCTCCACTTCCCTCAGCGTGCACACTCCCGTTAAAACTAGTATTGCCTTCATTCCAAAGCGCTTTGCAAAGACTATGTCCGTGTCCAGTCTGTCCCCAATCATCCAGATTTCATCGGCTTTGAGCTTTTCTTTGACAACTTCGTAGACTGGCTCGTTGGGCTTACCGATTATCAGGGGTTCCTCATCGGTTGATGCCTTCAGCGAGGCTATTATCGCCCCAGCCCCCGGATAGAGGCCTTCTTCAGCTGGATAAGTCGTGTCAGGGTTGGTTCCTATAAAGCTCGCCCCGTTTCTTATCGCCAGCGTCCCGTACTTGAGCTTCTCGTAAGTTAATCTCGGATCGAGACCCACAACAACGTGTTTGATTTCCTTCCATTTGCCCCTCCTGCACTCTTCGAGGCTAATCCTACCCCATCCGAGCTTTTCCATCTCTTCGATTAGACCCCTTCCACCGATAACGAATGTTTTTCCCGGTTCGAAGTTTTTTCTGATGTAAAGTCGAGTCGCTAAGCCAGAAGTCACTATCCTCTCGGCAGAGACGTCAATCCCCAGTGATAGTAGCTTTTGCCTGTACATCTCCGGTGTTTTGGTGGAGTTGTTGGTAAGGAAGACAAAGGGGATGTCCTTTGTTTTTAGAAATTCAATCACCTCTCTGGCCCCTTCAATCACCCGGTTCCCCCTGTAGAGAACACCATCCATGTCAAATACGATTCCAACAACCATGTTTTTCATAAAGTGAGTGAATCCTTTAAAACATTCTTCTACTGGATACTCAGAATTGAGCAATAATCCGATTATAGGGGCACTAACGTTTATAAGAACTTGCCGTAATCTTGTGAATATCAATAGACTTTCATCTTCAGGAGGCGAGAAGATGAAACGAAGGTGGACTGTCTCCGTAATAGTTGTACTTCTTCTACTGGGGGGGATTATCTCGTATCCCCTAATGGCAGCTGGACAAACCCAAAAAACCCATGGGATGGGTTTTATTTGGGTTCCACCCCAGAAGTACAGTAGGCTGGTTCACAACTCGGGGATAAAAATAAAATTTCTTACTACTAGGGACTACCTTGAGTTGATTCAAAACGCTCCCAAATACTCGGGTAGGGAAAACCTGAAGACAAAACTACTCCAGCTTCCGACTATCATAGGTGAACTTAAATCTAGAGGCATATGGCCAAAGACGACTTCACAGTTGCTCAAATACACCTCCCAAGGAACCCTCTCGGCAACGAGTCCTTTTTCGGTTCTTCAAGCCACGTTGCCCTCCTTAGTTAACAATACCCGCTATCTTCCTCCCGTTGGTAATCAGGGGAATCAAGGATCGTGCAATGCGTGGTCTTCGACGTATTATGTTTACTCATATATGGTAAACTGGTATGAGGATGTTGTATTAAATGCAACATTAAACGACACAACCCACATATTCAGCCCGGCGTATACCTATAATGTAATAGACAACGGAACCGACAGTGGAAGTTTACCCTACGATGCTCAAGCCTTAATAGCTACCCTGGGTGCCGTTCCTCTAAGCGTCAGGCCGTATAACGACAGTGATGCAGTTACTTGGCCAAACGCCACCCAATACTATATAGGAGCCCACCATGTTGGTATACTTGGAATAGACCTCTTCCAAAATCCAAACTACTTCTCAGGCACGGGAACTCTCTACATCATAAATCTAACCAACTCAACTCAGTTTGAGTACCTTAAGGGACTTTTGGCAGCAGGTTACATCGCCCAGACGGCAATATACGTTTACTACGACTTCTTCTATATATCAACCTACGACAACAACATATACGCCGTTAATCAGTATCATTCCACTTATGAGGGAGGTCACGCCGTCACGATGGTTGGCTATGATGACAACCTGAGTACACCGGACGGCTATGGCGCATGGTATATGGTGAACTCTTGGGGAACTACCTGGGGCTTAAAGGGCTTCTGGTGGTATACCTACAATGCCTCCCAAGATGTCTCAGGCTCAACACCGCTCTCCTTCGGCTTTGCCTGGATATACGTTCCTAGAAAACCTCAGCCTCATCATCCCGACATGCTTGCCTACGTCAAAATAGATCATCCCAAGAGAGGAGAGGTCATAGCAGGAATTTACAGTGCAACCACAGGTAATCCTACGGTTCACGGAGGCTTTAACATCCTAATGGAGAACTCAACAAAGATTTGGTTTAACGAGAGTTACTTTCAGTATTGGATAGGTTACTTTAACAGCACCCAAACTTCACTGATTCCATACTACCAAGATCATCCCTTCCCCAACACTACGATAATACTAGACTATAGCGCCGCAAAATCGGGATTGAATGAGAGTGCTTCCAACTGGTATGCAAATACCCAGATAGAAATAGCAGACAAGTACCAAGACGGCGTTACAGGAAACCTGACGTACTTTGGCTTCATGGTCAACACGAGCTACCTTCATGAATACTATACCTTCGTGGATACCCCAACGTTAATCCCAGAAAACGGAACGTGGCTTCACATGGGAGGAAGAGTTACCATAGCCAACTACTCCTTCCAAAGCCCCCCTCAAAACGCCACTATCAACTCCAACTGGGTTGTTATCGATATGGGCTCAATACCCAACGTCACTTCTGCAGTTTTGAACTTCAACGGAACACTCATCAACATGACAGAAGTAAACGGTGAGTACTACTATTATAATGTTACGAGTCTTTCACCGGGCACTTACACCTACTACGTCACATTGACCCTTGCAGATGGAAAGAAGGTAACTCTACCGTCAAGAAAGGTAACCATAGTGGAAAAACCAGTCGAATACATAATCCCCGATCCGACACTGTGGCCCTCGGCGACGGCCCTTCTCCCAGGCAACTACACATATATAAACGGAACCTTTGTATGGAAGGACGAAAATAACTTCAATGTTTCACCCTTCACAGGAGTTACTTACGACATTCGGTACCTTGAAGTGAGATACAACCCGGGAACTGGAATGCTTGAAATGATGGTTAACCTAACCCCAATGAGTCTCATAAAGAACCCAACATCGAGGCTCTTGATAGGAATAGATAGGAACAACGACGGAAAAATAGACTATTACGCTGTGGTTGATCTCTCAAAAGCAAACACGAGTGCAGGTTATCCAGAAGCTTTAGACATATACAATGCCACTACATGGCAGAACATTGCAAACAACCAGTCCCTCTTCGTTGCAGATCCCACAGGAGACGTTGTATTCCTTCAGATACCCGCTTCTTTACTCGGCATCACTGGCTCAAGTACCATTGGAATATCGGCATCCCTTTACGAACATGGAGATCTCTATTGGGCATTAGATAACCTTCAAACATCTACAGGAGCGACACTTGTCACCGTCAACCTAGCCGTGACAGTACCCTTCTTCGGCTACGACAGGATAGGAACAATAATATCGGTACTCCTTCTCCTAGGTTTGGTTATTTTATTCAGAAGGAGATAGCCTCTCCACTTTTTATCGATTTTACCAAAAACTTTTTAAAGACTTCCGAATTCCTCTTAATTCGGACACGCCCGGGTGGTGTAGCCCGGCCTATCATACGGGACTGTCACTCCCGTGACCCGGGTTCAAATCCCGGCCCGGGCGCCAGCCTTTCATAGTTTTCTCCGCACAGTCTCTTGGAGGAAAATTTTACAATCATGCTTTTAAAAGTCATGAAGATTTACATAGTCCGGTGATGTCCATGTCTTGGAGAGATAAACTCGGTCTGGTTCATATATACACCGGCAACGGAAAGGGGAAGACAACGGCGGCTCTAGGTTTAGCCATTAGAATGCTGGGCAGGGGTGGAAAGGTTGCAATAATCCAGTTCATGAAGGCCCCGAAAGCCTACGGGGAGCAGGTGAAGATAGAGGAGTGCGGAGCCTTCATAGAATCCATCGGTCTTCCAAAGTTCGTCCACGGAAAGCCGAATGAAAAAGACATAGAGGCAACAAAGAAGGCCCTTCGACGCGCCAAAGAGTTAGCTTCTGGCGGTGAATGGGATTTGGTAATTCTTGATGAGGTATGCGTCGCCCTCGGCTTCAACATGCTGACTATTGAGGAAGTTAAAGATTTAATAAAGAGCAAAGCGCCCCACACAGAACTCGTTCTTACCGGTCGTTACTGTCCAGAGGAAATATTTGAGCTGGGTGACTATGTAACTGAAATGAAAGAGATAAAACATCCCTATCAGAGGGGTATTATCGCAAGAAAGGGTGTTGAATACTGAGTTTTATTTTTATCCTCGGATGTGGAGTTTTGACAGTATTAGTAAAGATCCACTCAGTTAAAGCTTCCTGTAGGTTTCATTGGATTGCCTTTCCTTCTTGTCTAGGAGATTTGGATGATTGACCGAAAAGCTTTTTAGCTAAGAAAGCTTAGGATAAGCTGAGAATATTTTAGTAACAATTTTTTAGGATAAGGGGGGGATAGAATGAGTGATCTAATTCAACAAATTGTACAGGTTTTAAAGGAACAGGTGGTTCAAGATACAGTTGTACCTCGAAATATCAGGCGCGCAGCCGAGCAGGCTATAGAGATTCTTCTTGACGAGAGTAGAGAGCCAGCCGTCAGAGCGGCCGACGCCATAGCAATTCTTGAGGAGATAAGTGAGGATCCGAATATGCCTATGCACACGAGGACAATCATCTGGGAGATTCTCGGTGCTCTCGAGCAGGTGAAGTGAGTATTCATTTTTCTTTATTGCCAATCTGATAGGAGAACGCATTTTTCAAAAATATGGTGGGCCCGCGGGGCTTCGAACCCCGGACCTCCCGCTTATCAGGCGGGCGCTCTGACCAAGCTGAGCCACGGGCCCGAGAGAATGGTGCCCCGGCCGGGATTTGAACCCGGGTCGCGGGATCGAGAGTCCCGCATGATTGACCGGGCTACACCACCGGGGCGTTTAAGGAGCCAGCGGCGTTCCCGGTTTCCCGCCCCCTCTCGGAGGGCAGTACACCCGGGAACGCAGGCGGGCTTAACTTCCGGGATCGACACGAGACCGGGTGTCACCCCGCCGCCATGGCCGCCAAACCCACAAACACCACACACCCCCACACTTAAAAACCTTTCGGTTCAAGTGAGAAATCTTAATATTATCCTAACATTCAATAGTTAAATTGAGAAGACTGGAGAAGACTGGTGGGTGAGAGCATGGGGATTATAGAAGACAAGGCCCTCGTGGAGGCCGCACTATTCGTGGCTGGAAGACCGCTAAGCCTGAAAGAACTGTCAAAGCTCCTAGGCATAACCTCCCTTGAATATTTGGAGAAACTGATAGAGCTTATATCTGCTGAGTACGAGGAGAAGAAGAGTGCAATCGAGATAGTAAAGATCGTCGGAGAGAAGTACGTAATGCAAGTTAAACAGGAATACAGCCAGAGAGTTATTCATATTATGCCAAAACCAGAGTTAAAAACAGGGGAACTAAAAACTTTGGCTTTGATAGCATATCTCCAACCAGTGGAACAGAGCAAGATCGTTAAGCTTAGGGGGAGCCAAGCATATGAACATATACGTCATCTAAAGGAAAGAGGGTTAATATACATGGAACCCTATGATAGAACGAAACTCTTGGGTACAACGAAAAAATTTGCTGAACTCTACGGATTTCCAGAGAACGATGCCAAGGTAATAAAAGAAGCCTTTAAAAGTGTCATAAAAAAAGAATACAGCGATCTGATGAAGGTTCTTGAAGAGGAACAAAGGGTTTAAATACTCTCAGGTAAGGGTTACTATTAGGGTGAGTTCTATGAGAGGATTAACTAAAGAGGAAATAGTGGGGTTCATAGTTGAGAGAACAGGTCTTTCAAAAGAGGAAATAGAAAGAAGAATTACAAACTTGGCCAAAAAGCACAATATATCAGAACATGCAGCGGCTCTTATACTGGCGGAAGAACTCAACGTAAAATTGGAGAAGGAGGAGGAAGGAATTCATTTAAAGGATCTCGTGCCTGGAATGAATGGTGTCAACCTCGTCGTGGGAGTCCTTCAAAAGTTTAGACCTAGGGAATATCAAAAAAGAGATGGGAGCAAAGGAATAGTAGCCAATTTACTGGTTTACGACGCAACTGGAGAAGCAAGGCTTGTCTTGTGGGACTCTGCAGTGAGAAAATACTATAATGAACTAGATCCAGGTGACGTAATAAAGATCATAGACCCACTCGTAAAGGAAGGTATGCGTGGAATAGAGCTTCATACCACTTTTAGAACAAGAATAATAAAGAATCCAGAAGATTCAAGGGTTTCGGAGATTCCCCCTTTTAAAGAAGTGAGAAGCCAATCCTACCGAAGAGTAAAAATAGGAGAACTTGAAGGAGAGACAAGATACATCGAGGTGAGAGGAACCATTGTCAGAATATATCGAGTTACCGTCTACGACGCTTGTCCAGTCTGCAAGAGGAAAGTTGATAGGGAAGGTGAGGTTTGGGTGTGTCCTGAACACGGAGAAGTGACCCCAATTAAAATGACTGTTTTGGACTTTGGTATAGACGATGGAAGTGGATTCCTTCGGGGAACCATCTTCGGTGAAAACGCAACGGAACTCCTAGGTCTCGATGCCGAAGAGATAGAGAAAAATCTTAAAGTTCTCATTGAGGAAGGGTTAACATTACGGGAGGCATCAAGAAAACTTGCGGAGGAAAAGTTCTACACCCTTCTCGGGAAGGAGATAATAGTCAGGGGACATGCAGTAGAGGACAAGTTCATAGGGCTTATTTTAAAGGCATTTGATTGGGACGAGGTCGACTACAGGGAGGAGATAGCAAGGGTGAGGGATGAACTTAGAAAACTAATGGAGGGGATGTTGTAATGGAAACGACGTTTAGGAGAAGAAAGCCCGCCGTTGAGAGAAAGATTGGGGAAATAAGGGACGATGATATGAGGGTATCATTAACCGGCAGGGCCTTTAAGATTGATAAACTAGACTACACCTTCTGGCTCGATGACGGAACTGGTGTTATACTCATCGAGAGCGAGGAGAATTTCCTCCCGAGCGAAGGCATGATAGTTAGGGTAATCGGAAGAGTCATCAGGAATGAAAACGTTCACATCTTAGGGGAGATAGTTCAGGATTTCAGTGATGTTGACTTAGAGGCTCTGGAAGAGATTAGAGATCTTGAAAATAGGGTTTTACCAATCATAGAAGAGAGAGTTGAAGACTTGCTTAAAGAACTGCTTCTTGGAGGTGGAGAACTTTGAGAAAGAGACTTCCGGCCAGCAGAATTTACGTAAAGGATATCCTAAATGGGTACTACGTGAAAAGTGAAGGAGACTTCGAGCCCAACTATCTAATAACTAGGGACGCTAGAAAAGTTTATAGGGTTAAAATAGTGGCAACAGTGGTCAGAGAACCCTTTTTAAGTGAAGATGAAACCTATGGAAGGTTTCAAATAGATGACGGAACTGGAACCATCTGGGTTCTTGGCTTTAGAGACGACACTCGTTTTATAAAGTTAGTAAAGAAGGGAGATATCGTCCAACTCGTTGGTAAAGTGGCGGAGTGGAGGGATGATAAGCAGATACTCGTTGAGGGAGTTTCCAAGGTAGAGCCGAACGCTTGGATACTTCACCGCTTTGAAACGCTAAAGGAGAAGATCAAACATTACAAAGAGGTGACTCAAGCCTTCGAGATCTACAATCGACACGGCATAACTGCAAAGGCCAAGGTTATCGCAAAGAACAGAGGAGTTCCCGAGGACATGCTCCTTACCATAGACGAGCTTTATACCATGATGTTAGAACAGAGAAACACTGAGGAGTTCATCGAAGAAGAGGGAACCCACCACATTGAAGAGGTAGAAGCCGCTAAGAAGGAAATAATAAAACTCCTAAAAGAGAAGGGTAAAACCCTCTCCTACAGGTTTATTGTTAAAAAACTATCCTCAAAGTTCAACGAAGATATTATAGAAAACGCTATAACCCAGTTATTGAGTGAAGGAGAAATCTACGAACCTGAAACGGGATTCTACGAACTATTGGCCTAGTACTGCTCCCTCATTGTTCGTATGACAGGATCATGAATCAGCGTCGAAGTTATGCCTTCAACAAGTCTAAAGAACTCCTCTGCACCTTTTTCTCTCTCCATGGTTTCAACCCTAAGTATTTTCCATTCCTTTCCCAGAATCCACCTACCAAGGATTATCTTCTCTCTTTTACCTCTTTTTAGGTCAATTCTTACAAGACCGTAGGGAATATCGGCAGTCCACCAATTGGCCCTAAACGTTGCCTTCCATCCTGCCTTTTCTACTAGTTCTACAAGCTTCTCAAGCGTCTTTGAGGGACCATGAGGAGTTTTCAGGGTGATAAACACCCAGTCCCCTCCTGATTCCAGTGCCTTTACAACACTTTCCATGTCTTCACCCCCTGCACAACGATGCCACCATAAAGGCCAAAACCGCAAGAAAAATACTGAACTTGAGCAGTAGTTGAGCCCTCTTGGCTGTTCCCCTATCTTGGTTTAAGAGTATGAGCACCGAGGAGTACAAGATGATGGCATCGACGGGAATCATTGAGAGGTACCCAAGACCTATTCCTTTCATTACGGGGAGGAAAGAAAAGGTAATGGTCAAAAAGCCAAAGAAAGAGCCCACTAAGGCCGCCTTTCTTTTTCCAATTACTACTGGCAGGGTTCTAGCCCCTTTAAGAACATCTCCCCTGTAATCTTCTATGTCCTTAATAATCTCCCTCGCAACGTTCACAGTGAAAGCACAGAGTGCTAACGTTCCGGCGAGACCTATTTTACCTACGGCAACGGCACCATAAAGGGGAGTTGCACCGGTTAAACCCCCAACCGCAAGGTTACCAATTAGAGGTGCGTATTTTAACTTCCAAGCGTAGAGAATCATTGTTGAATATGCCAACACTGCCAGAATGAATGCGTAAAGGTTTATTGTCCATGAAACAAAGAGCCCCACCGAAAATAGTAGAAGGGAATAGTAGAGGGCAATGCTCCTCGGTATCGCACCCCTTGGAATAGGTCTGTTCGGCCGATTTATAGCATCTATCTCATAGTCAAAGTAGTCGTTTATTGTGTTACCCCCGGAACAACCTAAGAAAACGACAAGAAATGCCATCATCGACTTGAATAATGGGGGAAAATGACCGAGAGCGACTATTGAACCCAATACCGCCACTACACCAGCAAGAACACAGTTGTGAGGTCGCGTTATTTCAAGAAATGCTCCGAACTCCATGAGGGCATTTAAGACTTAAAAGACTTAAAAAACTTTCTTAAAGAACGTTTTTGGGTAATAGGCCAAGTTCAATTCCAGTTTCGGTAACACGCATCCTACCGAAGATAACGCCATCAATTCTTTCTTCAACCGGCGTCAGAACGTGAAGGATGCCTTCCCTAATGTTGATCCACTTCAGTATTCCAAGCCCAAGACATCTACCGTTTCCAATAAGGCCCAAGAGAAGGTTTCCAAGGGAGTTGAAGTCAATGGCCTTGATTGATGGATAATGTCTGCGCTCCTCACCAGCTTTGAGAACGGTGTATTTTCCCCCACTTTCCCACCCCCCAAGAACCTTCCATCCGGTGATCTTCTCCACGAGTTTAAGCTCTTCCGCGGACATCTCTCTTTCCCCAAACAGATCGGTACCAAAAATTCGAATATCTTTCAAGCTCAGTTCAATCTCCCTTGAATTTGAGAAGTAGGCGGTCCATTTCATTGAACGGAAAGTTCTTCGCTCATCTCTTGAGTGAGGTATAACATGGGAACTAGGGGAAAGTCTTACAACTTCTCCTAGGTCGGAGAGTGCCCTCGCAAGCCTCTCCGAGGAATACGAATCTCCAATGACAACTATAAGATTCGGTCCAAAAACCTCCGCTTTGAGACGTTTGAGCCGAAGACCGTTGCCCTCAATAAAACCCGTTGTATCCAGTATTAAATAATCGGAGTTAGCCATCCTTGAGAGAAAGGAAACTCCCGCAACCATTTCGGCTATGTGTTCTTCAGGAGCCACAGTTCCCACGAAATAGTGGGCTTTGGGAACAAGGGAGGAGAGCGAAGAGAAGGACGCCGTAACACTGGCCAAGGTTATAGTGGCCGGGGGCAAAATTGACTTCTGGCCTACATCACTGTCCATAACTTCAACGGTTCCAAAGGATGGAAGATTTTGGGCAAGAAACGTCGTTAGGAAAGTTTTTCCAGAATCAACAGGTCCGGTTATCATGATCCTTCCCGAACCCATATCAACGATATGCTCAAGAAGGGAGATTCTGTCCTCTGGAACGTCACCTCCAATTTCCGCCTTGTTAAGCATCCTCCTCCCCCCTAGATAAAGCCTCCCTTATCTCCTCAAGTTCAATTGCAATCTTACGTGTAAGCTCCGTTATTTCCCTCTCAGTCTTGTCCACGGCAAGATAAACTTTGAAGAGAAGAATGTAAGCGAGCCCTATTGAGATTATGAAAATAGCATCCAAGCCCCTTCCCAAGCCGAGCAGTCTCTTCATCTCGTTAGAAATTCGCAGAGGAAAGAGCGAAATAACGAGTAAAACAAAGACTATTACAGACCAAAACACAAAATCATTCCACTCAATTTCCCTTCTCCTGTATTTCCCAACCAGGTATAAGAATATTGCCCCCAGAATAGCGAGGGAAATTATCTGAACGGCATACATTCCACATCACCTCAATTTATCAAACATAAGGTTCAAGGCTATTTTAATTCCCTCCAATACGTTTGTACCTTTTTTCATAGAGTACTCAGTATAAACCGCCCTTATCGGAACCTCAACTATTTTGCAACCTGCCTTGGAGGCCTCAATTATTAGCTCACTAGAAACGGCGTATCGGTCGCATGTAATCCGTATCCTTGAGGCGCACTCCCTTGAGATGCATCTAAGACCGCTCTGACTATCGCTAACGTACTTTCTTGCAAACAAAGCCGTGATGAAATCCAGAACGAAGTTTCCGAATCTCTTAATGAGAGGCATCTCCCTAACGTCTCCTTTAAGCCTTGAACCAACGGCGAAATCAACACTACCCTCCACCACGGGTTTCATAACCCGTAGGGCATCATTTACTCGGTGCTGACCATCGGCATCGAAGGTGAGTATCACTTCTGCACCTTTTCTCAGAGAGTAAGCAATCCCAGTTCCCAAAGCACCCCCAAGTCCTCTGTTAATTAGATGATCAAGCACCCTAACTCCATAGGATCGAGCTATTTCCTCAGTCCTGTCAGAGGAACCATCGTTGACTACAACTATTTCACTCCTCTTGAAGTACTTCAATAGATCACTGAGAACCGCTCCAATCGTAGCTTCCTCGTTGTAGGCGGGAACAACGACATAACTCGAAAGAAGCATTGAAAAAAATTGAAGTAGAGAAGTTTTCTGAACCTGAAAATCGGGTTCTACCTCAACCTCAAAACTCATCTGTCCAGAGCCGTTTGAAGTAACCAAAACCGAAAGGCATCCCAGTTTTTTTGCCTGGACAATGTCATACTCATGATCTCCAATAACCACCGTTTTCTCAGGAGGAACATCTAACTCCTTCAGTATCCTGCGTAGTTGGCTAGGATTCGGTTTGAGATCGTCTAAAGGAACGTCGTCCCTGGTTACTATTAACTCAAAGTACCTTCCAAGTCCAGTCTTTTCAAGGGCCTTTTCAGTAGCCCTTCGTGAGCTTCTTGTGATGAGAGCAAGTTTTAAACCTCTGTTTCGGAGAAATTCTAGGACTTCCTTAGACCCTCTGAATGAATAAGCTTCCTCCATTCTTTTAGTCTCAAGTTCAATTATAATTGAATAAAGCTCATCAAAGGGGACACCACTCTTTTTTGAGAGTTGCCATAGACTTTCGTACATAAGGTTTAGCCCTTCATTCCTAAAGCTCAGTTCCCTTATTCTGAGTTCCTCAATGAGTTTTCTTCTAAGCTCTTGAAACTCAAGTTGATCTCCCAGGAGGGTTCCGTCAAGATCAAAGATCACTAGCCTTACGTCCATTACCCCCACCAAAGCTTTTTATGAAGATCCCCCTAGAAGTGTTGATGATAGAGGGACTTATAGCTTTAATCCTTTCCCTAGGCCTAACTCCTTACGTGACAAGAATGAACAAGAGAGCAGGAATAGTGGGGAGAGACGTTCACAAAGCGAACAAACCAGAAATACCTGAGATGGGTGGAATAGCTGTCGTGATAGCCGTTATTTTTGCCTCCGCAGTGGGAAAGGTTGATTCCGTTTCCCTAGCGGTTTTTTCTCTCTTTGCACTGCTTGGGGTCTTAGACGATCTCACTGGAATGAGACAACTCCATAAAGTTATGTGCTCTCTCCTCTTTGCACTGCCAGTTATTCCGATCGGTGGGGAGGCCTTAAACGTCTTTGGTCACAAAATACCACTGGGAGCACTTTATGGCATGTTTGCTCTTCTCTTCGTTACGACCTCTGCTAACCTCGTCAACATGCTCGCCGGTTTTAACGGCCTAGAACTTGGAACCAGTGCAATAGCGCTCGGAGTGCTAAGTTTTATTACAACGGGAACAGCTAAAGAACTAAGCTTGATAGGTTTGGGAGCCTCTCTCGGCTTTCTCTTCTGGAACAAGTATCCCGCTCGTGTTTTTCCAGGCGATGTTGGAACTCTTTCTGTAGGCTCTTTGATTGGTATTATCGGAATAGTTGGCCACGTGGAGGGAGCAGTGGCATTACTGTTGCTTCCCCATTCCCTCGATTTTATCTTAAAGGCCGTGGACTCCAAATTTGGAGTTAGAAAAAGGGGTGGAGCAAAGATAGACGAGGACGGGAGGTTAGTCCCTCCAAACTACAGAAGTTTTCTGGGGCTTCTAATAAAGGCGACAAGACCCAAGGAATGGGAACTAGTGCTTTTCGTCTGGCTCATAGAGTTGATCCTCGGGGGAATCGTCCTTCTGCTCTCCTGAAACGACCTTAACCATACCAAACCCTAATTTTGTAAAGTTTCCGAAACCATTTTCATATCCAAACTTGGCTATATCTTTCGAGCCTTTAAATCGAAAAACTATTAATGATCCTCTATAGTAAACATTGCCAACCAAAGTTCTAACTGGTTTAAAACGTAATACATCTATTGAGAAGTCCCTCTCCTCAGGAAGGTGACCGAATAGATGGAGGTATCTCCTTAACATAATCCGTTTTAGTTTAACTGTGAAGTCGAGATCATCGGGATAAAGATCCCATACTCGAATCCTAGAATTTTCCCCCATGTAGGTTCTTACAACCACAGGACTGAGGGTTGAGAATAACAAACTGTCTCCAAACTTCGGTTCCCTAAAGAACTTTACCCCATTACACCTTAGAACAGCATCCCCCACTTTTACTTCCGGTTTTTTTCTGAATCCCTTTGCTATTGTCCTCACGATTTCAGGCCATGAAGAAGAAACGTAGAGAGAAACCGTTGATCCTAGAACTATTCCCTTATCTGGAAGAACCTTCCTATCCCTAACCAAAAGCCTGGAAAAGGTAAGTGCCGAGAAGCTTTCCGCCTCGACTATTGGAAGTAGTTCGGGATCGACAATGGTTATTCTCTCCAATATTGCGGAGTATAGATAGTGATTGTAGTTAAAAGGCAACAGTTTTGAGTTTCTAGGTTTGAACTTTATTTCAATCCTCAAATTAATCACATCCAGTAGGCTATTTTAACTACTATACTGTAGTATTCAGTATAGTGCTAATAAAGTTTTCCAATTCAAAAAGAAACCAAACATATAAAAAGACAGGCATAAATTAGAATGGAGGTGAGAAACCATGGGACATGATGATGTTGCTCTAGGTGAGACGCACGATGATTATATCACCTTTCTCAAAAGAAGAATAAGACAACTGGAACTTCAAGTTAGGACCCTTGAAGCTGAGAAGGAGAGACTCGAAAGGGAGCTCTCACAACTTAGGATGGACATGTCTAGACTACGCCAACCTCCTGCCTTCGCGGGCAACGTTATAGATCTACTCAACGATGACAGAGCCATAGTTCAGAACTACAACGGGCCACGCTTCGTTGTCAGAATAGCCCCGTGGATAGACAGGAAACAGCTCAAACCAGGTACTCGGGTAGCCCTTGATCAGCGAACAATGGCTATAGTAGAGATACTACCGAGCGAGAAAGATCCAAGCATACTTGGCTTTGAGGTCATAGAGAGACCAAAAGTTGCCTACAATGACATAGGTGGCCTTGAAAAACAACTTCAAGAGCTCCGTGAGGCAGTGGAGTTACCACTGAAACATCCCGAACTGTTCGAAAAGGTTGGAATAGATCCGCCAAAGGGGGTGCTCCTCTACGGTCCGCCCGGCTGTGGAAAGACTCTTATGGCCAAAGCGCTGGCAAGGGAAGTGAACGCCACTTTCATCAGGGTGGTGGGCAGTGAACTCGTTAGAAAGTTCATTGGAGAGGGTGCTCGGCTGGTTCATGAGCTGTTTGAGCTGGCGAGAGAACGGGCTCCAACTATAATCTTTATCGACGAAATAGATGCTATAGGCGGTAAGAGGCTAGAGGAGACCACAGGGGGAGAAAGGGAAGTTAACAGGACATTGATGCAGCTTTTAGCTGAAATGGATGGGTTTGACCCCAGGGGCAACGTCAAAGTTATAGCGGCCACCAACAGACCGGACATCTTGGATCCAGCCCTCTTAAGGCCTGGAAGATTCGACCGTCTCATTGAAGTCCCGATTCCAGACTTTAGAGGAAGGTTCGAGATACTAAAGGTTCACACGAGAAGGATGAACCTCAGAGGAGTAGATCTGAAGATAATAGCCGAGATGACAGACGGAGCCAGCGGGGCCGAACTGAAGGCAATAGCTACCGAAGCGGGTATGTTCGCAATAAGGGACAGGCGTGAGTACGTTATTCAAGAGGATTTCTTGAAGGCCATTGACAAAGTGTTGGGTGCCGAGAGAAGACTAGCTCAGACTATTGCAATGCATGAGGTAATGTATGGTTAAATATATATAGAATTTTGTTTTCTCTATATTTTATTTCGAAAATCTATTTATCAGGATTCTGTTTTGCATCAAACGGTGGTGCCGTTGGAATCGATGCTCCTACTATTGTCACTGGCAATCGGTATCTGGATGGCCTGGAACATAGGCGCCAACGATGTGGCTAACTCCATGGGAACTGCAGTCGGCTCTGGTGCCCTCACGCCAAGACAGGCCGCACTGCTGGCAGGGATCATGAATTTTTGGGGGGCGTATTTCTTCGGTAGAGCTGTTGTAAATACAATAAAGAAGGGTATAGTGACTCCAAACGTGCTAACGAATCCAAATGTGGTGGCTTACGGCTCTCTGACAGCCTTGATGTCTGCAAGTATTTGGATCCTCTCTGCAACGAGGAGGGGACTGCCAGTTTCCACAACCCACTCCATCGTGGGTGGGGTGTTGGGCTACGGTTTGGCATATGGGGGCTTAAACGTAGTTATTTGGGAAAGGGTTGAGGAGATATTTTTAAGTTGGATTGTTTCTCCTATCTTAGGAGCTGTAATGGCTTATTTCCTTTACAGGGGGGTTCAAAAAACCGCTCTCGTTGAAAAGAAATTTAAACGTTGGATTCCAGCCTGGTCTTTTTTGGCGGTTCTCCTCGTGTTTCTAACCTTTTGTCTGAAGGTGAGTCACTCCACCTTGATAGAGGGATTGAACTTTGGAGTGCCTCTAGGAACCCTAGCCTTCCTGACTAGTCACTATGGAATTAGGGAGCTTAAGTTCGAAGAAGCTGTGAAAAAGACCTTCAGAAAACTTCAGGTTTTAACATCTTCCTACGTGGCCTTGGCCCATGGTTCCAATGACGTTGCCAATGCAGTTGGCCCGATAGCGGCGATTTATGCGGTGGCAACCACAGGTACGCTGGGGTTGAAAGTAACGGTACCAAAATGGATACTAGTACTCGGGGGAGCAGGTATAGCTCTTGGAATACTCACGTACGGCCATAGAGTTATGGAAACAGTTGGAAAAAGAATAACCGAGATCTCCAGTCCAAAGGGATTCTGCGCAGAGTTCTCGGCGGCGAGCATTATACTCTCGGCATCTCTCTTAGGTCTTCCCATTTCAACGACCCACATAGTGGTTGGTTCGGTCGTTGGAACTGGACTCACAAGGAGTATAAAAGCCATAAACGAGAGACTACTAAAAGATATCGTTATCTCATGGTTCGTTACGGTGCCCGTTACAACCCTTATGAGTGCCCTTCTCTTTAAAGGCCTACTCATGTTTTCAAGTATGTAATCTTCGCCCTTCCATTTTTCTCCAACCACCTAAGAAGTTCCCGGGCAAGGGCAAATTTCTTTTTCTTGGTTTCCCAAACAGGAGAATTACACCTTAGATAGGGCTTGCTCCACCTTCCCACGATTTCTCCAAAGTCGAAACCGACTAAAACAATCTCCCTAGCCCCAAGTTCCTCAGACAAGAAAACAGCCCTGTCTCCATCCGTAAAGCCTCCAAAGTTGTAAATGAAATCAAAGGGTTCTGTCTGCGTAGTTCCTAATATTCTAGAAAGAACTGGAACGTAAGAAGTGATCTTGTCGACGTTATCGCCATGGGCATGGACAACCAAGAGGGCTCCCCTCCTGTTTGCAAACTTTATATCGGCTATTCTACCGTCAAGGTCAGTAACTATCAGATCGGGGATCAAACCGAACTCAATTAGGGCCGAGGTTGCCCCATCGGCCGCTATAAGTGTCCCATCTACAAAATCAAATCTCTCTAACACCCCTCCAAGACTAGGACCCGCTCCAAAAACGTAAACTTTTTCAGCTATGAGTTCGTTAATTTCCTCTTTCAATAAGTATTTATCATTTCTAAGTAGGAGTGAATAAAGAACCCTAGCAGCTTTCCTGTCGGCCTCAACGGAGTATCCCATTTCTCGGACTATTCTCCAATAGAACGGCTTCCAGTCCGTCCACCTCATCTGGCTTTCCTCCATCGCCGGTCAATTTTAATCATTTCTTCCCATTGTTTTCCCGGCCAATAGATCTGTCCACATTGCTTGCAAACGTAGAACTCCTCGTAGCGTTCGTAAACATTGGGAGGAACCTTGTCCTTAACGACTTCCCTTGAAACAGGTAGTATAACACCGTTACACTTTGGACAGCGGGCATTGGCCGGAAAAAGTTCTCCGAACTCCACCCCAAGCTCTCTAAGTTCCCTAATCTGATCTTCAATAGAGGTGGAGTGGAGTAAGAAAACCCTAACACCGAGTTTCTCGGCCCTTTTTGCAAGAACTACATCCCTCGTAATGAGAACCAAGTTCTCACGAAAGGCAGTTTGGAGTATTTCATCGTCCTCTTTAATCCCATAAAGGGTGTAATAGCCGTAGAGCCTAAGCCAGCGGGCAAGTCTTCCGAGCATCATATCAACAATGAACCTCATAGTCATCGAGAAAATAAAGGTGGAAAAACGTTAAAACTTTCCGATGCATTGTACATCCCTCAGAGGAGGATGAACATGCTCGTTTACTTCATAGGAACTGGAGGGAGCGAAGGGATACCTGCACATCTCTGTACATGTTCGACGTGTAAAGAGGCCAGAAAATTCGGGTTCGCCCAAAGAAAACCTTCAACCTTGGCAATAATAACAAAGGAGAGAACAGCCGTTCTTTTGATGTCGGAACCGACATAAGAAATTACCTCAACGTTTCCCTTGAGGCAATCTTCTTAACACACTGGTACCACGATCATATCTACGGCCTATACAAACTTCGCTGGATGGCAAGGGAAACGGTTCTCTACGCACCCTCAGGCAACGCAGATGCACTTATACTCAAGGATCCAAAGAACCTCAGACCTAGACCTCTGAACCCCTTCGACGTGATCAAGGTAGATTCCCTAAAGATTACGGCTCTGAGTTTAAACCATGGAATTGAAACCCTTGGATACTTAGTGGAGGAAAATGAAAAAAGCATTGCCCTACTCTACGACACCAAAAGCCTCCCGGAGAAGACGATGAGTTTTCTAAGCGAGAAGGCTCCCCTGAGACTAGCGGTGGTTGATGCAACTTACTCTCCCAAGGTCAACGATCCATATCACAACAACGTGGACGAAGCTGCAGAAATAGGACTGAATCTTGCAGAAAAAAACTGTTCTCACCCATATATCACACAAGAACCTACCTTTTCTCGAACTGGTAAACTATGTGCAAAAGAAATGGGGGAGTAGAATCTTGGTAGCCTACGATGGAATGGTGTTTTACGTCTAACCCCTCTCCTCCGCTTTTATCACCACTCTCTTATGCAATAAACGAGAACTTCTTTGCTTTCTCCCTTTCGTTTATTTCGTTGGAAGATATGGAGGATAGTCTATTTCATGAGGCTCCAGCACTATGACAACAGTTCCGTAGTGTTCAGCAAGTTTGTCAAGATCGCTAAGCAAAGGGTTTTCATGCAATTTCACCCGCTCAAACGTCAATCAGGGAAGTTTGAGGTCTCTTCGTTCGCTTGGAGTATTCTCTGACGATATTCTAAATACTTCCTCCTAGCTTCTTCCGCCTTGTCCTTTTCTCCCAGATACTCATATGCTTCGGCTACGTGCTTCCACCACATGGGATCCTTTTTGACTTCTTTCAAACAGTACTCAAGGAACTTTCTGTAGGAATCTCGAGCAAGCTCTTTCATTCCAAGCTTCCCCGCAATGTTCCCAACATCTTCCCAAAAAACCCCTTCCTCCTTGGCCTCTTCAAGATAAAAATTCAAGGCTTTCTTCCAAGCCATCTTGGCCCTCTCTATTATGCCGATTTCTTCGTAGAGTTTGGCAACATCTTCCCAGAACCAAGGTTCCTCCTCCGCGTATTTTTCAAGAGCCTTTGCAGCCCGCTCCAAATTTCCGGCTTTCTTCCAGTAATCATAGGCCTCTCTTAAATAGTAAGTATCCCTCTCCTTGTTGTATAACATCTCGTAGAGTTCAGCCGCTTTATTATATTTTCCAGCCTTTTCATAGGCCCAAGCGGCACTCTCAAACCAGCCAAGTTTGAGATACAGTTCAGCTGCCTTTTCATAGTTTTCGGCCTTTTCGTACTTTCTCGCTGCCTGTCTGTAGCGTCCCATTCTTTCAAGCTTCTCGGGCGACCGAAAACGATCCGTTAGGGTTAGATCAGGTTCACCGAGGTACCAGAAGGAAAAAAGTGTAAGGGCCATAAAGAAGCCCAATGAGAGGAGTGCATAACCCACCCGCCACACGTAGGAAAAATAAAGGCCAGAGAGAGAAATCAGAAGGAAGAGGACCAAGAGTATCGAGTAGCGGTAACTCCGAGCATATAGGGTGAGGAAAAGGAAGAAAGCAAACATGAGTGAAAGAACCAAAAAGACCAAAAAGAGAACTACTTGAAACAGTTTTGAAAGCCCCCACTCAAAAACAATGAAGGCAGATAGAAGAAGAATTCCAAGCAGGAAAACCGTTAGGTAGGTTTTGAATCCGGCCATTTTTTCACCCCCTCAAGTTCAAGGAGTAATCTCTTAAGTTTAACACCTCCTGAAAAACCCCCAATACCCTTTTTTGCAACAACTCGATGACAGGGAACAATTAGAGGGTAAGGATTTCTCTTTAACCCACTTCCAACAGCCCTCGGGGAGGTTTTTAAAAGCTTCGCAAGTTCACCGTAGCTAACAACACTACCCCTAGGGATTTCTATTACTAAAGAGTAAAGACGACGCTCAAAGGGAGTTAGGAAGGATGTATCGAGAAGGGGAAAAAGTTCTCTGTTCTCAATTCTCCCCAAAAGAAGATCACCGATAAGCTTCAGGAATCGACTTTCCTTTCTTTCCAAGTTCGGTGTTATCCCCCTTCCCCTTAGAAAAGAGAGGAGGGGCTTTAAATTGGGCTCCCCACCAAGAGAAACGGATAGACCCGTAATTAGATCTTCCTCATGAACAATAGCAATCCCTATGCGCCTGCCTGAGATATGAACTTCACCAACTCCGAGCATCAGTTAAGCTATTAAGGAACCCCCTTAAAAATGAAACGGTGAAAGTCTTGAGAATACTTGTGGTCGGGGCTGGGGCAATGGGTTCATTGCTCTCAGCCTTACTATGGAGAGAAGGCGAGAACGTCGAGCTACTCTCTCGGCGAAGAATTAAAAACATTGAGGTAACCGGTGTTGAAAACTTCATAGCTGAACCCAAGATCGTAACGCGAGCGGAAGGTGAGTACGAGCTGATAATACTCGCCGTTAAATCTTATTCAACTAGAGAGGTCTTGGAGGAAATCAGGGGACACATTAAAAACGCTTGGTTACTGAGTCTTCAAAACGGTCTTGGGAACGAAGAGCTCGCAATGAGATACACCCAGAAAGTTCTTGGAGGAATAACAACCAACGGAGCCGAAGTGCTCGAAGCTGGAAAGGTTAGATGGGTGGGAAAGGGCATCATAGTTCTGGGTTCCTATCCTTATGGAAGGAACAGAATGGCTAAGAAGGTAGTGGAAGTCTTTAAAAGAGCTGGAATAGAAGCGGGGATTACTGAAAATGCCATTGGTTGGAAGTGGGCCAAGACCATAGTCAACTCGGTAATAAACGGTATTGGAACCGTAATGAGAGTCAAAAACGGAACTCTAATGGAAATCCCCGAACTCGAAGCTATATCAGTTGAAGTGGCTAGAGAAGGATGTAATGTAGCCCAAAGACTTGATATAGAATTTGAAGTTCATCCCCTCGAACTGCTCTGGGAGACTATAGAGAGAACAAAAGAAAACTACAACTCAACCCTTCAGGACATAAGGCGTGGAAAGAGAACGGAGGTAGATTATATTCACGGCAAGATAGTTGAGTACGCCAGTTCCATGGGGCTTGAAGCTCCAAGGAACGAACTTCTCTGGGCAATGATAAAGGGGATGGAGAGGTTAGGAGTTGAGTGAGCTCTATTCTCTCACCTTCAGGGAAGCGAGGCTGTTGCTCTCAAAGATGAACAAGGTAAACCTCGACCTTAGAAAAACCAACAGGACATGGGAGGTAAAGCTCGAAGGAGACGAGTTCGTCTTTCCAGACGGAACGCGGGTCTCGAAGGAGACCATAGCGAGAATCGCAA